>Ga0316577_10001109_pt1 | contig 12260 bp, 12 predicted proteins | sample S5NA_FD_203073 | JGI IMG/M metagenome (GOLD analysis project Ga0316577, IMG submission 203073) | Rhizosphere microbial communities from salt marsh grasses in Alabama, United States - S5-7_050615r2r1 | ecosystem: Host-associated > Plants > Roots > Rhizosphere | place: USA: Alabama | collected... | reverse complement strand
ATCCGTGGTCCTGGATCCCAATCTTTCATCTGCGATTTGTGTGCGCGCAAAGCTTTGATCTTCAAATCGATGGTGGATTCAATATTCACGAATAGATCACTCTCGTGCCACCCGATTACATAAACCTTCCGTGGTTTGTGGGCTGAGAGGCCTTCTTCCTGCAGCTCTTCAAACAGGTTGGGTTGTCCAGCAGCAGGGAAGGTGGCATCCAGGGCGGCGGTAGCTGCGGCGCGGTGGTCTGGATGGTTGATGTAAGTATCATCAACCCAAACAACAGTCGGATCATCGCAAACCACGATCTCGGGTTTAAAACGGCGGATCTCACGCACCAGCTTCTTTCTCAGATTCAGGGTGGGCTCCAGCATGCCATCCGGTTCCCTGAGAAAAGTGACATCATCAACGCCGATAATCTTCGCAGCAGCCAATTGCTCTCTCTCACGAATTTCAGTAGCTTTTTCCTTGGTCATACCCTGTTCAGCGATCCCAACCTCACCACTTGTGCAGAGTACATAGGCGATTCGCGAACCAGCCTTGACCCAACGGGCAATGGTGCCAGCGCAGCCAAACTCAATATCATCCGGGTGGGCGACGATCACCATGGCACTCTCAGGTGTATATGATGTGCTCATACTTGGTTTGAATTCCTTCCTCGGTTAGTTTATCCAGGTCACTCCACTTTGGGCTGATTGATATCCCTGGTGGATAAAATCACAGAAACTGCCTCAGCAGCAGTTTTGGGGGATTGTCAGCCGGGACATTTCATTGCGACCCGGGAAATTGCAGTGCGGATTATAACAGGATCACACGAATTAACAGGTGATTATGGTAGCTAAATGGGTGCTGCATACCTCCATAAGTTCGTAGGGTCAGATTCCTGACTTTTGACACTTGCGAGGTGGTCCCTTTTTCAGTACGCTCAGGTTGAAAGCTTGAAGGTAGTTCCCTTCTGACAATTCAAAGTGGCTATGAAAGGTATTCCTCAGCAGCTGAAAGCTTCATAAAAAGGAAGGATGAAATGAAACTCACTGGCCTGCATATCCTGTTAACCTACCAGTGCAATTTTGAGTGTGATCACTGTTTTGTCTGGGGGAGCCCCTGGCAGACCGGGACATTTACTTTTAGCCAGCTTGAAGATGTGCTCGACCAGGCTGAACAGGTTGGAACGATCAGTTCGATCTACTTTGAAGGCGGAGAACCTTTTCTATACTACCCGGTGCTGCTGAAGGCGGTCAATTTGGCTGTAGAAAAGGGTTTTCAGGTGGGGATGGTATCCAATGGGTATTGGGCAACTACGAAAGAGGATGCCATGATCTGGCTGCAGCCGCTTGCAGGAAAACTGGTGGATCTCTCTGTAAGCAGTGATCTTTTTCATTATGATCAAGCGCTCAGCCGTCAAGCAAGGAACGCAAATCAGGCAGCAGTAGAGCTGGGTATACCGATTGGGACGATCAGCATCGCCCATCCAGAGTCAGGGGAAATGGATGCAGTAAAAGGGCAGCTGCCACTGGATGAGTCGGGGGTCATGTACCGGGGACGGGCAGCTGAGAAATTGGTTCGTTATGCAACCCTCAAGCCCTGGACTGAGTTCACCGAATGCCCTTATGAAGACCTGGTTGAACCAGGCCGGATACATCTTGATCCACTGGGAAACCTGCATATTTGCCAGGGGATCAGCATCGGTAACCTGTTCCAGCGTCCATTGCTCGATATTTGTTCCTCATACGATCCAGAGAATCACGCGGTGGTTGGACCGCTATTATCTGGAGGGCCTGCGGAATTGGCCAGGGTTTATGGTCTTGAGGTAAATGAAGCTTACGCAGATGCTTGCCACCTGTGCTACAGTGCCCGGCTGGCTCTCAGAGAAAGATTACCCGATTTACTGGTCCCTGATCAGGTCTACGGTATCTTTTAGGTTAGAGGACAGCGGGAACATTACAGGGCAAATCTCTTTAACCAACTGAGAATTGATGATTAATGCTTGCCCTGGAGCGAGTTTTTTGCTATGCTAACCAGTGAACGTAGCTGTCATTGATCCATTGAAATTGAACCTGCAGGCGGCTCCTACGATACTGCATGCCCACAATGAACCAAGGAAAGGGTATTTTTTCAGGAAACCCTGTCCTATCAATGAGAGTCTTTGGGAAAAGAATGATCGTTGTTGATCATCGCAAGTTAACGATGATCAGGAGGCTAATTCGATGTCCGGGAAATTAGTTGGTGAAGTAAATCATTTCTACAACCGCATTGGGGTGGCGGTGGTTGATCTGGTCGATATGCTGCAGATCGGTGACCAGGTGCATTTTTTCGGTCGTTCAACCGATTTCCGCCAGGAAGTAGGGTCAATGCAGATCGAACATGAACCGATTACTGAAGCTAGAAAGGGTCAGGAAATCGCCATGAAAGTCGAACGTCGGGTTCGAAATCACGATAAAGTTTATAAACTCAGCGACGATGATGTGAAAGTCACTCAGTGAAGGAAAGAGAATTGGTCTTCAATATTTGACCATTTGTTTTAACAGCAATATCTTGAAAACAAGGAAAGAATTTGATATATTTAGATTGAATTAAAGCAATGCTCAGTTCATCCAGCTGGGCAGGCAAAAATATAGATATCTTTGGCGGGTTGCGAGTGCCTGGCTTGATGAAGTAATCAACTTTCATCAGTCGGGCATGTGTTTATTTCCATCTTATTGGGTTACACATGCTGGGATCGATTTTCACCAGAGGAGGTGAATGATGGCACCCCAGAATCTTCGCGAGATGAACCTGATTTTAGCCGTTGATGGCTCAGAACACTCAACTGCAGCTGCCAGGCTGGTGAGGGAGCTACCCCTATCAAGTGAAAGCTCGATCACTGTGCTGGCTGTTCTAGTCCCCCGGGATGCTTCTAGCCATGCAAGCTTGGAAGATGCACTGGCGGAGGCCAAAGAGATTTTAGGGGGTGGCAAACCTGCGGTAAGAACCGAACTGCTGACTGGATACCCGGCTGAGCAAATTAGCGAGTATGCAGCCAAACTTGTACCTGATCTAATCGTTCTGGGTGCCAAAGGACGCCGGGCAACATTAGGTATCCTCTTGGGTGGTGTAGTGCAGCAGATCGTTGAGTATGCTGATGATCCAGTATTAGTCGTCCGGGCACCCTTCGAAGGTATCCAGCGTATTTTGTTGGTCACAGATGGATCAGCTCACAGCCGATATGCAGCCAGCTACCTGGGTAAGTTTCCGATCCCCGATTTGGCAGAGGTGCATGTGCTGCACGTGCTTCCGCCAATGCCATCACCCGCGTTAATAGCGCGCTCCTGGCCGGCTGGATCAGAGACTATGGCGCCTGTACCTTCATACGAAACCGAGGAAATACTAACCAGGCAAGCGGAAGAAGAAGAGCGCAATGGACAATTATTGCTGGCAGAGACGGCAAATGACCTGAAGAACTACGGCATCGATGCTAAAAGCGTGCTGCTCCGGGGGGATGCTGCGACGGAGATCATCCAATATGCCAACGAACATCAGGTCAACTTGATCGTAGCCGGTTCACGCGGCCTGAGTCAAATGAGACGCCTTCTGCTGGGAAGTCTCTCCCGGAAGCTGGTCCATTATGCGGGCTGTTCGGTGCTGATCGTTAAAGGAGGCAGCCATGATGTACCGTGATGAGGTGATCTGGTGCGATGGTTGCGGGGTTGAGATCACATGGAACCCCGTGGTGGTTGAGAATCGGTTTTACTGCTGCCAAGATTGTGCCCAGGGATATTCCTGCAACTGCGGTGAGCGCATGGAGTTGGATGAAGAATTACGCAATTCGGGTGCAGAATCTGCTCCTGCGCAAACTGGCTACCAGGTTTGAAAGACCTTCCAGGAACACTTTCACCAGGTAAACTACCACCTGCATTATTGGCGAAGCTGCTTTCAGCTGTCCCATCTCAGGATAAACGCGTTGTCTTGGGCCCAGGTATCGGGCTGGATTGCGCGGTGGTGGATATTGGGTCAAACTTACTGGTGTTTAAATCTGACCCGATCACCTTTGCCACGGATCAGATCGGCTGGTATGCAGTCCAGATCAATGCCAATGATATCGCTACTACCGGAGCGCTGCCAGCCTGGTTCCTGGTGACATTGCTATTACCACCCGGGAACAGCAAAGCGGAATTGGTGGAGGAGATCAGCCAGCAGGTTTACCAGGCATGCCAACAGATCGGGGTAACGGTGATCGGGGGACACAGCGAAATCACTCACGCGGTCAACCAACCGATTATTATGGGGACCTTGATCGGGGAGGTGTCCCACGAAGACCTGGTTACACCGAAGGGGGCGCAACCAGGAGATCGACTGCTGCTGACGAAAGGGATTCCGATCGAAGCGGTCTCGATACTGGCGAGGGAATTTTCTGATCAGCTCAGGAATCGATTGTCTCCACGGGATATCAAAGTGGCTCAGGAATACCTGCACCAGCCGGGGATCAGCATTTTGAAGGATGCACTGGTCGCGACAAAAGCTGGTCGGGTAACAGCAATGCACGATCCAACGGAAGGCGGTTTGGCGGCGGCTTTATGGGAGCTGGCGCAGGCATGCGGGCACACATTGGTGTTCTATCCCCACGAAGTATTCATTTCCCCTCTAGCTGAAAATATCTGCGCGCTGTTCGATCTTGATCCATTGGCAGCCATTGCCTCGGGAGCCCTGCTGCTTGCAGTTCCACCTGACCAGGTTATCCGGGTCAGGCAGGCAATGGAGCTGGAAGACATCCTGTGCTCAGAAATCGGGGTGGTAGAAAGTGGCGCTGCGCAAGTTTGGGTTAATACAAATGGAGAGCGAACACTGCTGCCCTATCCCGAAAGAGATGAGCTCGCGCGCTTGTTTGATTCCAATTGAATACTTTTAGCCCGCGGGGAAAAGCATGTGATGGCTGTTCAAATTATGCAGATTAATCACCAAATTCAGCCTGCTGCTGATCAGAGGGGTTAAGATCGTAATATAGGATCCCAGCTTTACTGGTGTTTAGGAGGGATTTGCAATCCTGGGGGCCAGCATGCGGGGATTTCAAATCCCCGTGTAACCCTGGTTTTACGAAGACACCCTTTCGAGTGCAGGTAAATTTCGTTCGGCTGCACCACATGAAGAAAATTATGCTTCTGCTCAAGGATTGCCAGGGTATTCATCATGGGTTACACTACATTCCTATTCTGGGTGATATTGTCCAAATTACCTCAATTTAAATATAGTTCCTAATGGATTTAACTCGGCAGGCGCGTAAAATCACAACCACTTTGTTCCTGGCAATGAGCCTCGGCTCAGCAGGGTTTCTCGTCGCGGCAACGGTTAACGCGATCGTGGGGGCTGAAATCAGCGGGAACCCTATCTGGGCTGGGCTGCCTTCCGCGATGTTTACTTTGGGGACCGCAATTTCAGCTTTTGTGCTGGGTTTGGCCATGGAGCGCTTCGGACGTCGAGTCGGCATGCTGATCGGCTTGGGAGCTGGCCTTTTGGGAACTGCGGTAGCAGCTGCTGCGATCGGTTTGATTTCCTTCCCTCTTTTCCTGGCTGGGATGGCTTTCAGCGGGGCGGCAAGGGCGGCACTGCAGCTCGGCCGATTCGCAGCGGCAGAGGTCCATCCACCGGAAAAACGGGGCCGGGCGATTTCCAATGTCGTGATCGGTGGTACAGTCGGTGCGGTATTGGGACCGTGGCTGGCAGGACCAATGGGCCAATGGGCAAAATCCGCTGGTTATAGAGAAATGTTCGGGCCGTACGTGGCTTCCTTTATTTTGCTGGCGCTGGCAGCTTTGGCTATATTTATCCTGCTGCGTCCGGATCCACGTCAACTAGGCCGGGAAATTGAGCGTCTTTACCCGGAAATCCAGGCTGATACCAGCCGGGTAAGGACATTTCTACAGTTGCTCCGTGTACCAGCAGCAGCAGTGGCGGTTGTAGCCATGGTGGTCAGCCAGGCAGTGATGGTAATGCTGATGGGTATTACTGCCCTGTACATGAAAGCCAACCAGCATGAGCTGCTGGGGATTTCAGCAGTCATCTCTGCGCACACCTTTGGGATGTATGCATTTTCGATCTTCTCAGGACAGCTGGTTGATCGCTGGGGACGGGGACAGGTGATCCTGGTGGGTGGCCTTGGCTTGGTGGTGGCTTGCATCCTTGCTCCCCTCTCTACCGCGTTGGTTCCATTGGCTTTGGCGCTATTCGTGTTGGGATTGGGCTGGAACTTCTGCTACGTCGGGGGTTCGTCCTTGTTAGCCGACCAGCTGAATCAGCAGGAGCGAGCCAGGATTCAAGGGATCAATGATCTTTTCGTAGGCCTGGCAACCGCGCTTGGCAGCTTCATCAGCGGGTTGATCTTCGCCGCGCTGGGATTTGGCATGGTGGGTATCATCGGTGCGCTGCTTTCTATAATTCCAGTCGGGATGACACTCTGGTGGCAGCTTGGAAAGCGTAAATTTGCCCCGGCCACGATCGAAAGATAAAAAAACTGGATTCAAATATGGTAGATCAGGATTCCAATTCGAGTGGTGAAACACCGGTTACCAGGGCTTTGGAGGCTTTGGGAATCTCTTACCGGTTTTTCAGGCATGAGGGCGAAGTGACATCCCTCGAGCAAGCTGCCCGGGAAAGAGATCAGTCACCCCAGCAGGTCATACGCAGCATCGTCTTCAGGCTCTCGGAAGGAGAGTTCGTGATGGTCCTGGTTGCTGGTCCGGCACAAATTTCCTGGCCCGCGCTGCGCGCTTATCTGGGGCAATCTCGGCTTACTCTGGCAACCAAAGACGAGATCCTTGCAGTGACTGGTTATCCGATTGGCGCGGTTTCTCCATTTGGCTTGCCGAATCCTTTGCGTATCATCATGGATCGCAGCGTGATCCAGGATGGAGAAATCTCAATTGGATCCGGTGTACGGAATACCACGGTGATCCTGGATGGTGCCGGTTTGATACGGGCGCTGGGGCAGATTGAAATAGCTGAGTTAATTCATCCGGACACTTAATAAACCACGAACAAGCAAACCCCCACCGGCGGTCTGAAGCCGTAAAGGGAGTAAGGTGGCAATTTAAATTGCGGATTTTCGCTGGGGATTCATTTACCGCCATCATAAATCATCCCGGGCGGCTATTCTGGCGATCGGTAGCAAGGCTGGACATTTCGCGGCAAAAGGATCAAAGAAACCAGCTTTACGACCGATCACGGTCATGAATCTCTCGATCGGCACCGGGTGGAAGATGGTGCCGAAGCAGCACACTTCCTTTAAATGCTTCAAGGAATTTCGGAATTCGCTGGCGCCTACTGGAGATAAGACTTTCCCAGCGGTGATATCTTGTCTGGGTCTCGCTGACCATTTTTCAATTTCTCGCATGGTAAAGATTTTGCTAATCAGGGAGATTAATGCTACGATAATGAGGTGTGATGACAAACTATTGAGTTCAATTCTTCTTGGAGTAAGCTATGGAAGAAGCTCAAAATGCCTCTACGAGTCGTGCCAAATCCAGCACTCTGACAATTTTGAAGGAACTGCTGCCGAATGAGGCTGGTACTCAAGTGGGTGTACGGCTGTGGGATGGGACTCTCTGGCCGGATGAACGGCCCAGACCTGCAACGATCGTACTGAACCATCCTGGAGCGCTCAGGTCAATGTTTGCTTCCATGAATGAGGTCGGCCTGGCGGAAGCCTATCTTTATGATGACTTCGATGTGGAAGGTGACATCGAAAGCGTTTATGACCTTGGAGAGCAGTTAATCAAGGCCACCACCAGTACACAAAAGAAGTTGAAAATTGGGTTGGCTTTGAGGCGGTTGCCAGAGGGCGAGGACCGCCAATATGATCAACGGGGGGCAGCAGACCTCAGTGGGGAAGTGCATTCGATCGATCGCGATCGCCAGGCGATTGCCTACCATTATGATGTCTCGAACGATTTCTATGCCTTGTGGTTGGATCAGAACCTGGTCTATTCATGCGCCTATTTCGATTCACCTGGAGAAGACCTGGATACTGCCCAACTGCGCAAACTGGATTACATCTGCCGCAAATTGCGCTTAAAACCTGGCCAGTACCTGTTGGATATTGGTTGTGGGTGGGGAGGCTTGGTCAGGTATGCGGCTGAGAATTACGGCGTTGGGGTCAAGGGCATCACTCTCAGTGAGCCTCAGGCCGAGCTGGCAAACCAGAAGCTGATCGAGGCTGGCCTGGATGATAGGGCACGCGTTGTTGTACAGGATTACCGCGAAGTTAATGTCAGTGAAGGCTATGACGCCCTGGTCAGCATCGGCATGTTCGAGCACGTGGGGGCAGCAAAGCTGGGGGTATACTTCCGAAAAGCAATGCAGATGCTGCGCCCCGGGGGGGTCTTCTTAAACCATGGCATCGCCAGCAATGCAACTATCAAAACTCACCATGGGCCAACCTTTACCCAGCTCTATGTCTTCCCCGATGGAGAATTGACACCCATCAATGTTTCATTGCAGGCTGCTGAAAAGGCTGGATTCGAGGTGCGGGATGTAGAAAGCTTGCGAGAGCATTATGCGCTTACCCTGCGGCACTGGGTACGCAGGCTTGAGGACCGCCATTTACAAGCCCTGGAGTTCGTGACAGAACCGGTGTATCGTGTATGGCGCTTATTTATGTCCGCATCTGCTTATGGTTTCGCTACTGGAAAGATAAATGTTTACCAGAGCCTGCTCGTCAAGCAGGACAGCCATGGCAGCAGCAAACTACCCCTTACCCGGGCGGATTGGTATGAATGACTTACTCGGATTCGGAGGATTGAGTCTTGCAGAAAGGAACTGATGGATGAAGAAACTGGCCTTCGTTCTCAGCGGTGGTGGTGCTCGGGGTGCACTTCAGGTGGGGGCTTTGCGGGCACTCTTGGAAGCGGAAATCTACCCAGATATGCTGGTGGGTACATCTATTGGAGCAGTAAATGCCACTTATCTGGCTACGCAAGGTGTAAGCCTGGACTCGATAGATGGCCTGGTGGAAGCCTGGGAGAGTGCGAGCCAATTGGATTTGCTGCCAACAAATTATTTCAGACTGGCTTTACAGTCCTTCACGCAAATATCACGCGATGGGGTATACCAGCGCATGCAGGATTTCTTTATTTCTCAGGGATTAACCTCCGGGATCAGATTTAATGATATCGATGGGGTCAGCCTGGTCCTGGTGGCGACAGATTTAAATTCAGGCGGGATAATTCTGTATGGACCTGAGTCCGAATTGTCCATCCTGGATTGTGTGATGGATTCGATCACCCTGCCGCCCTGGATTATGCCCAACAAGCGCGGGGAGCACCTGTTGATGGACGGTGGTCTAATCAGCAATTTACCCATCGAACCAGCCTTGAAGTGCGGGGCAGAAAAGATTATCGCCCTGGATTTGAATGATTTACGTGAACCACCGCTTCCTGGCCCAGAAGTTGGCAAATTGATCACCAAGTTGCTGTTTGCAGTTGCAAAGCGGCAGACAGAGCTGGAGTTGGCATTGGCAGAAGAGAGTCAGATCCCAGTACTCAGGATTAATTTGCTGGGTGATAAACCCATTGCACTATGGGATTTCCAGCATACGAGGGAATTAATCGATCGGGGTTATGAAACCATGAAAAGTAAGATTCTAGAATTGGTTGAGGCTTTGTAAGTCATGCTAAACATGGAAAGACGCAGCGGGGGAGATCATTTTTATCTCAGGCAGACACGAAATCATTTATAGTATCCGCAACGGATATACCCTTGACAAACTGATAAATTGGGTATAATATATCCATAATGAATATATCGTGCACGGATATATATACATCGAGGAGCTGCCATGAGCGAAATGATTAAAGACCCAGAAACATATGTCCCCCTATCTGCAGCGGTTTTCAACATCCTGCTGGCTTTAGCGGATGGTGACAAACACGGCTACGGAATCATGCTGGAAGTCGAAACCAATACGGGCGGTCAGGTGAACATGGGTCCCGGCACACTCTACGGTTCGATCAAGCGCATGCTCAAATCAGGATTTATCTGCGAGAGCGATGAGCGACCGGACCCCGACCTGGACGACCAGCGGCGGCGCTATTATGGGCTGACAGAGCTGGGGCGCAAGGTCCTGCAGGCGGAATCGCAGCGCCTGGTAAACCAGGTGGCGGTCGTGCAGCGCAAGAATGTGTTTGAAAGTGCTGGATGAGGAGCTTATGATGAAGAATCTAACAAACGATCCATCGCCAGTTGCTCTGTCAATCTCGCTCTATGGAATGCTGCTCGCGGCTTATCCAACCGGGTTTCGGCATGAGTATGGACCGCACATGGCGCAGGTTTTTCGGGATTGCTGCCTGAGAAGCTACCGCCAGGCCGGTTACCCCGGGATGCTGAACCTGTGGATATTCACCTTAATTGATTATATAAAAACTGTGTTCGAAGAACACATGCAGAGAGGAATGAACATGTACAAGTCAACTTTTATCCGTTTGAGCGGTTTGGCCCTTGCCCTGGGAGCGGTCACAAATATGATCTCCTGGCTGATTTCCATCCGGGATGTGCCGGAATATAACCCAAATAATTATTTGAGCAGACCCATAGATCTCTATCTAGAATATGTGATTGCGATCTTGCTACCGGTCACGTTTTTACTATTAATGGTGGGCATGATTGGCTTGTTTCTTCGTTATAGAAAGGATACAAACGGTTTTGGTAACTTCGGTTTGATCTTAGGGGTTCTTGGTGGGGTGATCAACTTTGGGGCGGCAATTCCTCTATTTACAAATGGACCTGATTGGAGCTGGACAGTCTGGATGGTTGGTACCTTGCTTTACTTCCTGGGATTGGTTGTCTTTGGAATCGCAGCCGTGAGGGATAAACTACTCCCCCGCTGGAATGCTCTACCAATCCTCACCGGCATCTGGATTCCCATACTATTTATTGGAACATTCCAGATGGAATGGGAGGCGACTGAATACATTTCATTAGGCGCATTTCTGCTCACGGGCATTGGCCTGGTTGGATTAGGTCTTTTACTCAAATCCGACATCTATGAAGAGGTAGAATTACCATAATCTGTCAAGGCAGGGAACATGCTAATATCGAAGATCCGGGCTTTACACAGGTCCGGATTTTCCCTTTTTATAGTCCATGATTTGAGGAAATGATGGGTGGGGGATCAATATTGGGATTTGATTAACCTTTTTGGATATGTGATCCAAAATAGCAAAACTTCGGCTAGAATCGAATCAACTACTATGAAGGATTTTGTCAAAGTATCCTGGATGCTGCTCTCTCTACTGGTCTTGATGGCATATGAGCTTACGCCAGCCACGAGTGCCCAAATCACCAACGAGGTTGATTCTATGCCTGGGCTAACGAAGCTCATTGTTTTGGATCCACAGATACGGCAGCGATATGAACCCCCACCAGCTGCATTTATGAGCAGCGCTCAACAAGCAGCAACCGCAAACATCCATGTAAATTACAACGGAGCTGGTTGGACAACTGACGCACAGAATGCTTTTGAATTTGCAGCTGATATTTGGGAGACACTGCTCACATCTCCTGTAACGATCGTGGTCGATGCGGATTTTGGACCGTTGGGGGAAAATATACTGGGAGGTGCGGGTCCAGCTACCTTCAGGCGCAATTTCACCAATGCACCGCAAGCGAGCACCTGGTACCCGATAGCGACTGCCAACAAGCTGGCTGGTTATGATCTTGAACCGGGAATCCCGGATATTCAAGCCACATTCAGTAGCTCGTATGCAAACTGGGATTTCGGTACGGACAGCATTACCGATCCATCGAAAATCAGTTTTGCGTCAGTCGTGCTGCACGAGCTGGGACATGGGTTAGGATTTTTAGGTTCTATGCGTATTGACAATGGCAGCGGGGACACCGAATGCAGGGACATTTCCGGAGAGGGATGCTATGGATATTTTGGCTCTCCAATGATCTATGATAGCTTCACTGAAAATGGGTCAGGGACTGCCTTACTGAGCTTCCCGAATAATTCCACCGATCTCGGAGACCAGCTGACCAGTGATGATTTGTATTTTAACAGTCCTGGCGGAAACTTTGCAAATGGGGAAAGCCCGGTGCCGATTTACGCTCCCACAACTTGGAGCCAAGGGTCAAGTTACTCCCACCTGGCTGAAAGTTTCAATTCAACCAGCCATGCCTTGATGACCTACAGCATTGCATACGGAGAGACAATCCACAACCCGGGCACAGTAACCCTGTGCATGTTTGAAGAAATGGGCTGGACGGTTTCAGAGAGCTGCAGCGCAAGCCCTGATACATCG
>Ga0316577_10001108_pt1 | contig 12261 bp, 9 predicted proteins | sample S5NA_FD_203073 | JGI IMG/M metagenome (GOLD analysis project Ga0316577, IMG submission 203073) | Rhizosphere microbial communities from salt marsh grasses in Alabama, United States - S5-7_050615r2r1 | ecosystem: Host-associated > Plants > Roots > Rhizosphere | place: USA: Alabama | collected... | reverse complement strand
TAGAATGGCTTTTCCTTCCATCACCGGCATGGCCGCCTGAGGACCGATATTTCCTAATCCCAGAACGGCGCTGCCGTCGGATACGATGGCCACCAGATTGTTTTTACACGTAAAATCATATGCTTTTGTCGAATCATTAAAAATGTTTTGGCACACCTGAGCCACCGCTTCCGGACTGTATAAGCGTCGGTATATGACCTCATCTTTTACCGGAACTTTTGCAGACACTTCCAGACACCCCTGGTATCGATGATGAAGTTCCAATGATTCCTCATCGATGCTCAGGGTTCCGTAATCCTGCTCTTCGGACGGTAGCCATGCCCGTTCACCTTCATAAATATAACATTCGGTTCGCTCCTGAACTTTCTCAGGGGGCATTTCTTTGGCCGACAGCTGGGCCACACCGGTTTCTTGAGCGGTTTTTGCCACTGCTCCTGCCAGAGCCGGCGAGATTTTCCAGTCCATTTGGCGGGGAATAATATTGGTGGGCGAGAGTTTATTTTCAGGAATCATGGCCGACAGCGCCCGGGCGGCTTCCAAAAACATCTTTCGGTTGACCCGCGTTGCCCGTACATCCAAACAACCTCTGAAAAACCCCGGCGTGACCAAAGACGAGCGGATCTGATTTTCGCTTTTTGCAAGGCTGGTGGCCGCGACTTTTGCACCGCCTGCCAGGGCTTCGGCTTCGCTGATCTCCGGATCCGGAAGGGCCAGGGCAAACACGATAGAATCTTTAGCCATACTTGCAATCATTTTGCGATTAACCACCCTTTTGGTTGAGAGACCGATGAAAACATCCGCTCCCTTTATGACATCCACAAGGTTTCCTTTAATATCTTGATGTCGAACCAAACTGGCAATTTCCGCTTTGGCCCAGTTCATGCCTTCCATACGATAGACATGGATGGCACCATGCCGGTCACAAATGGTGATATTTTCGGCACCTGCGGCCAGGAGTCCTTTGGCAACGCCGATACCTGAAGCGCCGGCGCCGTTAATGATGATTCGAGCATCGGTGAGAGTTTTACCCACTACCTTCAAGGCGTTAGACAGGGCAGCCAGAACGATGATAGACGCCCCGTGATATTCATGGTGAAGGAGCGTTAGTCCCATGGCTCTTCTCAACCGGTGTTCAATGGTGAAGCATTTGGGCGCCGAAATACTTTCAAGGCAAAACCCGCCGAACGAGGGTGCAAGGATGCGGACAATCTCTACGATCTCGTCGGCGTCCTGGGTACCGAGCGCTATGGGAACCGCATCAATATTGGCAAACGTCTTAAAAATAACAGATTTTGCTTCCAGTTTGGGCAATGCAGCCAACCCTCCGATATTCCCAAGCCCGTAAACTTGACTTCCATCCGTGATCAAGGCAATTGAATTTCCTCGGCAGGTATAGTCAAAGGAGTATGAGGGGTTTTTATGGATTTCCCTGCAAGGAGCAGCGACGCCCGGAGTATAGATCCGGCTCAATACGGATAGGTCTTTGATCGGCATTTTGCTCTTGACGCCGATGAGGCCCCGGTGACGGATCCGGTAAGAAAGGGCGTCTGATTGTTTAGTCATATTTTCATACCTATAATTTATTAAAATCATAGATTCGCAAGGTTACGAATCAGTCGATTTCGGTCTTCAGCAAATTCTTACACAAATAATAATATACCTCGGAGAGATAGACAATACCGATCACCCGGGACCTCTCCAGAACCGGGAGACGACGGCATTTCTTTCTAACCATGCGGTCGATAACCACCATTAAATCATCATCGGGCGCAACAAAAAGTACCGGAGAACTCATGACCTGCTTAACCGTCAATCCCTTGAATCGCTTAATGTAGGACTCCAGCTCTTCGTTCCAGAAATCGATACCGCTAACCATGTAATTTAAAACGGGCGGTCTTAAATGATATAGCACATCGAACATGCTAATTACACCGGTCAAACGGTTAAATCTATCTATTACCATAACACTTGCCGTCTTTTGGCCGGTTTCTCTGACCTTGCCCTTATAAATCAATCGCACAGCCTCTTCAATAGGCGCATCAGATCGAATTTTGTCGAAATTTCGAACCATTACGTCTCTTGCGGTCACTTTCATTTGGTTACTCCTTTGTTAAAAAATGTCAAGCATGCATTTTAATTTGCTGTGTCTATGATAAGCATACTTATCACTGGTCGCCACAATTTTTCCTGCTGTTAAATGATTCTGATTCAAGAGTCAAGGAATATTAGGGTGGCGGAATGTTTGAAATTCGATGAAAATTTAATGATCGGATTATATCCCCAGGTAGACTTCTTTGACATGATCGTTTGCCATCAATTCTTGACCCGTACCTTGGAGCACGTTCCTCCCATTTTCAAGAACGTAGGCACGATCGCACATGGCCAACGTCTGGGTGACGTTCTGCTCAACCAGAAGAATAGTGACGCCTTCCTGGTTGATTTTTTTAATTAAATTGAAGATATCCTGTACCAGGATGGGCGCAAGACCCAGCGAGGGTTCATCGAACATCATCAACCTGGGTCGCGACATAAGTCCCCGGCCCACCGCCAACATCTGTTGTTCACCCCCTGAAAGGGTGCCGGACATCTGTTTTCTTCTTTCTTGAAGTCTGGGGAAAAGGGAATAGACATATTCTATGGTGCTATTTCGTTTGGTTTTGGCTTTTCCATAAAGTGACCCCATGATCAGGTTTTCCTCGACACTCATCTCCGGGAACAGGCGTCTGCCTTCAGGAACATGAACAATGCCGTGTTCAATGATCTTGTTGGGAGGTAACTGATCCAGAAGAATACCATTGAACTCGATGGTTCCGGTCTTTGGTGTAAGAAGTGAGGAGATGGTTTTAAGTGTCGTTGATTTTCCGGCGCCATTGGCACCTACCAAAACCAGGATTTCCTTTTCTTTGACCTCAAAGCTAACATCCCAGAGGACCTGTAAATCTTCATAAAACACGTTTATCCCGTTAACCTTGAGCATGCGCTTCTCCCAAATAAGCCTCAATCACCGCTTTGTTATTGGCAACCTCCTGAGGGGTTCCCTCGGCGATGGTCTGACCGAAGTTGATGGCGTGAATTCGATCCGATATGGTCATGATGACTTTCATGATATGTTCTACAATCAGTATGCTGATATCGTTTTCCCTGATTTTTTTAATCAGCTCAATGGCTTCATCAAGCTCTCCCGGATTTAAACCGGCGGCGGTTTCATCAAGAAGCAAAAGTTTTGGTTTTGTCGCAAGTGCACGTGCAATTTCAAGGCGTTTTCTTCCGGCGATGGGGAGGCTTTTTGCCAGTTTATCTTTCTGTTCTGTAAGATTACAGAAATCGAGAACCTTCAACGCTTCCTTCTGGGCCTCTTTGATGGTATTCACCCGGCAAAAGGCCGATGCGGTGATATTCTCCAAAACCGTCATTCTGGCAAGGGGTTTTACAACCTGGAACGTTCGGCCGATACCCAGATGACAGATTTGATGAGTTTTCAACCCTTTAATGCTTTTGCCATTGAAAAAAACGTCACCGGAAGTAATGGGGAAAAATTGATTGATACAGTTGAATGTAGTGGTTTTCCCGCTGCCGTTGGGGCCAATAAGTCCGACAATTTCCCTCTTGTCCACATGAAAGGAGACCTTGTTTACCGCCATGAGTCCTCCAAACGCTTTTGTCAGTTTTTTTATTTCAAGCAGTGCCATGATTTTTCCCCGGATTGTTATGAACTCAATGGCTTTATTCTAAATATATTTCGTTTAATTTTGGGCCAGTCTCCGACAATGCCGTTTGCCAGAAACATGATGACAAATATAACCAGAAGACCAAATACCAAGGCGTGGGCCTGGCTGATCCACTTTGGGGCCAGACCGAAAAAAGAACTTCTGAATGTCTCTTGAAGCCCCACCATAACAAATGCGCCTACCGCAGGGCCCCAAATGGTGGCAACACCACCCACAATACCCACAAGAATGGCCATAATAGAAATATAATGTAGAGAAAATACGACCTCAGGATCAATAAAGGCCATATAATTCATATAAAAAGCTCCGGCCATGCCGGTAAAAAACGAGCTTATCAGAAGCGATACATTTTTATAAAGGGTGGTGTTGATCCCGAGAGATGCCGCAGCATCTTCATCTTCACGGATGGAGACAAAATAATACCCCCATTTGGATTTCATAATTATGCGGATTGTATAAATACACGCCAGAGCCAGAGCTAAGGCTATATAATAATACGACAATTTGCTTCTAAAGGACTGAATGATGAGAATGCCGACCATCCCATCGGTCAGGCTTTCCCAGTTCGTGGCAATCAATCGGATAATTTCACCGCCTGCAAGGGTTGCCAGAGCGAAATAAGGGCCCCTCAATCTAAAACAAACCCAGCCAACAAAAAGCCCGACCAGCATCGAAAAAATTCCGCCAAAGGCCATGCCCCACCAGGCGGATATTCCCAATTTTGATGCAAATATTCCGGCCGTATAGGCGCCCACACCGAAAAAAATAGCATGTCCGAAAGAAACCTGTCCGGTATATCCCGCCAGAAGGTTCCACGAAGACCCGATAACAACCCACATAAAGATAATAATGACAAGATGCTGGTAATAATCGGAATGGACAACCAAAGGGAAAATTAAGAAAAGGATTCCCAAACTTATTAAAAATATATAATTTTTCTTCATTGCTTCCTCTACACTCTGGTCAGACGCTTCAAACCTCCGGGCAAGAAAACCAGCACCAAAACAAAGATAACAAAACCGACCATTTCTTTATATCCCATGCCGATATATGTTGCACCTAAGGATTCTGCAATGCCCAGCACAACGCCACCTGCGATGGCACCCACCGTACTCCCCATACCTCCCAAAATGGTGATGACAAAGGCCTTTAGGGTAAAAGGACCGCCGACATCCGGAAAAAGGTAAAATATGGGGATTAATAAAGTTCCGGCTGCGGCCACAAGGGACGAACCTAATCCAAACGTAATAATAGTGATCCGATTACTGTTTACCCCCATCAGGGTTGCAGCATCTTTATCTTGGGCCGTGGCCCGGATCGAACGTCCGATGTCGGTTTTGAGCAAAAACCAGAAAAGGGCTACGGTAAATGAAAGTGCAAATAGAAATGCGATGACCATGGGCATATTAAAAGAAATATTGCCCAAAAAGAAAACATTGGAGCTGTAAGATGTTTTAACGGTCTTGTAGTCGGATGAAAATATAAAGCGGGCGATTTCCGCCAGGACCATACCGATGCCAACCGTCATCAACACTTGGTTCTCAGGCAGGATAGAGTCTATTTTCATCAGAGGGTTGAGTAAGAATTTTTGTAAAAATGCGCCCAGGAGAAATAAAGCGGGCATGGCGACCAGCAGTGAAAGATAGGGATCAATGTGCAGGAAATGGGAAAGAACAAAGGTGATGTACATGGCCACCATCATCAACTGGCCGTGTGCGAGGTTGATAATGCCCATCACTCCCATAATCAATGTCATGCCGATTCCAATCAGCCCATAAATGCCACCAATTAGAATCCCCGCTACCATGGTTTGCAGGAAGACTTCCATGTGATGTTCCTTTTTTTAACATAAATTTAGCGAGTTGTCACTCGATCTGCACCGATCTATTCGCAAAAAAAACAGTTCGACTTAGGCGAATCGCCCGCTACCGGAAAATTGCCAGCAGCGGGTTTTATTTTCTAATACGAATTTTTAAATACTCATTCAAGCGAAGAGGTTTAGGGTTTTAATATCCCCAGGTCTTCATCCAGTCCACAGGATACACAAACGCTTTGGTTGCATGATCCGTGGGCCATACAAGTTCCAGTTTTCCGTCGATCCACTGAACTACATAGGTGGCGGCGATGTTCTGATTCTTCATCTCACCCCAGGTAGTGAATTTTACCGGTCCGAAAACCGTCATCATGTCGGTTTCGGATAGGGCCTTCTTGATATCCGTATTCTTGAACGACTTGGCTCTCTTTAAAGCATCTGCGATCACATAACAGGCAGCGTAAGCTTCTGCGCCGTGATACTCGGTGGGTTTATTAAATTTGGCCACAAATTTATTGTAATAATCCATGGCCCCGGGAAATGGAAGCACCTGATGCCAGAGGGTTGCCGAGATGATTTTGTCGGATGCAATTCCGGCATTTTCCGCAAATTCCGGCAGGGTAAAACCGGCAGCCCCGCCGATAAACATTTTGGGGGTTAATTTCAGCTCTTTGGCCTGTCTCATGAGCAAAGATGCATCCATGATGTACGATACCATATAAACAATATCCGGATTGAGCTGTTTAATGCGGATCAAAACCGGTTTGAAATCAATGCCGCCATGCTCGTATCCTTCCTTTAAAAGCACTTTATAACCGGTTTGAATACAAACTTCTTCAAAAGATTTGGCGCCTTTGGTCCCGAAAAGTGAATTCTCATGCAAGATCACAACCGTCTTGGGTTTGACCTTCTCGGACAGAAGCGTTGTTATCGAATCGGCATAATGGCTTACCGGTGGATTCAAGCGATAAATATAATTCCACCCGGAGGTGGTAATTTTATCGGCGGAACCGGTATTGACCAAAAACGGCATCTGGTTTTGCTGGCAGACTCCGGCTACAGCATAGGTTACGGAACTGCTGTAACCGCCGCCGACCATGACCACTTTGTCCTTGGTAATGAGCTTTTCAACCACAGAACGGCCAACCTCCGGACGGCCCGTATCATCTTCCATAACCAGTTCGAGTTTTTTTCCGTTAATACCCCCGGCAGCATTGATTTCTTCCAGGGCCAGATCAAACGAATTTTTTTCAATCTCACCGAATTTGGCCTGAGGTCCTGTAAGGGGTAATACAATACCGACCTTTACCGTATCTGCCGCTGATGCTCCGGTCAGCATCAGATCCATAACACAAAAAATACTGATTAAAATCACCGCAAATTTTTTCATGGCGTTTTCCTCCTGATAAAAATTATTTAATAACCGAAAAAAATAAGCCAGTTAACAAATATCTAACCAATATATAACAAATAGTTAACTCTTTTTTGACAGTTAAACCGTAATTTAAATGATATTTATCAATAAGTGTTTGAAATTACAAGATTAGAGTTTAAACCATCTCGAAAAGATAGTGCCACAGAATGTTGCAATAGTCATTAACATTGCGGCAATTAGAATACTATAAAGGGAGTGTCTTAAGAAAAGGAGGTTCCCTTGTGTTATCGCTACCATTGGCCGTATGAACCAACTCCAAACCAAAGGCCGGGTGAAGACACTATTCCTATTCCGTGCTTCGGAATCAGCTCAGCGCTATTATAAATAATTTCTTTAATGAGCGCGAGCATTAGCAACGATTCAACAAATTATCAAACCAACGACAAGTTATTTATTTAAATGACGATCCATCTTCGAATCCATGGGATCCATTGATCGAAAAAACAGCTAGACATACGCCAAATTAAGCGTTTAGGAAAATGACTATCCCGCTCTGGCAAACTGCCTTGTATCCCTGTCAAATTTGACACTTTCAGGCAAATAATATTTACATTTCAAAAGCTTGTGTGATAGACTTCTCTTGATTTCAGGTCTTATTTGCCCTTGCTGATTTTTCAATGGGTTATACCCACTATAATATGGGATTTTAATGCTCGTATGGAGGCGTGACAATGTCTTTTTGTCTTATGGAGGGTAATGAGGCAATTGCCTGGGGGGCTGTTGCTGCAGAATGTCGCTTTTTTGCCGGATACCCGATTACTCCGGCCACAACAATATTTAATGCCATGCTCAAACTGTTGCCGCCTTTGGGCGGCATTTGCCTTCAGGGCGAGGATGAAATTGCTTCAATCGGCTACTGTCTGGGCGCATCAATGGCAGGCCTAAAGGTGATGACCGCAACATCGGGGCCGGGCATCAGTCTGTACAGCGAACATATTTCCTTTGCCATTGGAAGCGAAATTCCCATTGTCATTGTGGATGTTCAACGGCTTGGTCCGTCCACGGGTTCGGCTACCCGAGGTGCGGATGGAGATATTCAATTTTTACGATGGGGCAACAGCGGAGGGTTGCCGGTAATTGTATTGGCTCCGGTGGATGTCAAGGACTGCTATTTTTTGACAATGCAGGCCTTTAACCTTGCCGAAAAATTCAGGTGCCCGGTATTTATCGCTTCTAATAAAGAGATTGCCATGACCCGGGAGAATATCAACATCCATGCAATGACCAAACCCGAAATGATAGGGCGCTCAGTCCCTCCTCCCGGAAAACCCTTTGTCCCTTTTGAGACCTCTTCAGGGCAGTTGGCCCCTTATTTTCTGCCCATCGGCGGCAATGTGCCGGTACGCCAGACGTCTTCGACGCATGGCTCTAACGGATATATCACGACAGATTCCGATAAAATTGCTAAAATTCAGGAACGGCTTAAAACCAAGCTTTTTTCAACAGTGACCGGCTTCAGTTTCCACGAAGCATACCTTGAGAAAGGCGCCGACACCCTGCTGTTGACCTATGGGGTTACGGCCCGTGCTGCACGGGATGTATACACCGCGCAAAAAAAATATGGCAAGCCGGTATCGCTATTAATTCTCAAAACGCTTTGGCCGGTGCCCCAAGACCTGATCAGAGAGAAAGCCGAAAACGTCACACGTGTTGTGGTGGTGGAGATGAACCTGGGCCAGTATGTAAGAGAAATAGAACGTATCCTTCCGGATAAGAAGGTCGACTTTCTGGGTCAAATGGATGGACGGCTGATACCCCCACAACGGATCCAGGAGGGTATGACTCATGTCTAGTTTATTGAATAGCAGCAGGCCGCCTGTATTTTGCCCGGGGTGTTCCCATGAACGGATTACCCATGGCCTCGACAAGGCCTTTCAGAATATGGGTTTGAGCGGGGAACAAATTGTTATTGTTACCGATATCGGGTGTTCCGGTCTTTTTGATACATTTTTTCATACCCACGCGTTGCACGGGCTTCACGGCCGTGCCCTGACCTATGCCGCCGGCCTGAAGATGGCCCGGCCTGAGTTAACGGTTATTGTTACAATGGGAGACGGCGGTCTGGGTATTGGCGGGGCTCACATTCTTGCAGCCTGTCGCCGCAATCTTGATATCACGTTGCTTATTTTGAACAATTTCAATTTTGGTATGACCGGCGGGCAGTTTTCAGTCACAACCCCTTCGGAAGTTCAGGTAGGATCCGGGTTTCTAAACAGACTTGAACGCCCTCTGGACGTGTGCCGGGTCGTGTCTTCCGCGGGAGCTGCTTATGTCAGGCGCTGTTCAAGTTATGCAAAAGACCTTGCCCAAGAAATAGAAAATGCCATTCGCTTCGAGGGGTTTTCAGTGATCGACATCTGGGGAATATGTCCGGGACGGTATACCAAACGTAACAAAATGACGCCTCAACTCATCGAGGATTCTCTTGCCAAGCTCCCACCCATAAAAACTCCCATCCCTGAAAACATCAGAAAAGAATATGGCCGTCATTACAGGGAACTGGCTGCCCAACAACAGCCTGTTCCGTCACCGGCCGAAATTGAGACAAAATTCCACGCCCCTGATTCCGTTAGAAAGGAAGTGGTCATTTTAGGAAGTGCCGGTCAACGGATCATCACCGCCGGAGAAATCTTATGCCTGGCCGGTCTCACGGCAGGACTCAACGTCACACAGAAAAATGAATACGATATTACCGTACTCAGAGGAGCCTGCATCAGTGAAGTGGTCCTTTCGCCGGAAAAGATCGGTTACACGGGTATAACAACCCCAGACGTTGTTTTGGCGCTCAGCCAGGAAGGCGTGGACCGTCGAAAACACCTATTTGATCAACTTGATAAAAACGCACTGATTATCCGGGCGGAAAAGATCGATTTACCGCCGTGTAATGCCAGAGTGAAACAGCAGGACTTTAAAGCGCAGAAAATTAAATCCAATGACCGGGCTCTGGCGGCTCTGTGCATTTTGGCCGAACTCGACACGGTAATTTGTCCGGATATGCTTGAATACGCTCTTGCCTCCCGGTTCCGGGATAACATGCTGGCATCTGCTTTAGATCTTGTTAGGCGGCTTAAGAGCCGTGGAGCAACGTAACCCCTGCCGGTCCGGACTCCCGTGGGTGTAAATCAAGATTTTTGGTGATTTAGCTCAAGCAATCCAGGTTTCAGGTGTCAGTGTTCAGGTGTCAGCTCTTACGTTCGTCCTTCTGACACCTGACACCCGACACCTGAAACCAGACCTTCGAATTCCGATGGAAAGTAATAAATGACCGCCGTTAACCAACATCAGTGAATTACCCACGCCGGAAATTTATGGTTTGGTTACCAGTTAAATACCTTGTCGAGATCTTGGTCTTTGACCCCAAATGTTACATTGTGGGGCGGCAGCGCTACATTTTTAAAGAAATCGGGCAGCCGATCCTGCGTTGATGTGAAGCCTGCCCGGGCATTGAAATCTCTTTCATCGTCAAGTATCTTTTTCCCCAGTGCCATTACGTCGTCAGCAGTAAGATTTTGGCCGGTGAATGCGCCGAGCATGTCAAGCATAGCATTGAATGTATCCTCCTGGTCCAGAATGGCAAGGGCAATAAACAAGCACAATCCGGTTGCATCGATAGCTGCCGTGGCAATCTGGAGATTTCGGGAAAGCTCTACCTGACCTTCGGGTTTCAGCGGATCCACGATGCCGCCCACACCGAGCACATTGGCGGTAACCGCATAGCCGGCCGTGTGGTCGGCACCCATGGTGCTGGTGGCGTAGGTAACGCCCATACCCTGGACTGATCGGGGATCGTAGGCCGGCAGGGCCTGGCCCTTGACCACAGGAACCCGTTCAACACCAAAAACCTTGCCGGCTACGGCGGCTCCGTTTCCGAGAATACGTCCCAGCGGCGTGCCCTTGCCGACTTCTTTTAAAAGGGTAATGGCGGCTTTGCCGTCACCGAACTTGGCAAGTCCAGCCTCCATGGCCACACCGATGGCGGTTCCCATTTCGATGGTATCCAGACCGTAATCATCGTCAAGGCGGTCAAGCATGGCAATGACATCCATATCGTCAATGCCGCAGTTGGCGCCGTGAGCCCAAACCGTTTCATATTCCGTCCGTTTGGTCAGATAGTTGCCGTTTTTATCATTGTAGATGCCCGAGCACCGGATGACGCAGCCTTTGTGACAGCCTTTTGCAACCGTACCGCCCCTGGACTTCATGATATTTGACTGAGTTTCGCCACTAATATTGCCGGCACCGTCAAAGTGGCCGGCTCGAAAATTATGAGTGGGTAATGCGCCGGCATCGTTAATTAAATGGGTCAATATGTTGGTTCCGAATGAGGGAAGCCCTTGTCCGGTTATGGGATTTTTTTTCAGACCTTGGACAAATGCCTGGTTTGCCGCTTTAAACTTTTCCGGATCCTTGGGAGACCTCATTGGCATTCCGCTATCATCCAGCACCATGACCTTGACGCCTTTGGCTCCCATCACCGCTCCCACACCACCGCGACCCGCATGACGGGTCGGTCGTTGTTCCGTGTCGGTAAAGGCTACCGTGGCGGCGGACATTTTCATTTCGCCGGCCGGACCGATGGAGATGCAGGCAACCGAACGACCGTATTCTGATTTTATCTTTTCAATCAAATCATAGTTCCCCAGCATTTTAAGACGGTTATCAGGAATTATTTCTACTCCGTCCTTGTTAATCAGCACTTTATAGAGCGCATCATCTTTGGGTTTGCCTTCAAGGACAATGGCGGCATACCCCAACCGGGCCAGGACTTGAGCACCCTGACCCCCGGCATTGGCTTCCTTAATCCCTCCGGTAAGGGGACTTTTGCACCCCACCGAAACTCGTCCGGACTGGGCGGCATGGCTTCCGCTAAGCATCCCTGGGGCAATGATGAGTTTATTGTATTTTCCGAGCGGGTGACACAGCGGCGGCACTTCTTTGGCAATGATTGCCGATGTCAGGCCGCGGCCGGCCAAACCGGCATAATCGCCCACCGGTTCTTCACTGGCCTGAGGTCCACTGTCATGTCCCATATGGATTCTTAGAATTTTGTGCATGATAACCTCCATTGTGCGGTTGAAGGATAGTAACGCATGATCCGGTTATCTCAATACTCTCATGGGTTACAACATGTCGCAGGCTCAAAATTTATCGTAATAATATGAAATGTCAAGACAAACAAAAAATACCATCATTTTTCTCTGGATGAGTTACCATGCGGTAACCTTCTCGGCTTGCAGATTATAGCAAGCCATACTCTTTCATAAACATATTTCATAAAATAAATA
>Ga0316577_10001107_pt1 | contig 12261 bp, 13 predicted proteins | sample S5NA_FD_203073 | JGI IMG/M metagenome (GOLD analysis project Ga0316577, IMG submission 203073) | Rhizosphere microbial communities from salt marsh grasses in Alabama, United States - S5-7_050615r2r1 | ecosystem: Host-associated > Plants > Roots > Rhizosphere | place: USA: Alabama | collected... | reverse complement strand
CCCCGACCCTCTGATCCGAAGTCATCGCTGGCTCACCGACGTGCTATGAGCGTGGGAGGGCCACCGTGACGCCCGAACATCGTGCAGAGGAGGTGGCTGAGCGCCGAGGCCGCCGACGAGACCCGGCGAGCTTCGCCGACTGACACCACGCTCTTGCAGGAGCTCCCCCAGCGCCGCCAGGCGCGTGTATTCGCCCCGCTACTCCACACCGACGCCGGTTTCGGCGGCGGTGCCGGACTTCTCGAGGAGTGAGGCGGCGTTGATCTGGGTGCGGTTGACCAGGCACAGGCCGAAGTGGCTGACGACGCGGCGGTCGGCCAGGGAGCGGGCCGTGGCGTCGATCATCGGTACGTAGCGTGGATCCGTGGAGTCGATGTAGTTCTCGAAGTCGGTCTCCTCGAACATGTAGACCGAGCCGGTGATGGTGTGGCCCGGCGTGAAGACGACGATCTGGCGCGGAGCGCGCTCCATCAGCGGCCGGTCGAGGCCGATCCCATGATCGGTGCCGTCGTGCGTCATGTCCTCGGCCTTCTGGGCCACGAAGCTGACCTCGTCCTGGTCGACGAGCAGCTGCTCCACGAACAGTCCCGTCGGGTCGCCGTTACGGCGCATCAGCTGCGCGTTAGCCATGCGCAGGTAGCCGCGGCTGTTGTTCAGCATGTCCGCCAGGCGTGGGAAGGCCAGCAGCGAGACGGTGCCCGCGAGCCGCAGGTGCGGGCCCACCAGCTCGACCATCTCGGTCTTCGGGGTGCCCGTGAACCCTTCGGCCAGCGGGTCGATTCCCTGATTGCCACCCCAGCCGATCATCGTGTCGTCCTCCTCCCAGCGGCTCTCCGCGACCTGAGCCGTCTTCCGATTCTACTCGCTGCCTCCCGGCCGGTCGGCGCGATGGAGTGAGGGCGGGCCTCAGGGCCGGGCTACGAACTCCGCCACGAAGCGGGGCACGGGCGGGTCGTCCAGCTCCAGGATTTCCTCCAGGTCGTCCAGCTCCAGGCCCGGAACGGCGAACTCGTCGAGCTCGGCGCGGGTGAGCGGCCACGGCATCGGGCCCTCGGGATCCTCCGGGCGACGGCTGCGAGACACGACCAGCAGCGTCCCCCCGGGCGCGACCAGCTCGCCGATGGCGCGGGCACAGCGGCCACGCAGGTCACCCGGCAGGACCTGGACCGTGTAGGCCTCGAAGACGAAACCGAAGGCCTGGCGCCAGGCGGCGGGCGGCTCTAGCACGTCGGCGACCTCGTAGGCCACGCTTGAGTCGGGGAAGCGGGAGCGGCAGCGGTCGATCGCCGTGGGGGAGATGTCGAAGGCGATCACATCGAGGCCCGTAGCGGCGAGGAGTTCCGCGTCGTCGCCGTAGCCGCAGCCCACGACGATCGCCCGGCCCGAAAGCGGCTCCGGGCGGCGGCTCAGCCACTCGACCAGATACGGGTTGGGAACGAGATCGACCCACGAGATGGGCGTGCCGTGCCGCTCCGATTCGGCGTAGAGCTGCTCGAACCAGCCAAGCGCGTCGCCGCGCTCAATCGACTCGCGGGCCATCTGTCTGCCCCTGGCTCGCCGGTTCTCCATGAACGCCTCCGAATCAAGAGCGCCAGGCCGGACGCCTGGCGCTCCCTGGACTTCGAACCTGAGCCGCCTACTTCTTGGGGGCGGCCTTCGCCTTGGCCGGGGCCTTTGAGGCGGGCTTGGCGCCAGCCTTGGCCGCGGTCTTGGGAGCGGCTGCCTTGGCCGGCGTCTTGGCCGTGGTCTTCGCGGCCGCGGTCTTCGCCTTCGCCGGAGCCTTGGCGGGAGCCTTGGACGCCTTCGGTGCCTTCGGGGTCTCGGCGGCCGGGGCGGCTTCGGCGCCGCGGGCGGTCTTGCTGAGAGCGGCGCGGGCCTTGCCGGCGGCGGTCTGCGGGCCCTTAGCCTTGGTGGCCTTGGCCGTGGCGATGCGCGTTCGGGCGGCCTTCACGGCGGCCGCGGTCCCGGTCGACTTGGTGACGTGGGCGGCGGCGACTGTCTCGCCGGCTCGCAGGGCGTTGAGCTTGAGTGCCAGGCGCGACTTGCGACGGGCGGCGTTGTTGGGATGGATCGCGCCGCTCCTGGCTGCCCTGTCCAGGGCGCTCATGGCCCGAGCCAGGGCCTGAGCCGAATCGCCCTCGGTCGTGCCGGAGCCGATCTTCAGGGCGCTGGCGACATGAGTCTTAGCCGCGCTGCGTCGCGGTTGATTGATGGCCGCCCGGCGCTCTGCCTGGCGGACCCGCTTGATCGCTGACGGCGTGCGGGCGCCGGTCCAGCCTCGGGGCGTCTTGGCCAAGTTCGAAGTCCTCTTGCGTTCCTAGGATCCAGGCGCGCAGCCCGAATCGGGCGCCGCCTGGCGCGACGAGTGATGGTACCAGAGTCCGCGCATCGGGCGCGCGGGACGAGATGCGCTGCCGGCTCTCTGGCGGTCTCGGCTGCCGCGAAGCACAATAGGCCCTCCAGCGGCAGCTGTGCCGCATCGCCTCGGGAGGCCTGTTCATGAACATCATCGACGTCGAAGGTATCGGCCCCGTGTTCACCGCCAAGCTGCAGGAGGCGGGGGTTCAGACGACCGATGACCTGCTGAAGATGGGGGCCACGCCCGCCGGCCGGCAGGAGCTGGAGAGGGCGACGGGCATCTCCCACGGCAAGATCCTGGAGTGGGTCAACCACGTCGACCTCTACCGCATCGAGGGCATCGGCTCCGAGTACTCGGACTTGCTGGAAGAAGCGGGCGTCGATACCGTCGTCGAGCTGGCCCAGCGCGTTCCGGCGAACCTGGCCGCCAAGCTGGCGCAGATCAACGAGCAGAAGAGCCTGGTCCGCCGGGTGCCCGGCGAGGCCACCGTGGCCGAATGGGTCGCCCAGGCCAAGACGCTGCCCAGGGTCGTCCAGTACTAGAACCCGGGCGGCGCAGGCCGCCCTGCAATCTGAGCCATCCACGGCGTCCGAGGCATCCGCCCCGGGCGCCGTGTCGCGTTTGCCATCTGGTGCCGCCGCCCCGGGAACTCGATACTGAGCGTTGCGTCCAACCGGCCCATTGGCTCGCAGAAAGGCGGCGATCGAGGCGGAGTTCGATCTCGGAATCCAGGGTCTCGGCATTCTTCTCGGCGTTTCGCTCATCTTCGGAGTCGCGGCTCAGGCGGTCTTCTGGAAGGTGGCCCGGCCGTGGCTGGGGATCGTCGGCGCGGTGGCCTGGTTCGTCGGCGGCCTGATCGCCAGCGAGGTCGTCTGGGGCAATCTCACCGAAACGGACATCCAGCCGATCATCGACGGCCTGGCCTTCGATGAATCGCTCCTGGGCGGTCTCGTTCTCGGCCTGCCGGCCGTCCTGGTGGCGTGGTTCCTGGCGCGCCGCATGCAGGCCCGCTGAACCGGCAGAGACGGGACATGTCTTCGAACGGCGATCTCGAAGCGGAGATGATTGCGTACTACGCGGCCCGGGCGGAGGAATACGACGGCTGGTACCTCCGCCGCGGGCGGTACTCGCACGGCCCGGAGAGCGATGCCGCATGGGCCGCCGAATTGGCCCAGGCTCGCGACTGGCTGGCGGCGGTTCCCATGACCGGCGAAGTAGCCGAGCTGGCTGCCGGCACGGGCTGGTGGTCTCCCGTCCTTTGCGCCAAAGGGCCGCTCTCGCTCTACGACGCGTCGGCGGAGACGCTGGCGCTGGCCAGGGTTCGGCTGGCGGATCTGGGCCTGGCCGCGACCTTCGAGGAGCGCGATGCCTGGGACGAGCCCGACCGGTCGGTCGGCGGCCTGTTCACCGGCTTCTGGCTGAGCCACGTCGCGCGAGACAGACTGGCCGAGTTCCTGGGGCTGGCGCATCGCTGGCTCGCGCCCGGCGGCACCTATGCCTTCATCGACTCCCGGCTCGACCCCGAGTCCGGCGCGTCGAACCACCGTCCCCCGGAGGACGAGATCCAGGTTCGCCAGCTGGAGGATGGCTCGGCCTATCGCGTCCGAAAGGTCTACCACTCGGCAGCCGAGCTCTCGGCAGCCCTGCGCGAGGCAGGCTTCGAGCAGGTGGACGTGCAGGAGCCCGGCCGGTTCTTCATCCGAGGCTCCGCCCGGGCCGGCTGAGGCAGCGCTGGATCAGTAACCCCTGCCGCATCGTCCCGGTCGCCCGCCGGCGGGCCGAGCCGCGCGAAGGCAGGTCGGCGGCGGTCCAGTAGACTCTCGCGCGTGACCGCGCGCATACGTCGAGAACGTCTCCGAGTCGGGGGACGGTGGCGATCGGCGCTGGTTCTGGGGGCACTCCTGCTTGTCGTCGGCGCCGCGATCGCGGGGCGCAGCGGCGGCGGGCCAACGGATGCAGGCCGATCCCCGAGCCCACGATCGTTTGGGTCGAGCGTGGCCGTCGCGACGCCGACACCTCCCGCGGCGCTCCGATCGCCTGCCAGTTCGGCTGACCTCGAGTCGGCGTTGCGTACCGCCCACCTGTTCGTGGAGGCCATGGGCAACGGCGACGAGGATCTGATGAATTCCTACCGAGTGCCCGCGCGGCGCACCGACAGCATGCTCGCAGTGGACACGCCACCTCCCAATGAGTTCCAGAACATCCAGTGCCACCCTGCCCCGGGGATCCCGTGGGAGGTGTACCCCATGCCCGCACCCGGCGCCACGGCGGTCGTCGTTTGGTGCGCCTGGGACATTAGCGAGGATTGGGAGGGTTTCTCGGCGGGCGGCTGGTCAATGTACGTGTGGCTGGCGCGAGAGCCGCCCAATCCCTGGCTGGTCGTCGACTTCGGCAACTAGGCCGCGGCACGTCGCCCAGCAGGCCAACCGAATCGCCCGGCCGGGGCGACCCGCTAAACTCCCCGCGTGACCGACCGAATTCCCCAGGATCGCCTGCGCAACTTCAGCATCATCGCCCACATCGACCACGGGAAGACGACCCTGTCGGATCGGCTGCTGGAGCTGACCCACACAATCGACCCGCGGCAGATGACCAGCCAGGTCCTCGATTCGATGGACCTGGAGCGCGAGCATGGCATCACGATCAAGGCCCGGGCGGTGCGGCTCGAGTACACGGCCGCCGACGGCCAGGTCTACGGTCTCAACCTGATCGACACGCCCGGCCACGTCGATTTCAGCTACGAGGTCAGCCGCAGCCTGCAGGCCTGCGAGGGGGCGGTCCTGGTCATCGACGCCACCCAGGGCATCGAGGCCCAGACGCTGGCCAACGTGCACCTGGCCCTGCGCCAGAACCTGACGATCATCCCGGTCCTGAACAAGATCGACCTGCCTTCGGCCCAGACCGAGGTGGTGATCGAGGAGCTGGAGAACGTCCTGGCCATGCCCCGCGAGGAAGTGCTTCTGGCCTCGGCCAAGGACGGGACGGGCGTGCCAGAGATCCTGGAAGCGATCGTGCAACGCGTGCCGTCGCCCAAGGGCGATCCAGCGGCGCCGCTGCAGGCCCTGATCTTCGACAGCTTCTACGATCCCTACAAGGGCGTGGTCGTCCACGTTCGCCTGGAGCAGGGGACTCTCCGCCTCCACGACACCATCCGTCTCATGGGCTCGGGCGCGGAGGCCGAGCTGCTGGAGCTGGGCGTCTTCCGGCCCCAGCTCGTCCCGGTCGCGGAGCTGACAGCCGGTGAGGTGGGCTACGTGGCCACCGGCCTCAAGAGCGTTCGAGAGGCCCAGGTGGGCGACACGGTCACAATCGCCGCCAGCCCGGCCCGGGAGCCGCTGCCCGGCTACCAGCCCGCCAAGAGCCTGGTATTCGCCGGCATCTACCCCATCATCGGCTCCGAGTACCCGAACCTGCGCGATGCCATGGAGAAGCTGCATCTGAACGACGCCAGCTTCAGCTTCACGCCTGAAAGCTCGGCCGCCCTGGGTTTCGGCTTCCGCTGCGGCTTCCTGGGCCTGCTCCACATGGAGATCGTCCAGGAGCGCCTGGAGCGCGAGTTCGGCCAGGAACTGATCGCCAGCGCGCCCTCGGTCGAGTACAAGGTCGTGCTGATGCACGGGCAGGGGATCGTGGAGGTGGACAACCCGTCCAAGATGCCCAATGCGGGCGAGATCGAGGAGGTCCAGGAGCCGTGGGTGAAGCTGGCCATCGTCACCCCTTCGACCTACATCGGCACCCTGATGGAGCTGGCCACCAATCGCCGCGGCACCTTCGTCGACATGGAGTATCTGGATCCGCAGCGGGTGCTGCTCAACTTCGAGCTGCCCCTGGCCGAGGTCATCGTCGACTTCTACGACCAGCTCAAGACCCGAACGCAGGGCTACGCCTCGATGGACTACGAGGAGATCGGCTACCGGGCGGCCAACCTGGTCAAGGTCGACGTCCTGGTCGCCGGTGAGCCTGTGGACGCGCTGTCGGTCATCGTCCATCGTGAGCGGGCCCAGGCCATCGGGCGTGAGCTTGTCCACCGCCTGCGGCGCCTGATCCCGCGCCAGATGTTCGACGTCGCCGTTCAGGCCGCCATCGGCTCCAACGTCATCGCCCGCGAGACGGTCGTAGCCCTGCGCAAGAACGTCCTGGCCAAGTGCTACGGGGGCGACATAACCCGCAAGCGAAAGCTGCTGGAGAGGCAGAAGGAAGGCAAGCAGCGCATGAAGCGGGTCGGGTCCGTCGAGATACCGCAGGAGGCTTTCCTGGCGGTTCTGAGGATGGACGAGACATGACCGGCGAGCCGCTCCGAATCGTCACCGCCCTGGGCGTGCTGGCGATCCTGCTGCTGCTGCGCCTGCAGGCCGAGCGGTTCGGGGCGGCCGAATACATGGAGCCTGCGGCCGTCTGGCGGGGCGGCCGACCCCCGGACAGGTGGCGGGCCGGCGTCTGGACCAGGCTGGCATGGTACGGGCTGGCCCTGGTCCTGCTGCTGCTCGTCTACGCGATCCATCCCCAGCCCCACGACGTCCTGGCGCTCATGGCCGGCAGCCACTTCGACGTCTTCTTCTTCGGCGTGCTGCTGGGGGCGCTGGGAGTCGGGCAGGCCGCGGCCTACGCCCGTTTCCGCTACGGCGACGTGCGCCTGCCGCCGCCCGAGGCCTATCCGGGGGCCGCGCTCAACTCCGTGGCGACGGCGCTGGTGGACGAGGCCATGTTCCGTGGCGCGGTGCAGGGGACGCTGCTGGCGGCCGGCTTCCCCTGGGGCTCGGCCATCGTCGCGCAGGCTCTGCTGTACGTCCTGGTGACGCGGGCCGCGGCCCCGGGTCGGAGCCTGTACACGGCCGCCCTGGCGGCGGGCATGGGCCTGGTCCTTGGCTGGGCCACGTACTTCACCGGGGGTATCGGGGCGGCGATCCTGGCTCATGCCGCCACGTCGCTGGCGGTCTTCATCTTCACCGGCCACGCGGGCCAGGTGCCGCGCTTCGGCGACGAGCCGGAGGAGATCGTCGAGCGGCACCGGCCATCCGGCTGGATCGACGCCCGACCGGAGGGGAGCGGGCCGGGTGCGGCGGCGGGCGCCGGCTCCGCGGGCGGGCTGGCGGGCGGAGGTCGGGCGGGCGGAGGCCGGGTGACCCGCCTGGACAAGTAGCCATGCCCGGCGCCGAGGTCGCATCCCGGGCCCTGCCCCCGGTGGCGCTGTACGTCCACCTGCCGTTCTGCCTGGCTCGCTGCCCGTACTGCGATTTCGTCGTGTACGCGGGAGCGCTGGCTCGGGGGCCGAGAGCGATCACGGATCGCCTGTACGAGGCGGTGGCGCGCGAGCTGGCGCTGCGGGCCGACGGGCTGGACGAGCGATTCGGCGGGGTGGGGGCGGCGGGGGCGGCGCGCGACCCGCGGCCGCTGCTGCGGACCGTCTACTTCGGCGGCGGCACCCCGAGCCTCGCCGGCGGGGAGTGGCTGGAGCGGCTGATCTCGATCGTCCGGCGCCGCTACGGCCTGGCGCCCGGGGCGGAGGTGACGCTGGAAACGAACCCGGGCCCGGACGAGCGCGGCGACCCGGCCGTCTTCGCCGCCGCCGGCGTGAACCGCATCTCGATCGGGGCGCAGAGCATGGACGCGGGCGAGCTGCGGCGCCTCGGCCGGCGCCACTCCCCGCAGGACGTGGCCGCGGCCGTGGCGGAGGCGCGCCGAGCCGGAATCCGCTCCGTCAGCCTGGACCTGCTGTACGACGTGCCCGGCCAGACCGTCGAGAGCTGGCGGCGCGGCCTGGAGGCGGCCCTCGACCTGGGCCCGGACCACCTCTCCCTGTACGCCCTGACGCTGGACGACCCGGAGGCCGAGGGCCTGACCGGCGAGACCGGCGACCACCTGCCAACGCCACCAGGGGCGCGGCGCTGGCGCGAGGCGGCCCGCGCGGAGCAGGACGAGGATCGGGCGGCCGACCAGTACGCCCTCGCGGCCGAGCTGCTTGCCGCCCACGGCTTCCGCGGCTACGAGATCTCCAACTGGGCTCTGCGCGGCCATGAGAGCCGCCACAACCTGGCCTACTGGGAGCGGCAACCGTACGAGGCGGCCGGCCCGGGTGCCCACTCCTTCGACGGCGTCGAGCGGCGCTGGAACGCGGCCGGTGCGGAGGGCTACATGGCCGCGCTCCTCCCGGCCACCGGTGCGGGCCACCTCCCGCCCGGCGGTTCGGAAAGCATCGACGCCCGAACCGCGAGAGCGGAGCGGGCCATCCTGGCCCTGCGGCTGGACACTGGTCTGCCTCCCGATCTCGCGTCCGATCCGGAGCTGGCCGAGACCTTGGACTGGGCCCGATCGGCGGGCCTGCTTGAACCGGCTTCGATCGATGGGCCGTCCGAGCTCCGCCTCACGCCCCGTGGTCGCCTGCTCAGCAACGAGCTGTTCGCGCGCCTCGTCTAGGGGCTCCGTCTGCCCGGCCGCGGGGAGCCGCCGCGGGCGCGGGGACGCGGGGCTCAGGCCGGATCCATCCCCTGGACCTGCCACATCTCGCGGGCGCCACAGCCCGGGCAGGCCGACTGCTTCGTTGCCTCGAGATCGGCGCATCGCTCGCACACGGCGTAGACCCTGTCGACCGGGCAGACCCGGCAGCTGGCGACCTTGAGCGAGCCGCCCATCAGCGACAGGGACGGAGCGTACTGGCGTCCGCACTTGCTGCACCGGAGCATCTGTGATCCCTCCTCGCGTCGAGCCAGTAACCACTGGCTGCGCAAACATACCCTCCCCGCGGTGCTCCGGGCCGATCCGGCACAACCCGCCCTCCGGCCCGCCACGCGGCCGCCCGTTGACACTCGGCGGGGCCGACTGCTACCATCGCTGCACTGCGTTAGCACTCGCATGGGTAGAGTGCTAACCACTCCCTCGGGGGCCTCTCCGGGGGCAACGGGAGCCGGAACATGGCGCGACGTCCCCGCCGCACCAGCGACCCGCTCGACGAGCGCTCGAGCGCCATCCTGCGAGCCGTCATCGACGAATACGTGGACTCTGCCGCACCGGTCAGCTCCGGGGCGCTGGTGGACCACTACGCGCTGGGCGTGAGCAGCGCCACGGTCCGCAACATCCTGGCCGAGCTGGAGACGCTCGGTTTGCTGTCGCACCCCCACACTTCGGCCGGGCGCGTGCCCACAGACGCCGGCTACCGCTACTACGTCCAGGTCCTGGCGGACGAATGGTCGATGCCTCCGGTTGAGCAGCGGATGATCCGTCATCAGTTCGGGCAGGTGGAATTCGCCAGCGAGCAGTGGTTCCGCCTCGCTGCCAGCACCCTGGCCGCCGCCACCGGCACGGCCGGTCTGGCGACCTCGGCCAAGCCCAAGGCGGTCCGCGTCCGGCGCGTCGAGCTGCTCTCGGTCCAGGACCGCCTGGCGCTGCTGGTCGCCGTCTTCCGCGAAGGCACGACCAAGCAAGTCCTGTGCAACCTGCCCCAGGCCTTCGATCAGGAGAGCCTGAGCCGCGTCGCCGACCTGCTCAACGTCGTGGCCGTGGATCGAACGGCAGACGAGGTCGAAGCCGGCCTGGAGGACATCCCCGCGACCGGAGAGACCACCGACGAGATCGATCTGCTGCGGCGGACCGGGGAGCGCCTGACGCGAACGATGCGCGAGTACGACGCCGAGGCGATCGACAACCTCTTCTCGGACGGCCTGCTCAACGTCATGGCCGCCCCCGAGTTCGACCGCAGCGAGAAGGTCCGCCAGGTCTTCGCCGCCCTCGAGAACCGGGTCTATCTCGGCTCGCTGGTCGAGGCCGTCGCCAGGGCCGGCAGCATCCAGATCTTCATCGGCCGGGAGAACAGGCCCGAGGAGATGCGCGAGGTCTCCCTGGTCCTGGCGCCCTACGGCATGTCCGGACAGGCGGTGGGAGTGGTCGGCGTCCTGGGGCCGACGCGCATGCCCTATCCGCAGGCGATCGCCTCGGTCGCCTTCGTCTCCGATTTGATGAACGAGCTCGTGGAGCATCTCTATGCCTGACCGACACAGGCCGCACCGCCGCACCGCCGCCGAAACGGCCCCCGAGGGCCCGCCGGTTGAGGCCGAGGCCGAGGTCGAGCGCCTTCGGGCCGAGCTGGAAGCCGCCCAGGCCGAAGCCTCCGAGCACCTATCGACCCTGCAGCGGACGGCGGCCGACTTCGCCAACTACCGCCGCCGCACGGCCGAGGACCGTGAGCGCGAGCTGGGCCTGGCGGGCGAGTCGCTGCTGCTCAAGCTGCTGCTCATCGCCGACGACTTCGACAGGGCCATGGAAGCCATGCCGGAGGAGTTTCGCGGTGTGAGCTGGATCGAGGGAGTCGGCCTGCTGGATCGCAAGCTCCGGGCGCTGCTGGAGAGCGAGGGCGTGACGCCCATCGAATCGGTCGGCAAGCCTTTCGACCCCCGCGAGCACGAGGCCGTCCTCACCATCCCCGATTCGGGCAAGCCGGACGGCGAGGTGGTGGCCGAGATGCAGCGCGGCTACCGCGTTCGAGACAGAGTCCTGCGACCGTCCATGGTCGCGGTCGCCGGCAGCGGCGCTGCCGCGGGCGACAGCACTTCAGAAGTCAACTGATCCGCCGCGAATCAACTTAGGAGCAACGCCAAATGGGCAAGATCATCGGCATCGACCTCGGCACCACCAACTCGGTCGTGGCGGTCATGGAGGGCGGCGAGCCGACCGTCATCTCCTCCGCCGAAGGCGGCCGCACCGTGCCGTCGGTCGTGGCCTTCACCAAGAGCGGCGATCGACTGGTGGGGCAGCTGGCCAAGCGCCAGGCTGTGACCAACCCCGGTAACACCGTCTACTCGATCAAGCGCTTCATGGGCCGCCGCTTCGACGACCCGGAGGTCACGCACTCCAAGGATCTCGTGCCCTACAAGGTCGAGAGGGATCCCAGCAGCGACGGCATCAAGGTCGTGCTGGCCGACGGCAAGGGCTACACCCCGCCCGAGATCAGCGCCATGATCCTGCAGAAGCTCAAGGCGGACGCGGAGGCCTACCTGGGCGAGAAGATCACCGAGGCGGTGATCACCGTCCCGGCCTACTTCGACGACACCCAGCGCCAGGCGACCAAGGACGCCGGCCGCATCGCCGGCCTGGACGTCAAGCGCATCATCAACGAGCCCACGGCCTCGGCCCTGGCCTACGGCCTGGACAAGAAGCACGACGAGAAGATCGCCGTCTACGACCTGGGCGGCGGCACCTTCGACATCTCCATCCTGGAGCTGGGCGAGGGCGTCTTCGAGGTCAAGGCCACCAACGGCGACACCCACCTCGGCGGCGACGACTTCGACCAGCGGGTCATCGACTGGCTGCTGGCCGAGTTCAAGCGCGAGGAGGGCATCGACATCCGGTCCGACCAGCAGGCCCTGCAGCGGCTGAAGGAAGCTGCCGAGAAGGCCAAGGTCGAGCTGTCCACGGTCATCACCACCGAGATCAACCTGCCCTACATCACCAGCTTCGAGGGCAACCCCAAGCACCTGGTCATGACCCTCACCCGGGCCAAGCTGGAGGACCTGACCGCCGACCTGGTCGACAGGACGCGCGGCCCGGTCAAGCAGGCCCTCAAGGATGCCGGGCTCAAGCCCAAGGACATCGACGAGGTCATCCTGGTCGGCGGTCAGACCCGCATGCCCGCGGTCGTCGAGGCCGTCAAGCAGATGTTCGGCGGCAAGGAGCCGCACCGCGGCGTGAACCCGGACGAGGTCGTCGCCGTTGGGGCTGCTATCCAGGCCGGCGTGCTGGCGGGCGAGGTCAAGGACGTCCTGCTCCTCGACGTCACGCCGCTGTCGCTGGGCATCGAGACCCTGGGCGGCGTCATGACCCGCCTCATCGACCGCAACACCACCATCCCGACGAGCAAGAGTCAGATCTTCTCCACGGCCTCGGACAATCAGAGCCAGGTGGAAGTCCACGTC
>Ga0316577_10001106_pt1 | contig 12262 bp, 7 predicted proteins | sample S5NA_FD_203073 | JGI IMG/M metagenome (GOLD analysis project Ga0316577, IMG submission 203073) | Rhizosphere microbial communities from salt marsh grasses in Alabama, United States - S5-7_050615r2r1 | ecosystem: Host-associated > Plants > Roots > Rhizosphere | place: USA: Alabama | collected... | reverse complement strand
ACGTGAAGCAGCTCACGGAACCCGTGGTCGAGGAAGGGAGGTAGAGATGAAGCAGCCAAAGAAGGTCCCGACGCAGTTCTCCTTCCTGCCCCGCCTGACCAGTGCGTCGCTGCGGGTCGCCCGCTCCCTACCAGCCATTCTCTCCCCCTGGCTCCTCCGCTCCCTCTTGGGTAAGGGGCCCACGGCGCTCCTTCTTCTCCTCGTCTTGACACCGACCCTCTTCGCCCAGACCCCCCCTCGCCCCCTGGAGATCGAGGACCTGTTCACCATCAAGAGCGTGGGGAATGCGGAGATCTCTCCCGATGGGGAGTGGGTGGCCTACACCGTCACGACCACGAACCTCGCCAAGGAAGAGTCGAAGACTCAGATCTGGATGGTCTCCTCCGCCGGTGGGGAGGCGATTCCCCTCACCATGTCCAGCGAGTCCGTCTCCGGCCCCAAGTGGAGCCCCGACGGGAAGTACCTCTCTTTCCTGACGACTCGGGGGGAGGATGCGAAACCCCAGGTCTGGGTCCTGGACCGGAGGGGTGGGGAGGCCCGACAGCTCACCGAGATCGAGGACGGCGCCGGGAGCTTCGAGTGGTCTCCCGACGCGTCGAAGCTGGTCATGGCCATCCGGGACAAGGATTCGACGGCGGCTTCCGGGGGGTCCGGAGCGGGGGGCGGGAGCCGGGTCCGGGACCCATGGGTCATCGACCGGCTTCAATTCAAGCGTGACGGCCGGGGATACCTGGCCGACAGTCTCCGGACACACCTCTACGTGTACGACATCGCTTCGAAGAGGCTGACCCAGATCACCTCCGGACGTTGGGACGAGGGAAGCCCGGCCTGGAGCCCCGATGGCACCAGGATCGCCTTCGTGAGCAACCGGACGGAGGACCCCGACGCCAACTCCAACAACGACATCTGGGTGGTGGCGGCGGATAACACCGACGGGGGAGCCACGCTCATCCGCATCACCACCTACGACGGAAGCGACGGAAGCCCAAGCTGGTCCCCCGACGGGAGGTGGATCGCCTACACCACGCAGCTCGGCGACCCCCGCGTCTCAGCCATGAGCAACAACCGCCTGGCGCTTCGGGCTACTGACGGGAGCGGCGAGCGACGCATCCTCGGCAATGACCTGGACCGGATGGTGGGTTCCCCGAAGTTCACTCCCGACGGCAGTGCCCTCCTCTTCTCCATCGGGGACTCGGGAGAGAACCATGTGGGGCGGATCTCCATCGAGACCGGGGAGATCACGCGCCCCGTCGCCGGCGAGATCAGCGCCCGGGGCTTCACGTCCAGCCCGGACGGGAGGATTGCCACCACAGTGTCCATCCCCGAGATGCCTGGTGAGGTGTTTGTGCAGACCGGGGGGGAACTGGTCCAGCTCACGCACGTGAACGATTCCATCATGGGTGTCATCCAGGAAGCGGAAGTGGAGAACATCCACTTCAACTCTCCCGACGGGACCGAAGTGGAGGGGTGGGTCTTCTTCCCACCGGGCTTCCAGGAAGGCACCCGGTATCCCACGATCCTGAGGATCCACGGCGGACCTCATGGATCCTTCGGCGTGGGCTGGAACTTCGAGGCCCAGCTCCTGGCTGCCAAGGGCTACCTGGTGCTCATCACGAACCCCCGGGGCTCGTCGGGCTACGGGAACGATTTCAGCATGGCACTCTGGCAGAAGTGGGGAATCCCCGACTTCCAGGATGTCATGGCAGGCGTGGACGACGTCGTCCAGCGTGGATGGGCCGATCCCGACCGCCTGGGCGTCGGGGGATGGTCCTACGGAGGAATCCTGACCAACTACGTCATCACAAAGTCCACCCGCTTCAAGGGGGCCATCTCGGGTGCAAGCATGGGGCTCCTGGTGGCGAACTTCGGGGTGGACCACTACCAGCTCGGCAACGAGCGGGAGTGGGGGCTGCCCTGGGAGAATCGCCAGATGTGGGAGGATCTCTCCCCCTGGAACGACATCGACCGGGTCACCACGCCCACCCTCTTCATGGGGGGTGAGTCGGACTGGAACGTGCCCGTCCTGAACTCGGAGATGATGTATCAGTCCCTGAAACGTCGCGGTATCGACACGCGACTGGTGGTTTACCCCGGGCAGCCACACGGACTCAGGGTGCCGTCCTACAACGTGCATCGGTACAAGGAGTATCTGGCCTGGTACGACCGGTACGTCAGGGGTGGACAGGGCTCGGCCGGGCTGTAGGGCCGGCTGGAAAGTGATGATCCAGGAGACCGGAGGCGGCCCGGGCTCCGTCCGCTCCCTCCTGAGGGGAAACGTGGGGGGACTGGCAGGAACGTCCCTCCTGAATGACACGGCCAGTGAGATGGCCTATCCCCTTCTCCCCCTGTTCCTGGTGGGAGTGCTGGGGGCCGGCCCGGCGTTTCTGGGAATCGTGGAGGGCATCGCGGAAAGCACCGCCTCCCTGGTCAAGCTGGGGGGCGGGTTCCTCTCCGATCGGGTGGGGCGCCGAAAAACCCTGGTGGTGTGGGGGTATGGGATCGCCTCCCTGATCCGCCCGCTCCTGGCCGCCGCCGCCCTTCCCTGGCATGTCCTGGCCATTCGTTTTACCGATCGGGTGGGAAAGGGCATCCGGTCCGCGCCTCGAGACGCCCTTCTCGTGGACTCGGTGCCGCCGGAACGAACGGGCACCGCCTTTGGTCTCCACCGGGCAGCAGACCATGCCGGGTCCGTCCTGGGCCCCCTCCTGGCTGCCGGGATTCTCCTCCTGGCTCCCGGGAGGCTCCGCGTGGTCTTCGCCCTCACACTCATACCTGGCATCCTGACAGTCCTCCTCCTGTTCAAAGCGGTGAGGGAGATTCCGCCGAAGGGAGGCGACGCACCGACCGTCGGCTCCTCGACTCCACCCACTTCCCTCCGGGCACTGGGGCCCACCTTCCCCCGCTACCTCTCCGTCCTCCTCCTCTTTACCCTCGGCAACGCCTCCGATGCCTTCCTCCTTCTCAGGGCCCAGGATCTCGGAGTTTCCGCCGCGGCCATCCCCCTACTCTGGGGAGCGTTCCACCTGAGCAAGATGGTGTGGAACGTGCCCGGAGGAATGCTGGCCGACCGTTTCCGTCCGTTGCCCATGATCGTGGGCGGTTGGCTCCTCTACGCCGGCGTGTACGCCGGCTTCGCTGCGGCCGGGACCCCCTTGCAGGTATGGGTCCTCTTCGGGATCTACGGCCTCTTCTATGGTCTCACCGAGTCCCCGGAGAAGGCCCTGGTGGCCGAGCTGGCCCCGTCCCAACTTCGGGGGCGGGCCTTCGGCGTCTTTCACTTCGCCGTGGGTCTGGGAGCCCTTCCCGCCAGCTTTCTCTTTGGAGTTCTCTGGCAGTGGAAGGGGGCACCGACAGCCTTCGCCGCCGGGGCGGGTTTCGCCCTCGTGGCAGCGCTCCTCCTCCCCCTCGCCCTGCGAGGAGGCCCGAGTCCATTGACCCATGGGCACGCAGCGTGAAGTGGGATCCAGGCTCTCGGTGTCCATCGCGGACGCAGAGGTAGCGCCGGGATGCAGACGCCTTATCCTGGGACGCCACGAGTAGGAGATGGAGAGATGAGAAGAGCCCTGCAGGGTATGGACGGAGATCGGAGAAGGGGTTGGACCCGACGGTGGTCCCCCATGATCCTGATCGCCAGTCTGGCCGCGTCCACCGGGACTCCGCTCCCCCTTCCCTGGGGAGCCGAAGGCCATCACATCGTCACTCGGGCCGCCGTTTCTCACCTTCCTGCCGAGATGCCGGCCTTCTTCCGGAGCGCGGGGCATCAATTGGAATACCTGGGGCCTGAGCCGGACCGATGGCGCTCCCGCGAGTTGAAGGAGATGGACGACGCCTGGGAGTTCGATCACTACATCGATCTCGAGAACGTACCCCAGGGGGCGCTCGAGGCCTCGGACCGATACGAGTTCATCGCCGCCCTCTACGCCGCCGGGATTCACCGGCCTCAGCAGTACGTGGGGTTCCTCCCGTGGCGGATCCTGGAAATGTATCAACGTCTCCTCACCGAGTTCGCCATCTGGCGGAACCTGGAGGGAGACCCCCAACGGCCCTTCGTGGAAGCCCGCATCCTGAATGACGCCGGAATCCTGGGCCACTATGCAGCGGATGCGACCCAACCCCACCACACGACGATTCATTTCAACGGATGGGCGGAGGGGGCTCCGAATCCCCGGGGGTTCACCACCGCACGGGACTTCCACGCCCGATTCGAATCCGCCTTCGTGGAAGCTCACGTGTCCTTCCAGGACGTGGACCTCCTCATGGCCAGCAGCCCCATGGCCATCGAGGACCCCCGACGAGCTGTCTGGTCGGAGGTCCGGACCAGCAACGCCACGGTTGAGCGCATGTACGAGTTGGAGTTGGAGCACGGCTTCGACCCGGAAGCATCCCCGGACCCTGCCGTAACGGATTTCGTGGTCCAGCGCCTGGTGGCAGGCGCCGAGATGCTCCGAGGCCTCTGGTGGTCAGCGTGGACCGAGAGCGAGGGCCTGGCGGCCCGGCGCCGTGCCCAGGGGTGGACTCCATGACGGATTCCCCCTCCCTCAAGGATCCCGCTTCCCCCACCGGCTCCCCACCCACTTCCCGCCAGAGTGCCATGTCCGACAACGAGCCCAACCCCCTCCTGGAGAGGAAGTATCGGATCCCGTTCCACCGCATCCGGGCAGAACACGTGGAGTCGGGAGTCCGGAAGGCCCTCGCCCACGCCCAGGAACGCATCGACGACCTGGGAGTGGACACCCGACCTCGGACCTACGCCAACACCCTGGGCGTCCTGGAGGAGATCACCCAGGAGCTTAGCGAGACCCTGGCCCCCGTTCACCACCTCCTGACGGTGGCGGAGACCGGACCCCTGAGGGAGGCGTTCAACGCCGTGCTCCCGGAGATCGCCCAGTTCTGGTCCCGGCTACCCCTCAACGAAAGGCTCTGGCGGCAGATCCGCCTCTTCTCCGAGACTCCGGAAGCTCATGGGCTGAAAGGGATCCGGGCTCGGCACCTGGAGAAGACTCTCCGGGAGTTCCGCAGGGCTGGAGCCGACCTCGCTCCCGAGGGGAAGGCCCGGCTGGAGGAGATCAGAGTCGACCTGGCCCGCCTCCAGCAGAAATTCAGCGAGAACGTCCTGGACGCCACGGCGGCATGGGAGCTCCTGGTCTCCGACCCACGACGGCTGGAAGGGATCCCCGCGGGCACGAAGAAGCGATTCAGAGAGAAGGCGGCGGAGAAGGGGCTTGAGGGATGGCTTCTCACCCTCGACTTCCCGTCCTACGATTCCGTCATGAAGCATGCTCCGGATCGGAGCCTCCGAGAGGAGGTGCATGCGGGGTATGTGGGTCGGTGCAGGGAGGGAGAGTTCGACAACACGGGGCTCATCCCCCACATCCTCTCCCTTCGCCATGAGATGGCCCGGCTCCTGGGATACCGCCACTTTCCGGACTATCGTCTGGAGGAGGCCATGGCAAAGGCCGGCGAGCGGGCCGTGGCCTTCGAGGAAGACCTGGCGGGAAGAACCCGACCCTACTGGAAGGCCGACCTCGCGCTCCTCCGGGAGCACGCCCTGGCACTGGACATCGATCCCCTCGAACCCTGGGACGTGGCTTTCGTGGCCGAATCCCTGCGGAAGGCCAGATACGACATCAGTGACGAGATCCTCCGACCCTATTTCCCCCTCCCCGCCGTCCTGGAGGGGCTATTCGGGTTGGTGAAGAGGATCTTTGGTCTCACCGTCACGGAGCGATCCATCCACGAGGTCTGGCACCCCGACGTTCGCTTCTACGAGGTCCGGGACGAGGAGGGGACCTGGCTCGGATCATTCTACACGGACTGGCTTCCCCGGAAGGAGAAGCGGCAGGGCGCCTGGATGAACGAGTTCCTCACTGGGGGGCCCGGAACCGATGGGTCGTTCAGGCCTCACCTGGGATTCATCGCCGGTAACTTCTCTCCTCCGGAAGACGGCCAACCGTCCCTCCTGAATCACAGGGAGGTACAGACCACCTTCCACGAGTTCGGGCACCTGATGCATCACCTTACGTCCCGGGTGGAGGTTCCCAGCCGAGCAGGACTCAACGTTGCATGGGACTGGGTGGAGCTTCCCTCCCAGCTGATGGAGAACTGGACGTGGGAGGAGGCCGCCCTGTCACTCTTTGCCCGGCATCACGAAACGGGAGAGGCCATCCCCGACGGGCTTCTGGAGCGGATGACGGCAGCCCGCCGCTTCATGGGTGGATGGCAGCAGATGCGCCAACTCTCCTTCGGAACCCTGGACCTGGCGCTGCACGGTGAGCTGGCGCCGACCCTCCCGCAGATGGAACGGGAGGCTGACGAAGACGAGGGCCAGACGGAGGAGGCTTGGAGAGAGCGAGCGGGGGAGGCGGTCCTGGCGTACGCCCAGGAGCAGCTCCTCGCTTTCTCTCCTGCTCCGTCATTCGCCCGGAGCCACATACTCACCACCTTCACGCACCTCTTCAGCGGGGGATACGCCGCCGGATACTATTCGTATCTCTGGTCCGAGGTCCTGGATGCCGACGTCTTCACCCGGTTCAAGTCCGAGGGGGTCCTCAACAGAGCCACGGGACAGGCCTTTGTGGAGTGTATCCTTTCCAGGGGAGACAGCGCCGATCCGGAAGATCTCTTCCGGGAGTTCATGGGGAGGGATCCGGACCCCTCTGCCCTCCTGGAGCGGAACCTGGGACCCCCTCCAGCCTGAGGTGGAGACCCAACAGCCTGGCCCCCCGGAGCTTCCCGGCCCATTCTTGTCAGTGTGACGCCAATCGGACCGTTCCCGCCGCCCATCGGGAGGAGCCCATGTCTCGTCGGCCCAGGGCCAGCCACTGGCCACGTCCATTCGCCTCTTCCTGCGCTATCCTCCTTCTGACCCTCTGCATACCACCGACGACCCTCCTGGCTCAAACACCTCTGCAGAGGATCCAGGACTTTGCCGCCACCGCCAGTGGATACACGCTGCGCCCCGACCCCGAGGTGGGCGCCCTCCAGGCGGGCCGCCAGATGCTCTTCCCCGTGGAGATGGCGGTGGGAGCGGACTACATGGTGGTTGGGTTCTGCGACGCGGATTGCACCGACATGGACCTGGCGGTACTGGACCCCCTGGGCGAGGAGCTGGAGTCCGATATTCTCCCCGATGCCCAGCCGATCGTCATGGTGCGACCCGAGGTTCGTGGGATGTTCCAGATCCGGGTGGACATGGTCGGCTGCGAGTCGGAGCCTTGCGCTTTCGCCGTGGGGATCCTGGAAGGAGAGCTGAGAGAGGACCTCGTCCCCATGGGACAGAACATGGAGGACCGGTTGAACCTCTTCCGCTCCGAGCTGACGGGGGAGGGGTTCACCGAGATCGGTGACCCGGAATCCGGCACTCTGGACCAGGACCAGGAGATCCGCTTTTCCCTCACTCTCCTGGAGGGATTGGAGTACAAGCTGGCCGGAGTCTGTGACAACGACTGCGAGAACCTGGATCTCGTCCTCTTCGGGCCTGGGGGCGAGGAGGTCGCGTCCGATCGCCTCTCCGATCCCATCCCCCTCCTGACGGTGACCCCCACCGTCGGCGGGGAGCACCGGATAGCCGTCCAGATGACGACCTGCACCATCGAGCCCTGCGGGTTCGCCGTGTCCACCTTCGTGGCGGGCGGGAGCTTCGGACCCGGAGGCGTGGCGGTCACGGGGACCATCGTCCTGGAGGAAACCCACCAGGGAACCCTGGAGGCCGGGGACGAGCAGCTGCGGGAGGGAGAGTACTTCGACGAGTACTCCGTGCAGGCCGACAGCGGTCAGACCATCATCGTGGATCTCCGCTCTCCGGACTTCGACACCTATCTCATACTGGAAACGCCCGCCGGCGAGCAGGAGCGGAACGACGACTGGGGAGATGACACCATGCACTCCCACATCGAGCTGGTGGCCCCGGAAGCCGGCACATATTCGGTCCTGGTTACCAGCTTCATGGCAGACGAGGTGGGAGAGTATACCCTCCAGGTGGCGGTGGTGGCGGGATCCTGACTCGAGGCCCGGCCCGGGCCCCGAGGCGGAGCCCGGGCCGATGGACGGCCGGTTCCGGAGATGTAGGTCCTGTGTCCGCCTTCTCGGCGAGGATGCCCTCTGGACGAACCTTCCCCTCCCGACTAGACTCGGATTGGAAATTCTCTCCTCCCCATTTAATCCTGGTGGCCCGAAAGAGAGCTCCGGCGAACACCGGGGGGATTGGCCACTTCCGTTCCAGACCCAACGCGACAGGAGGCCCCATGGCCGCGGACCCGACCCTGTACCGTCCTGCGCAAGCGATCATCGACGCAGCCCACGTTCCGGATTATGACGCCCTCAGGGCCGAGGCCGACGCCGACCCGTCGGCATTCTGGGACGCCCGTGCCAGGGAGCTTCTGGACTGGTACGAGCCCTGGGAGAAGGTCCTGGACGATTCGGAGGCCCCCTTCTTCAAGTGGTTCACCGGAGCCAAGACCAACGTCGTCCTGAACGCCCTGGATCGGCATCAGACCAATCCCACGCGGAACAAGATCGCCCTGGTGTGGGAGGGAGAGGACGGTTCCCTCAGGACGTTCTCCTACTTCGCGCTCAATCGAGAGGTCTGCCAGTTCGCCAATGTCCTCAAGAGCATGGGGGTCCGGAAGGGAGACCGGGTGACCATCTATATGCCCCGGATCCCTGAGCTCGTGATGGCGATGCTGGCCACGGCGAAGATCGGCGCCGTGCACTCCGTGGTCTACGGAGGGTTCAGCGTGGAGGCGTTGGCCGAGCGAATCGAGGACTCCGAATCCCGGATCCTCATCACTGCGGACGGCGGATACCTCCGTGGGAAGACTGTACCCCTGAAGGATATCGCCGACGAAGCGCTTCAGCGGTGCGGAACGGTGGAGCACGTGGTGGTGATCCGTCGTACCGGGGGGGAGATCCACATGGAGCAGGACAGGGACTACTACTACGACGAGCTCATGTCCCTCCCCATCGCCCGGGCCACCAGCGGGGACAAGTGCGAGACGGAGGTGATGGATGCTGAGGATCCTCTCTTCCTCCTCTACACATCCGGTACTACCGGGAAGCCGAAAGCCATCCTCCACACCCATGGGGGATACCAGGTGGGGATCGCCACAACCCTCAAGTACGCCTTCGACCTGAAACCGGAGGACCGGTGGTGGTGCGCCGCGGATCCCGGGTGGATCACCGGTCATTCGTACATCGTCTACGGTCCTCTCATTCTCGGGGCCACCTCCATCATGTACGAGGGGGCCCCCACCTACCCATATCCGGACCGGTGGTGGCGTATCGTGGAGCGTTATGGGGTGAACATCCTCTATACGGCCCCCACCGCCATCCGCGGATTGATGCGCTTCGGAGACGCATGGGTCAGGAAGCGCGATACCTCGACGCTCCGCCTCCTGGGCACCGTCGGGGAGCCCATCAACCCGGAGGCCTGGCGCTGGTACCATGAGGTGGTGGGAAGAGGGGAGTGCCCCATCATCGATACCTGGTGGCAGACGGAGACCGGCGCCTTCATGATCACTCCCGTCCCCTCCTTTCCGCTAAAGCCCGGCTCGGGAACCCGACCTTTCCCAGGAATCAAGGCCGAGATCCTGGATCAGGACGGAAAACCCGTCCCACCGGGGGAGGAGGGCAAGCTCGTCATCACCACCCCCTGGCCCTCCATGCTCCGAGGGATCTACAAGGACCCCGAGCGGTACGTCCAGCAGTACTGGTCCACCTACGAAGGGAAGTACCTGACGGGAGACTCCGCCAAGGTCGACGAGGACGGATATTTCTGGATCATCGGCCGCATGGACGACGTGATCAAGGTGTCCGGATACCGTCTGGGAACCGCCGAGATCGAGTCCGGACTGGTGAGTCATGATACCGTCGCGGAGGCTGCTGCCATCGCAATTCCGGACGAGCTGAAGGGAAACGTCATCCACGCATACGTCATCCTCAGGGCGGGGGTCGGGGGCAGCCCGGAGCTGGCCCAGGAGCTCAAGGAACACGTGGGGCACGAAGTGGGGCCCATCGCCAAACCGGCCCGGATCGAGTTCGTGGAGAGTCTTCCCAAGACCCGCTCCGGCAAGATCATGAGACGTCTGTTGAAGGCAAGGGCCCAGGGGCTTCCGGAGGGGGACACTTCCACGCTCGAGGCGTGAGGGGACGTATCCCACTTTCAGATCTCAGCTCTCTGCCAGGAGTCGCCCCAGCGCCACGGCGTTGACTTTTGCCGTGGCGCTCTCGGCCCGGGAGGGGATGAGCACCGGCGCGGCCGCACCTACCACCACGTGGCCTGGTTCGACGGGGACCGTGTATTGGATTGCCTTGGCAGTGATGTTCGCGGATTCGATGTTGGGGAAGAGCAGGAGATCGGCCTTCCCGGCCACACGCGATTCCACCCCTTTCCTGCGTGCCGATTCCTCGGACAGTGCCAGGTCCATCGCCAGGGGCCCTTCCACCTCGCACCTCCCGAATCGGCCGTCCCTGGCCATTCGGGCCAGCTCCGCAGCATCCACCGTGGACGGCAGGTCGGGGTTCACCTGCTCGATGGCAGAGACAACCGCAACCTTGGGCACGTCGTACTCCAGCACCCTGAACACATCGAGGGCATTCACCAGGATCTCCGCCTTGGATTCCAGGTCCGGGGCGAGATTGATTCCTCCATCGGTGAGTCCCATCAGACGTGGCTCCCCGGGCAGGGGGCAATCGAAGAGGAAGACGTCGGAGAGCAGTCGCCCGGTCCGGAGGCCCCGTTCCCGGTGAAGGACTTCCCGGAGGAGATCTCCGCTAGTGACCTTCCCCTTCATGAGAACGTGGCCCTCTCCATTTCTCACAAGCTCCACAGCGGTCGTGACCGATTCGTCCAACTCCTGACGATTCACGATCTGGAACCCCTTCGGATCCCGGTCCAGGTCCCACAGGGCGGCTTCGATCCTGTGCTGGTCGCCCACGAGGATACAGCGGGCGAGACCCACTTCCTCCGCAACCGCCGCAGCCTCCAGGGCCACCTCGTCCTGGGCAGCCGCGATCACGACGATCCTGGTGGGAAGGGCCCGGGCTTTCCGCCTCAGATCTTCCAGGGACCTCACGGGGCCCACGGGGAGGGATCCCGGCAACGGCATGACGAACACTCCCAGATTCTCGGGTTCGAAGATGGAGTCCAGCCACATCCCCGCCGGGGCCATGTGGAGGGACAGGGCCCGCCGTGCACGGGCCGGGTGCCACCCGAAGATTCAGTAGGGTCTTGCCCTCTCTTCCCCTCTCAAGACCCGGAGGCCCGCCTGGGCCAGGGCCCTGAGCTCCTCCATCGCCGGGAACACCTCCACCGGCGCCAGGAAGGACACCCTCTCCCGGATCCACCCCACCAGGAGCTCGCTCGTCGCCAGGCCACCGGTGAGGAGAATGGCCTCCGGGCCGCCCTCCAGCACTGTGGCCATGGCCCCGATCTCTTTTGCGATCTGGTAGGCCATCGCCTGGTAGACCTCCCTCGCCACCTCGTCCCCGTCGGCGATGCGAGCCTCCACCTCCCTGGCATCGTCGGTTCCCAGGTAACTTACCAATCCCCCCTCTCTCAGGGTCATGGATCTCAACTGGGCCCTCGAGTAGTCCCCCGAGCAGGCCAGGTCCAGCAGCTCCTGGATCGGGAGCCCTCCGGATCGGGAGGGGGAAAACGGCCCTCCGCTGTTGGCGTTGTTCGCGTCCAGGATCCGGCCGTCCCTCACCGGGCAGACGGAGATCCCTCCGCCCAGATGACCCACCACGAAGGCGGATCCCTCCAGGGCCCTCTGGTCCCTCCGGCAAGCCTCCCGCACCAGGGCATGGATGCTCAATGCATGGCTCAGGCTCCTCCTGGGAATCTCCCGGAGCCCCGAATACCGCGCCAGAGGACAAAACTCGTCCGTGGACACAGGATCCACCACCAGGGCCGGAATCCCGCCGCCCGTGCCTCGGGGGTCCTCTTCATCGGCGATGGCCCTGGCCAGGGCACACCCGAGATTCGAGGCATGGGAGCCCTGAAAGTTCCCCCTGGAGTCGACCAGCATGGCCTCAGTCACCTCGTACGTCCCTCCCTCCACCGGCCGGAGGAGCCCCCCCCTCGCCACGACGGCATGGAGGCTCCGGACAGATAGTCCCTCTCCGTCCAACCACTCTCGAATCGTCAGCAGGCGATCTGGGAGCTCCTCCCAGGCTCCGCCCCCTGGCCCCCTGTTCGGGACCGGGAGGGTGGCGTGGGATACCATCTCATCCCCATGGAACACCGCCACCTTCGTGGACGTGG
>Ga0316577_10001105_pt1 | contig 12270 bp, 9 predicted proteins | sample S5NA_FD_203073 | JGI IMG/M metagenome (GOLD analysis project Ga0316577, IMG submission 203073) | Rhizosphere microbial communities from salt marsh grasses in Alabama, United States - S5-7_050615r2r1 | ecosystem: Host-associated > Plants > Roots > Rhizosphere | place: USA: Alabama | collected... | reverse complement strand
TGCCGAACGATAGATCTTCTTCGAAAAACCGCTCTCGGCAGTTGAAATCGCTTTTCGAATTGCCTGACGAGCAAGCGACTGCTCGATCGCAAGATCTTCGGGTGAAACTGGAAGACTGGCAGGGTAGATCTCTTTGTTATATATATAATCCCTGATGTAATCCGGGTCGACTTCCATCGGAATCCAGCGCAGAAATTCGTTCATTGAGGGATCTTCCACCAGACCGGTGATGCCTCTTCCTAAGCCATATTGCGGGTAAACCCCCAGGTTCAATTCCCCGTCAAAAGCGGCAGCAATGGTCGTCGCTGAAGCCCCGACATCGATTCCTAGTACTCCTTTACTGGGATCATAGACCTTGCTCAAGAATTGGATCATCCTGCCAAAAGCACTTGAAGTTGGCATTAAGCGCATGCCAGTCCATTCATCAAGGTCGCTAACTCCTGGTATTTGAGATGCACGGATAGAGCGGAAAATATCGACCATATGGTGCTGTGCTGGAGAGATTTGCTCCACCTCCAGGCTGGGGCGCACATTCGGTGCAAAATAATGTTTCGTCAAGTTACTCAGCCGATTTTCTACTGTTGAGTTCAATGCCTGATTACCGGCAAATAGTACCTCCGGACGGAGGTCTGCAGACATCAAAGAACACGCCAATCCAACTGATTCAAGCAGCCTATTTACAGAATTCGAGGCTCCACTATCCGTCCCACCAGCAATGACGATTAAATCTGGCCGCAGCTTCAAGATAGTATCCAATCGTTCTTCTGGTGTTTTCCGGTCGTTCAATCCAAGCGTCTCAACAACCTCTGCGTAAATCGTTGAGGTCAAACGTTGGGCACTTGCCAGCGAAATATCCTCAAGCAACCCAACAGCTATGACACGCAGCGGAGGTCCAGCTGATATTGTGGCCGTAAACATATCAATACCGGTCCCATCCAATTTGCTCGGGATGATTAACCTGTCATCATCACCAATTAGATCTCGATCGGTGATCTGCTCTAAATCGTTGATCGCCCTCGAAATTCCTTCACCAATGTGGTTGAACGGAGCAGTTGCCGTGGTTCTAGCTGTACCGACAGCCAAAAACCGGTAGCGTCCTTCGACAACATCGAACAGCGCGGCACGGGTGTTAATCTCCCCGACATCGACTGCCAGCAAGGATGAACCAGTATAGTTAGAAGAGTCCAGTTTATCCATCAATTCTCAGAAAAATAGACCGGCCAACGACCGGATGAAATCTACAGCAAATACAGCCCGTCCAATTAATGCGGTCAAAGCAGCACTGAACACGCCTGCGAAGAGGAAACCAAAAGTGATCGCCACAAATACCTGGCCAATTTGACCTAATCCATCAATCCAGGTTTGCAATTGGCTCTTCTCTGATGATTTTGAGACACTGCTGAATTGAAAATATGCAAGAGTGGATAAGGTGCCTACCAGAATGATGATCCCGTTGATCAGCCTGAGTCCCAGGTCTGCATCAAATGCCTGACTTGCCTGCACATCAAACATGTTCATGGAAGCAAGCGTCTGGGGAATTAATGTCCCCAAAACAGCACCACCAATCGCGGCAGCCGCACTGACTCCCACGATATACGCCATAGGTAAATTTCCGATGAAAGCATAACGTGGAGATATTTTTGTAAACATTAATCCAGCGAGGATAATGGGGACTAATGCCAGAATTTGTTCGCTCCGCTCACCCGCATAAATTGGTTCTAACATGCGCGCCAGGATCACATTGTGTATCACCACCGAAGCAGCAAATCCTGCTGAAACACCGATGAAGAGGTGCAGCGTGATTCGAAATAGCTGGTTATCAGCGACCAGATAGCTAAATACAAGCAGGGTAAGAACAAATCCCAGCAGGGTTCCGATCCAATCGGCCCAGCCCATCACTCCACCTTCTCTTGACCCCGCACGGTGCGGGATAATTCGGGAACCACGTAATAAGCTAAACCACCAACCAAGATTAACAAAGCAGCAACAAAGGTGCCCACACCAAAAGCATCCCAAAATTGTCCGGGAAGCTGTTCGCCACCAACTAGCCTTGCATAGGCTGAACCTCCCCTCAGACCTACTACCAGACCATTTACTGATTGAGGAATACTTTCAAAATATGGCCTTACAATTGGTTCCAGCTGAGCACTTGTGACCAGGACCAGACTGGTCAATGTCTGTGAATCGGTTATATATGGGGACAGCTGTTCAACCCAAATACGGGCAATATCCGGATCATCAACCAGCAAGATGATCATCTCAAAATCCGTGATCTCATTAATCCCATTAACCGGGGGTAAAGCCTCGCTAGTTTCAGTAGCCCACACTGATGAACCCTCGATTGAATAAGGCATCATGCCAGGTGGATTTTCAATAAAATTCAATAATCCAGCTGCTCCGCCAGGCAGGTATCCAAGATTGACATAATCCTGACCATCGATTAACTTTTCATTCGGAAGAATGTATTGGAAAAAACGCTCGGCCAAAATTGGACCGGTAGGAGTTGTCGAAATCGTGGTAAACAAGGTTCCTTGAGAAACCAAATGATCGAAGACCGAATAGGCAGCAGCATCCAATTCGGAGGCCAATCCAGGTTCGAAATCAAAGCCAACCAATACACGACTATTCTCCGGAAGCTGGTTAATCAAACGGTTAACTTCCGCACTCCCTTCGTCATAAATTGGTAAGGGTATTTGCCCTTTCGAGAAGATGAGCGACCAGAATACGGAAATCAACAGCACGAGTGCAATGCTCCAGCGTAGAACGTGCTGCTGCGAAATTGGGCTTTTCTCAGGAAGTGGTTTTGGTTGTCCTTCTTCTTCCAATATACTCTGCAGCAACTTAACGTGTTCCAGCTGGCTATCGGATATCCTGATCTTTGTAGAATAGGCTTTTGGTTTTCGGATTCGCGCTATGCCTGGTTCTGCTGATAAGACTCCGGTTAATCCTGCCAAAGGGCCAGCACTTTCAAGGCTGCCGGGACCCTGTCTAACAGCATTTTTTTCTGTCTGCGAGGCTTTATCCTGTTCTCCATATTGCGGCTGGCTCTCAAGATCTTCCGCTTCCTGGCCTTCAGGGACGCCTTCTTCTATCAGAGCGTCATTTAACCATGCGGGGATTTCATCGGAGTCATCGCTTTCCTTGCCACCCAAGAATGGAGAAACCGTGGAGCCGGCTTGCTGGGTTTCAGATTCTTTCGCCGAGCTGCCCGGCATCCAATCTGAAGTATCGGCAGGAGGCAACTCTAATCCCAAATCCCGCTCAGCAGGGGTTTCTTCATCAGATGAATTTGAACCCCAAATTTCCTTCAACCAGGAAGGCGCTTGTTCGCCTGTGCTGTGCCCACCCAAGCCTCCCCTGTTGGTGTCGCTGTCAGGAACCGGTTCGCTAGTTTCCCGAGGCTTCAGGTATGCCAGGCAGTAATCGCAATATTTATTATCAATCGGGTTTGATTTCCCGCACAAAGGGCAGATTATTTCGTCCACTAATTTTCCCCATATGGTCGATCAGCACCCATTAATATCCGCAAACCTGCTGCGATGATTCCCAGGGAGACACCTAACAAGATGCCACGGGCACCCGCCACTGCAGGAACTTTTCCAATCCAAATCCGCAATGCGGCCAATCCAGGAATATCAATCCCAAATAAATGTCCGGACATTAACAAGATCACTACTGCAGTTGCGATAAATGTGATCGTAAGCAAATTAGGCTTCCGCCGGAGTAACCTTACACCAGCATATATCAGCACCACCGAGAGAAGGGCCATCAGGCTGGCTTCAACGGGGATCTGGATGTAATTGAATATCCACAATGAAATTGGAGTGGTCGGACCGAACCAGCCTGAGACCGCTAAGGTGATCGTCAACCCCACCAATAAAGCAATACTGTTGATCTTGTCAGGTTGATCAGTGCTCAATTTTCGCCAATGAACGGTAAATAAATTCACCACACCCACCAGAAGAGCTACCGCGATGAGAATTGTGGCCCAATTGAGTAAAATGATGCGCAGATTTACAAGAAGATCAATTTGCAGGAAATAACCCACCAGGACGACCAGGCCAACGCCGATAGCTACTGCTGCATAAATAGGGTTTTTCACAATACACCAAATAGCTTCAATAAAGCACCAATTAAGATCAATCCAATCAACACCCAACGGAGGATATCTTGGGCATATAGGCTTGCGGTATGCATGCGACCAGCTCCAAGGTAAGCTCCCCCCGCATATGTTTCCTCACCAATCAAAGGTTCCTGAGCTGCAGCAAACATAACAGCCTGACCCGTTAAATTATCCGTTCCCCCCAAAGTAATGCCCTCTTTTCGCTCTGCTGCATCGGTAATTAACGCGACCTCATTGCCAAAACTCCCGATTAACAGGTTTGCTCCAATCTCTTCTTCCTCGATAAAAGAGAGCGTCCCGGCTGCATACGAAAGCGGCGTCAGACCGGTAACCCTGCCCCACATTGGATCTGATTCAACTCCCAGGTATTTTGCTGCTGCCCGCTGACTGTCTTGCGAAAGAATTCCGAGGCTGCCCTCACCTGAGGTGGCTACTGGGGGTCGATCACTGATTGAGGTCGAGCGCCCGATACGATCGAGTATGCTCAACCCAACATATCCAATCGCACTTTGCCTGCTCAACATTTGCCCCCTGCCCAAGGAGATATGCAGGCGGCTGCCATCTTCAACAGCTAAGCCAATCGCCCGGTGTAAACGTTTAAAGGCTGGGATTTCTCTCAATCTTGGTGCTTCCCGCCTACGTAATATAAATGCCACTCCAAGCATCAATCCGAAGAAGACCAAAACAGTGATAAAAGCAACAATGTATAGGGCGCTCATACCTAATCCTCCTCGCGAAGGAAATTCACAAACGCTGTACGTTGTTCATCATTTTCGAGCACTTCAGCTAATAAAGCCAGATGCCCATCTGGTACTATCCCAGCTAAGATAGGTTGGCCCATATAAATCAATTGGGCACCGATTAAAGTCAACGGACCCGCGGCTTCTATAAAAGACGCGATCAGATCTTCTAACCCCCACCTGTGCAGGGTTGTTCCCCAAATCCGCCAGATATGGTGGTTTTTATCCATTGCAGCAAGTATAGCACAATTCCCCTGGATGACATTAACCTGAAATCGTCCCGTTTGATTCTAAATCTGTCACTGAGGCCGGTCAAGTAAGCTTGCATATCTGTTATGAGAACCGCAAATAGATATCGGAGTAAATTCTCCTATTTATATGACAGGTCACATCTGTTTTTGATGTCAAATATTACTACTTCAAAGGCATGGAAAATACTAAACTATGAGATTGGGGAGCCTATTGGTTCCTTCTGTGAACTATAACGCCACTTGATTCTGGCGAAAATTATCGAGCTGTGGAGAGAAAAATGAAAAGACCGATTATAACTATTGACGCCTTAGAGGCTGTAGCCCTCGTTGCCCATAAAATTAATGAGGTGGTTGCAATTTACCCCATCACACCATCATCGGGAATGGGAGAATTTGCAGACGCCTGGTCGGCGGTGGGTAGGACGAATATTTGGGGGACGGTCCCACTGGTGGTCGAAATGCAATCCGAAGGAGGAGCTGCCGGAGCTGTACATGGTGCCTTGCAGGCAGGCGCACTGACTACTACATTCACTGCCTCCCAGGGTTTATTACTGATGATCCCCAACATGTACAAGATTGCTGGGGAATTGACTTCAACCGTTTTTCATGTATCTGCTCGCTCAATTGCCGCCCAGGCGCTTTCGATCTTCGGTGATCACTCCGATGTGACTGCAACCCGCTCAACCGGGTTCGCTCTAATTTCTTCTGGTTCGGTACAAGAAGCCCACGATTTTGCATTAATCGCCCAAGCTGCAACCCTTGAATCGCGTGTACCTTTCCTGCATTTCTTTGAGGGTTTTCGTGTCTCCCATGAAGTAAATAAAATCGAGCAGCTCACTGACGACGATTTGAGATTCATGATTGATGATGAGCTCGTACAAGCTCATAGAAAACGCGGTTTATCGCCTGACCGTCCTGTCTTGCGTGGTACTGCTCAAAATCCGGATGTATTTTTCCAGGCGAGGGAAACAGTCAATCCCTATTATGAGGCTTGCCCGGCGATTGTCCAGAAAGTCATGGATAAATTTGGAAAGCTCACCGGACGCCAATACAATAATATTGACTATTTTGGCGCTCCAGACGCTGAGCGGGTGATTGTCATGATGGGGTGCGGTGCCGTGACGGCATCCGAAACAGCAAAATACCTGAATAAATCGGGAGAAAAAATTGGCGTTGTTGTGGTCCGTTTATACCGTCCCTTCCCGGTTGGGGATTTCCTGAATGCTTTACCCTCAACCGTTAAGACAATTGCTGTTCTCGACCGCACAAAAGAACCAGGTGCGACTGGAGAACCACTTTACCTCGACGTCAGTGTGGCGATTGCATCAGGAATTGAGGATAGTACCGCCCCATTTGCTGACAAACCACGCATCATTGGAGGTCGCTACGGTCTTTCATCAAAGGAATTCACTCCGGCAATGGCAAAAGGTGTTTTTGATGAGATGACCAAGGAGAAACCCAAGAACAGCTTCTCCGTTGGTATTTATGACGATCTTACAAATAACAGCATCAGCTATGATCCCAAGTTTTCGATCGAAGATCCACAAACTGTGCGCGCCGTATTCTTCGGCCTGGGCTCAGATGGCACAGTTGGGGCAAATAAAAATTCGATCAAGATCATCGGTGAAGAAACTGATAACTTTGCCCAGGGATTTTTCAATTACGATTCGAAGAAATCCGGAGCGGTAACTGTTTCCCACCTGCGCTTCGGACCCCAACCGATTCGAGCTCCTTACCTGATCGAAAATGCAAATTTCGTTGCCTGCCACCAGTTCACCTTTCTTGAACGGCGCGATATGCTCAAATATGCAGAGCCAAAAGCGGTCTTTCTCTTGAACAGCTTTGTTGGTCCAGACGAAGTATGGGATTTGCTGCCCCGGCAGGTCCAGGAAGATATTATTGAGAAGGAACTCCGCTTCTTCGTGATCGACGGTTACAAGGTTGCCGAGGAAACCGGTATGGGTCGCCGCATTAACACCATCATGCAGACTTGCTTTTTCGCCATCAGTGGTGTTCTGCCTCGCGACGAGGCGATTAAAGCCATAAAGGATGCGATCAAGAAGACCTACGGGAAACGCGGGGAAGCAGTAGTGAAGCGCAACTTTGAAGCGGTCGACAAAACGCTGGCAAACCTGTTTGAAGTCGATGTACCAAGCAAGGTCACCAGCGAACTCACCCTCCGCAAACCAGTATCAGATGCTGCTCCAGAATTTGTTCGTGAAGTCCTTGGTGAGATCATCGCTGGACGCGGCGACCAACTTCCTGTCAGTGCCTTTCCTAATGATGGCTCATACCCCACAGGAACAACCAAGTGGGAGAAGCGTAATATCGCTTTGGAAATTCCCGAATGGGATCCGGATATTTGTATCCAGTGCGGGAAGTGTGTATTTGTTTGCCCACATGCTGTGATCAGGGAAAAAATATTCGAACCCGCGTTACTCAAGGATGCACCGGGCACTTTTCTGTCAACAGATGCCCGCTGGAGAGAATTTCCGGAGATGAAATACAATTTATCTGTGGCTCCAGAAGACTGCACGGGTTGTGGACTCTGCGTCGAAGCTTGCCCGGCAAAGGATAAGACCCAGGTTGGACGCAAGGCAATCAACATGGTTGACCAACCACCTGTACGTGAACGTGAAGCCATTAACTGGGATTTCTTCCTCTCACTTCCAGAAGTCGATCGCACCGCGATCAGCATTGGCACTGTGAAAAACTCGCAGCTTCTGCAGCCTTTATTTGAATTTTCAGGTGCCTGCGCAGGATGTGGTGAAACACCTTATTTGAAGCTGCTTACCCAATTATTTGGGGATCGTGCTATCGTTGCCAATGCAACCGGCTGCTCTTCCATTTATGGTGGCAACCTGCCGACCACTCCCTGGTCAATCAATAAAGATGGACGAGGTCCAGCTTGGTCCAATTCACTCTTTGAAGACAATGCAGAATTTGGTTTTGGTATGCGCTTGACATTGGATAAACAGGAGGAATATGCCCGCGAATTGCTGCCAAAGTTCTCAGATGTCCTGGGTGAAAGGTTCGTTACGGAAATACTTGAAAGCGACCAGAGCACTGAAGCTGGTATAGCAGCTCAAAGAGAACGCATCAAACTGCTCAAAGAACGCTTATCGGGTTCTGATGATCCCCGCGGGAAAGATTTACTCAGCCTAGCAGATATTTTCGTCAAAAAGAGTGTCTGGATCGTGGGTGGAGATGGTTGGGCTTACGATATCGGATATGGTGGCCTGGATCACGTCCTTGCCATGGGCCGCAATGTCAATATCCTGGTTCTTGATACTGAAGTCTATTCAAATACTGGTGGACAGGCATCGAAAGCCACTCCCAGGGCAGCAGTTGCCAAGTTCGCTGCAAAAGGCAAAGGGCTCCCCAAGAAAGATTTGGGTATGATTGCCATGTCCTATGGCTACATTTATGTAGCACAAGTTGCTATGGGTGCCAGCGACCAGCAGACCCTGCGTGCTTTTCTGGAAGCTGATGCCTACGATGGTCCATCTCTGATCATCGCCTACAGCCACTGCATCGCACATGGTTATGACCTGATCAAAGGTCTGGAACAGCAAAAATTGGCCGTCCAATCAGGTTTCTGGCCGCTGTTCCGCTACAATCCTGACCTGGTTGATGAGGGAAAGAATCCTTTGCTGATCGATTCAAAGAAACCGACCATTTCTTTCAAAGACTACGCCTATAACGAAACACGCTACAGGATGCTGCTGCAAAGTGACGAACAACGCGCAGAAGCACTCATGAAATTGGCAGAGGAAGATGTTGATAACCGCTGGGACCTCTACCAGCAAATGGCGGCCATGCATTTTAATGGCAAGGATGGAAACGAATAAGTGTTTATCTCCTGGTGAACTACTCAGTAATGTTGATGCTCAGAGTTCATGTGCCTGTCTTCTTTGAGCATCAGCAATTCACCAGGTCATCTTGATCCAGATATTATTATAAGGAGTAATCCATGGTAGACCTTACAACGAGTTATCTCGGGTTGGAATTAAAGAATCCCCTGGTAGCATCAGCTTCACCTCTTTCCCAGAAAGTTGAGTCTGTGCGTAAACTTGAGGATGCAGGTGTTGCTGCAGTCGTGATGTATTCTTTGTTTGAAGAACAAATCATTTATGACAGCCTGCGTCTGGATCGCGATCTGAGCCAGGGAACTTACTCATTTCCTGAGGCGCTCACCTATTTTCCCGATTTATCTGCCCATAGTAATTTAAACCAATACAGCATTGGGCCAGATGATTATGTGGAGAACCTGCAAAAACTCAAGGAAGCAGTAAATATTCCTATCATTGGCAGTCTCAATGGTGTAACCAACGGCGGGTGGATTGAATATGCCAACAAGATCGAGCAGGCAGGTGCAGATGCATTGGAGCTGAATATTTATAACCTACCCACAGACCCAGCACTTTCAAGCCTGGATGTTGAAAACGAATATTTAGACCTGGTGGGTTCTATCCGCGCTTCTATTAGCATTCCGATCGCTATCAAACTGAGCCCTTTCTTTACCAACCTACCAAATTTCGCACAAAGACTCGTCCAAGCCGGTGTCAATGGACTGGTGCTGTTCAACCGATTCTACCAACCAGACTTTGATCTTGAGGAATTGGAAGTTGTTCCAAGCCTCGTGCTCAGCAATTCACAAGAAATGCGGCTCCCATTAAGATGGATTGCGATCATGTACGGGCGTATTGCTACTGACTTTGCATTAACCTCTGGTATTCATACCGCGGAGGATATGCTAAAAGCCACAATGGCTGGTGCAAGTGTCAGCATGGTTGCTTCGACCTTGCTGAAATATGGAATCTCCCACGTCAATGATATCCTTGAAGGGACACAATCCTGGATGGTGGATCATGAATATGAGTCGATCCACCAGATGAAAGGCAGCATGAGCCAGCAAGCAGTTGCAGAACCAGTCGCTTTCGAGAGGGCAAACTATATCAAGGTATTGAGCTCATTCGATTTGCGTTTTGCTCCTTGATTTCTTGATCTCCTTGATTAAATAAATGTAGGGAGTCATGCATCGGACTCCCTACAAATTCTTAAAACTGGTAATTCCGGAGTTAAAACGTTAGAGGTCTACTCAGTCTGAGCAGGCATGGGTGAGTGTTTCTTCTGGCGATAAACGATTCGTCCCCGAGATAAATCGTAAGGTGACATCTCGAGCCGGACGCGATCCCCAAGCAAGATGCGAATATAATGCTTACGCATTTTCCCTGAGAGATAAGCAAGTACTTCGTGATCATTGTCTAATTTGACTTTAAATTGGGTCGCAGGCAGCGCTTCGATGACTGTACCTTCGACCGTGATCTTCCCTTCTTCTTTAGCCATATATTCCTCCGGAACTACTATTGCATATTATCAATAAGATCAATACCTCGGATTCTTACGTCTCAATCGTCGGACTGCTTTTTTCTTCTGGATACGTCGTAGTTCACTCTTTGAGACAAACCATCTCTTCCTTCTGACCGTGCTCATCACACCGCTCTTGGCGACCTTTTTTCGAAATCGTCTCAGTAATTGATCCTGGCTTTCGTTCGGTCGTAGTTCTACTGATACCAAATTTCTCACCTCCTTTTCTTTTCAGATTCAGGCAACAAAAAAGCCCGGCTACCGTTCACTACCCGAGCCGAGCTTCGCTTGGCTTCCTTATTACATTAATTCCGAGATGTTAATCGTCGTGTACGCGAGTTCCTCCGGTAAAAATGTATTACATGGTACTTGAACGTGATTCAAATTATAATGCAATCATATCCATCTGTCAATTAATGTTCATGGGACTGCAATCTTCCTCTGGAAATCTGCAATTCATAACAGCTGCCGCCGCGGCTCATTATTACCAAATTATTACCCACCGATCCCGGCTGATAACGATGATTACCCTGAACACGAATTCAAAGCTCAGTGCTTATCATCGAATTTAAAGAATATGCTTACTGAAGATTATTTCTTGCGTATGATCAACCAGATGCTGGTTGTTCTGACACAAATCCTCTATCACAAAGATGCAGGACAGTACCAGGAAGCGCAAATTTTGATTGAGCAAAGCCTTGAACAACTTCTGGGGGTGCGCCCTGGTTTGCTCAAACAGATGGATGATGATAGCGTACTGCGCCTGTTAACTTCCCAGGGAGAACTTGATCCAGATCGCCTCGCAATGGTTGCCGAGCTCTACAAACTTGAAGGTGACCTCCTGGTAGCTCAGAATGTTAATCCGGAGGCAGATAATCTATATCTGCGATCGCTGACCTTTTACCTTCAAATCAGCTTGAATGGAAACCCCCAGGGTTTGATTAGCCTGGATGATAAGATCGATGAGTTGTACCAGAAATTTTCCGATCGGGATGTCCCAGAAGAGGTGCTCTATCTGCTTTTTGATTACTATGAAGAGCGGGGAGATTATGCGAGGGTCGAACAGCAGATATCAGGTTTACTTAAGAAAGATGATCACCTGCCAGTAATATTACCTGGAATTATTGCGTACTATGGAGCGTTATTAGAGAAAAGTGATCAAGATTTAGCAGCAGGAGGAATTTCAAGAGCTCTGATACAGGCGGGATTGGATAAAACCACCAAACTTTTAAAATAATCCGCAATCTTTGAGTAAGACGCCATACCTGGCAAGAACCCTTCTGCATCGATCAACAGCCGCAGCAAGTTCATCCTGCAAATCAATAAGGTTCTCCTGCTTTGCCGATTCGCCTGCCAGGGGGGATTGACCTACAAGGTAGAACCAGTTGTTGATCTAAGACAGAGTAATCACCATTCATTACCTGGGTTATAATCTGGAATAGAAACCTGGCATCCTTTTGCCAGGTTTGATTACGCAATAACCAGGACCACCATGGATATATTCTTCCAAGACCCCAGTGATATCCCCCTACCACCTGGAGAAATCCGCATCCGAGAGCTGCGTGTGGAACCCCTCCCTGATCAGCGCAGGGTTCGCCTCTTCATTGAAATCACTCCATTTCAAAAGAAACCAAATTTGGAGATCAAGGTTCTGGCAAAGTCCGGCGAAGAGGCGGCCAGTTTATCCATCATCGAAGCGATCGATAGAAAAATGGAATTCACAGTTCACCTAAAAAGAATTTCTTCTTCTGGAGAGTATATTGCCTCACTTGAAATATATTATTTC
>Ga0316577_10001104_pt1 | contig 12273 bp, 12 predicted proteins | sample S5NA_FD_203073 | JGI IMG/M metagenome (GOLD analysis project Ga0316577, IMG submission 203073) | Rhizosphere microbial communities from salt marsh grasses in Alabama, United States - S5-7_050615r2r1 | ecosystem: Host-associated > Plants > Roots > Rhizosphere | place: USA: Alabama | collected... | reverse complement strand
TGACCGGCATATCAGGTCCCATGCCCATGGCAGGCGCGAGGCGATCGGCAAGCCCTTGAAGATAGCCCTCGATGCGCGGCTCGATCGGCCCCGCTTCCTCCCTGAGCGCGGCAACGAACGGGGCCGCAAGACCCACCTCGTAATCGAACGGGATGCGCGGTGCAACCCATCGCGCGGCCAGCCCCAGCGCGGTCAGGCCCGCCGCCAGGAGTCCCAACACCCCCGCCGTGAGCCAGACGAACTCGCGCAAGGGGCGCCTGGCGCTGTTGTTGATGCCCTCGGGGAGGCGCGGGTTGCGGTATTCGACCATGGTCAGTCCGCCACCGCGGTGCCGTAGGCCAGGACCTCGACGGTCCCGAGGGCGTTCTCTCCGCCCTTGGAGATGGACGCAGTCTCGATCTTCACGTTGAAGATCTTGCACGGGCCCAGGCGCTGGGCCTCCTCCTTCATGCGCAGGACGGCCTCCCGCCGCGCGCGATCCAGCAGCCCCTCGTAGCTGGTCACCCGCCCGCCGACCAGCCCACGCAGTCCGGCCACGAAGGCCTTGAAGTAATCCGCCGAGACACAGACGCTGCCGCTTACCAGCCGGCTCTCCCGCCATCGATGCAAATCCGGCGGGACCCGCGCCGAGAAGACCATGACCCGCCGCAGCGCCTCTTCCCGCTCCAGAATGGACTTGTAGTGCCGCCGCTCGGCCCCGCTCCCGAACGCATAGCCCAGCGCCAGCAGGACGAGGATGACCAGGATCCCGTTCACGGGGCATCCTCCAGACGCACCGCGGTGCCGTATGCAAACAGCTCGGCCGCTCCCTGGGCCACCGACGAGGTGGAGAAGCGGACGTTGAGGACGGCATTGGCGTTGAGCGCCTGCGCCTGGGCGACCATGCGCTCGATCGCCTCCTCGCGGGATTCCTGGAGCAAGTCCGTGTAGGCCCGCAGCTCACCGCCGAAGACGTTCTTGATGCCCGCCAGGATATCCTTGCCCGCATGCTTGGCGCGCACCGTGCTGCCCTGCACGAGACCCAGGTGCTCGACGACCCTGCGACCAGGGACGACCTCCAGATTCGTCAACAACATGAACGGGCTCCTCGGACTGGGGGAAAGGAAGGGTCGAGATCGCGGGATGCACCCTCCAGCCCTGCCGCGGGCAGTTCGGGTGTCAGTCGCGCGCCTGCCGGATCGCCCATCTGGAAAGTCGCGGCTGTCGGCCTTCCCTCAGGTAGACCGGAGCCCATGAGGGGCCTGCGCGAAGCAGGCGGCCACGCCGCACGGTGAGACCCGGCACACCCATCGGCATCCCGGAGGCGGAGCATGTGGACAGGGGATCGCTGCGCTCTCCCCATCCCGCATGCCGAGCGCCGGGGCCTGGGGAAGCCGCTGCGCTGCGGCCGGCCCTAGCGGTCCTTGAGCTCGCTGATCCGTGACTCGTACTCGGCCTTGATACAGCCGCGCTGGTCGTCGGACTTCCAGCAGTCATTACGCCCCTTCACCCAGCCGCGCTGCTCCGCCTTGAGCGCGCCCTGCTCACCGGCCGGGGTGTTCTTGAGCGCCGCGGCGTAGAGCTCGGCGAGGCTGCGGTCCAGCGACGCCAGCTCCGAGTCCTTGCAGATCAGCTCCTCCGCCTCATGGGAGGCCTTGCTGCAGTCGAAACTGGGCTGCGACGCCTGGGCAAGGGGGGCGGCGAGGCAGAAGACGCCGAGTAGCGTCAGGGTGTTCTTGGTCATTAACCTCATCTCCGGCTCTGGTCTGAGTCTGATGGGCTTGCACGGGCAATGGAGCTCGATCTAGATCAGAGCGGGCCTTAGCGGCGGCAGTCACCCTCTGTCAGATAGCGTCCGGCGACCCAGCCGGTGACCCCCTGGTATTCAACCTTGCACCAGCGCGGGTTCTCTCTCGCGCGCTTCTCCTGCTGCGCGGGCGACAGCTCGGTGAACGCCTGGAAGGTCAACCCTCCCTTGCAGCCGAGGTTGCGGATGCAGGTGCCGTCGCGCGGGATCTCGCCGACCTTGCGTGCATGGAGGCCCGGCTCGGCCCGGATGTTCAGGACGTCGCCTTGGGCGACGCCTTGGACCGCGTAGAAATCCGGGCCGTCCGCCTCCGCGAATACCGCTCCCGCGGTGTGACTCATAGCCAGACCGACCACGAGGCCGACGCGCCGGGAGCAGGGTGAACGCCCTTTGGCGGTCCGATCCCCCTTCGCCGGGCGAAGCACTCCGGACTTCCAATTGGCCGTGAGCAAGGTTAGTTTTGATCGGATGTCGTGCTCTCCGGAACGCCCGTCGCGCGGCAACCGGCGGGTCAGGATGCCTGTCCTGAGTGGATCAATCGTGGGTGCCGCTTGTGCTTCCATCTAAATTCCCCGGATCGATTCCCCGCGCACTCCGGCTTCTCATGCCGCTGTGGCTGTCCGCGTGCTCCAGCATCTGGAACGCGAGCGACCTGGCCGAATGGGTCAAGCACCGCGCCGTCGAGCAGGGCTGCCAGCGCGAGACCATCCAACTGGCGGAGTGGTACACCGAAACGGCCGAGGGGAACGTCTGGCGCGGGACCTGCCGGGACGCCCACGGGAGCTCCAAGTCGTTCGGGATCGATGTCGACCCGGTACGGAAGCCGTCGAAACCTACGACCTGAGCCGCCGGGTCTCATCTCTCGTCCGTTGCCTCTTCGACCTTCTCAGCGGCGTCATGGACGGCTTTCTCAGCGGAATCCGCCATCGTATCCGCACCTTCTCCCACCTCGTCGACACCCTTTTCCACGGCTCGACCCGTCGCATCCGCCGTCTCCGCGGCCTTCTCCTCGACCTGCTCGTAGCCTTCCTTGACGGCCTCCCCCGCTTCCATGGCCATCTCGCCAGCCTCCTCCTTGCCCGCCTCGACGGTTTCACCCGCCATTCTCTTCACCTCCGCGGCACTCTCCTTGACGGCATCGGCCGCCTTGTCCGCCGCCTCGCCTGCGGACTCCTGCGCTTGCTCCCCACAAGCCACGAGCATAGAGGCTGCAATCAACAGCGCCGGGATACGGATGGGTGATTTCGATTTCATCGTCATGCTGTTCTATTCTCCAAGTCAGATTACGCGCCGCTTCAATCACCTAAACACACGTCAACCGAGAGCGACGCACCCGCCCTTACAAACGGTTGCCCTGCACGATGGTCTCGGCATTGGCAACCCTGCCCTCGCGCGCCCGCTCCGGCGGCAAGCTGACGGGACGCCGAGAGCGTAACGGTAACAGAAACGTTTGGGGATCGGGGATACCCCCGCCAGAAAAAACCCGACCCGGTGAGGCTGAAATGACCGGCCATCCCGGCCCCGGCTTGACAAGTGGCTCAAGCGTCTAGGGCAGTGGGGCTGCGACCTCGAATTCCGGTCGAGACAGACGATCTTGGAGGCCGCAAAGAGGCCGCCCCCGGGATCCACTCTTGCAGAAATTCCGGGGGCGGTCGGCGCACACGTGATGGTGTGCGATGGGGCGCGGCAGGCGCGCCGATGGTTTTACTGCACCTCGATCCGCCGACGCTCGGTCTTTTCGGTCTTCGGCAGATGAATCTCGAGCACCCCGTCCTTGAAGTCGGCCTTCGCTTGTTCGAGCTCGACACCTTCAGGCAGCCGAATCGAGCGGGTAAAGCTGCCGCGCGCGATCTCGGACCGATAGTAGGTGCCCTTTTCTTCGGTCTCCTCGTGCTTGCGCTCACCCTTCAGTGTCAGCAGCTGACCGCTCAGCTCGACATCGAGATCCTTCTTCTCGACGCCCGGGACCTCTGCCCGCACCAGGATCTCCTCTTCCCGATCGATCACATCAACACGCGGCGTCATCTCCAACGTCTCCTCAAGACGACCCCACTCCGGCCACATCTCACGGAACGGATGCATCCACCCGTGGTGCCAACCGCGACGCATCAGGTTATCGAAGGCGCGATCCATCTCGTCGAAGAGTGTCAGCTCACGACGCGGGACCGCTTCCCCAATCGCTTTGCTTTTGGTTTTCATGGCAGTCCTCCTTTCTCTGTTACTCCCACTAAAAGTATAGCTCGAAAGCGCGCGCCTACAATTCTGGAAGCTCATTTTCATTCTTATAAACATGCTCTTATAGAGAAATACGTTGCTCCACGCGGGATGCGCTCAAGCGGCCAGTGCCAGCCGGCGCACCGCCGCGAAATCCGTCTTGCCGCTGCCCAGCTTCGGGATCGACTCGACCCGGAGAACCTCCGAGGGGATGCTGAGCGGATTCATGCCCGCCTCCACCAGCCGCTTGCGAATCCCATCCGCTCCAATCTCACCGGCGACCAGGAGCAGGATGCGCTCACCCTTGCGCTCGTCGGGGAGGCTCACCGCGGCGAGCTCCAGCTCGGGCTCACCCAGGGCTCGACGGATCTGCTCCTCGACCGCGCCGAGGCTGATCATCTCCCCGCCAAGCTTGGCAAAGCGTGAGTAGCGGTCGACGATGGTGAGGAAACCATCGGCGTCCAGGTGCCCCTTGTCACCCGTCTTGTACCAGCGCTGACCATCCAGCTCGACGACCGCCTCGGCGGTCTTCCCCGGGTCCTTGAGATAGCCCTTCATCACCTGCACGCCCCCGATCAGGATCAGCCCGTCCGCGCCCGGCGGCAGGGTCTTGAGGGTCAAGGGGTCGACGATGCGAAAGCTGGTGCCCGGCAACGGTAGGCCCACGGTCCCCGGGCGTGAGCCGGACTGGATCTTCCAGGTCTCGGTCTCCAGCGCATCCGGGACGTTGACACTCGCCACCGGCGTGGTCTCGGTGGCCCCGTAGCCCTCGTAGATCGGCTTGTTGAATTTGATCGCGAAGGCCTCGCGCACCTCAGGTGCCAAGCGCTCCGCGCCGGCCACCACCACGCGCAGGGATTGGAACATGAGCGGGTGGATGCGCTGATTGCGGACATAGAGCCGCAGGAAGGTCGAGGTGCTGCACAGGACGGTGGCGCCGTAGCGGGCAATCGCCCTGGCGGTGCCGACCGCATCCGTGGGGTCGGGGTGACAGACCATGGGGATCCCCTCCAGCATCGGCAGGAAGGTGGTCACCGTGAGACCGAAGGCATGGAAGGGCGGCAGGTTGGCCAGAATGAGGTCGTCCGCCTCGGTGTTCAGCACGTCCGAGATCTGGCGCACGTTGGCCATGATGTTGCGATGGCTGAGCTCGATCCCCTTGGGGGCTCCCTCGCTGCCGCTGGAGAAGAGGATGGCTGCCGTCTCATCCGGGCGGGAGGGCCGACCGAAGAGCCAGAGCAGGAACCGCGCCGGCAACAGGCTCGCGACCGCCAGCATGGCGAGCGCCTCCAGCTTGCCGATCTCGCTGCGCAGCCCCTCCATCGGATGCAGGGTCACCTCGGCGAAGGCGGCGTCCAGATCGATCCCGCGCTGCCGCAGCTTGGCGATGAAGCGCTCCGAGGTGATCACATGGCGCACGCCTGCATTGCGCATCCCGGCCAGCAGGGCCTCGCTGCTCGCGGTATAGTTGAGGTTGACCACCTGCTTGCCGACCAGGAGACCGGAGAGGTTCGCGATCGCGGCGGCGCTGCTCGCGGGCAACAGGATGCCGAGGGCAGGCTCACGCGCGAGCCGCCGGATGCGGCGGGCGAACAGCAGGACCGCGGTGAGCAGACGCCGGTTGCTCAGACGGGTGCCCACCGAGTCGATCACCGCGACCTGAGCGAGCGCCCGCTTCGCGGCTGCGACCCAGGCCGCGGGCAGGCTCGGCAGGGTCGCGGCATGGGTCTGCCAGGAGGTCACGGAGAGCTCGAACACCGCCTGCTTGACCCGCTCGGCGCTCGCCTCTCGGGTCAGCGGACGCCCGAAGGCGACCAGCACGTCGCGGCTTCGCCCCGCGCGGCGCATCGCCTTGAGCTTCTCGCTGGCGTAGGAAAAGCGGCTCCCCCAGAGACCGCGCAGATAGAAGGGCAGGATCACGCCGTTCGTCGCCGCCCGGGCGGATCGCTCGAAGCCGCGCTTGAACTCCGAGAGCTGTCCGTTCTTGCTGATGGTTCCCTCGGGGAAGATACAGACCACCTCGCCGGCATCGAGCAAACGCGAGACGGTGTCGATCGCCTCGCGGCTGCGCCGACCCGAGATGGGGACCACGCCGAAGAAGTCGAGGAACCAGCGCAGGTACCAGCGCTCGTAAATCACTCGTTCCATGACGAAGCGCACCGGACGCGGGCTGGCCATCTGGACCATCGCCCAATCGATCCAGCTGATATGGTTACCGAGCATCAGCACGCCGCCCTGGGCCGGCATGTTGTTCAACCCGATCACATCCAGGCGGTAGTGGGTCGCCATGAGGCGTGCGATCAGGAAGCGCACCAGCGACTGGGGCAGCTGATAGAGCGTGTAGATGGCGCCGCCCAGCGCCACCACGGCCAGCGCGAGCATCACCGCCAGACCACCGATCGCGAGATGGGCCGCGAGCACCGTCAGGCCGAGGAAGGCCAGCATCACGACGTTCTGGATGAAGTTGTTTGCGGCGAGCACGCGGCCGAGGCCCTGCTCGCCCGCGTTGAACTGGATCAGGGCATTGAGCGGCACCAAGAACAGGCCGCCGAGGAACCCGAGCAGCAGGAAGTTCAGCCCGTGCGCCCAGGCAGATCCCAGCCCCGGCAGGAGAAACAAGGCCGCGGCGACGCCGAGCGCTCCAACCGGGATCAGGCCAGTCTCGATGTGGCTGCGCGAGATCCGACCGGCGATGACCGACCCGACGATGATGCCGATGCCGGAGCAGGCCAGCATGCCCTGGATCACAACCGTGTTGGTCTCTCCGAGGGTCTCCTTTGCGAAGGCAGGGAAGGCGGCCAGGATGACCTGGGCGATCGACCAGAAGATCGCGAGCCCCACGATCGAGAGCCAGATCACCCGGTTGTCCCAGGCCGCGCGCAGGTTGTGGCGCAGATACCGCGCGCTCGCGTAGTCCGGCCAGGCAAACCGCATTGTGGCACCGGGACCTGTCTGGGGCAGCCGGTAGGCCAGGGTCACCTCGATCAGGGCACCCAGCACCAGCACCCAGCCGAGGGGCGCCATCAGCCCCATCACCCGATCCGGGCTGGCAGCGCTCTGGCCGGCAAGGCGCCCCTCGAACAAGACCGAGAAGAAGAAGATCCCGGCCAGGATCGCCGTGGTGGTCGTCGCTTGGACCCAGCCGTTGGCCGCCGCCAGAGACTCCTTGCCCACCAGTTCCTTGAGGTACCCGTATTTGGCCGGCGAGTAGAAGGCACTTTGAACCGCGAGCAGGAAGGTCATGGCGAACGCCGGCCAGAACCACGCCAGGTGATAGAAAAGCGTAATCAGAAGGGTTAAGGCCACGGCTGCCCAGGCGCTCGCCCGCATGACGCGATGCTTGGGGAAGCGGTCGGCAAGGAACCCCGAGGGGGTGAACAGAAGAACGAACGGCAGCAGGATCAGGGCATTGACGACGGCGGTCAGCAGGATCTGGAGATCGCCGTCATAGGTCTTGAAGAGGGTGTTCTGGATGATGATCTTGTGCCCCAAATCCACAAAGGCGTTGAGGAAGATCATGCTGACGTAGGCAGCGAAGCCGGCGATGCGAAAGAGTTGACCCATGGACTCGCCCCTTGCGATGACCGCGGTTGTCGTGGTTGCGCCATTCGTCGACCGCGGGAAGCGGCGCGGCCAGTGCGCCAGCCATCGCTGACAGAACAACAAGTTGCCGTCTTGAGTGCCGTCTCACCACATCTCCCTGGGCCACATGCAGATCCCACCGAGCGACGCTTGTTGATCAGTCCCAAGCATGCCTGACCCGATCGAGGCTGGGCAAGCACCGGCGCGTCCGCGCGCGCCGGCCTCGAGCGGCGCCCCAACGACGGGGGGTTCAGCACGCCGCGCGATCAGGAGTCGCCGACGGATTCGGCGCCGCCTGACGGGCAGGAGAAGCGGCGCCGGGGTTGGTCAGGGATGGCGCTTGATCGGCACCCGCAGGAGTAACCCCGCGGGCGATGCGCGCGCGACCTCAACGGCGCCAGAACGCCGGTGACAGAATCACCAAGATGGTCAGGATCTCAAGGCGTCCCAACAACATGGCGCTCACGGCGAGCAACTTTCCGAAGTCGCTGACGGACTGGAAGTTGTACGCGACCTCGCCGAGCCCCGGACCGAGATTGTTCAAACAGGTGGCCACGGCGCTGAAGGCGTCGAGGGGCGCGAGTCCGGCGTGGATCATCAGCAGCGTCAGGATGGCGACGGCGAAGGTATAGAGCGCAAAGAAGCCCCAAACGGAGCGCGCCAGCCGCGGGTCGACGACGCGCTGGCCGAGCCGCAGCGGCAGGATGGCATGCGGATGGATCAGCTGGCGCACCTCCTGGGCACCCTGCTTGACCATCAAGAGAACCCGCAACACCTTCATGCCACCGGCCGTCGAGCCGCCGCACCCGCCCACGAAGCTGATGTAGATCAGCAGAACCGGGAGGAAATCCGGCCAGTGTGCGAAGTCGACCGTCCCAAAGCCGGTGCTGGTGACGATCGAGACCACCACGAACGCGGCGTTGCGAATACTTGAGTGCGCCTGGTCGTAGGCACCCTGCAGATACAGGATGAGGCTGACCGTCAGGACTGCCGCCCCGACCAGTCCCAGAAAGGCCCTCGCCTCGACATCACGCAGATAATGCAAGGGATTGAGATGGAGCCAGGCCAGGTAATGGACCCCGAAGTTGATCGCGGCGAGCAGCATGAAGACCACGGCCACCGCCTCGACGGCGGAGCTCCCGAAATAGCCGATGCTTGCGTCATGCGTGGAGAAACCGCCGGTGGAGACGGTCGTCAGGCTGTGGGCAACGGCGTCGAAGGGACCCATTCCCGCCAACCAGTACCCGCCGGCGCAGGCCAGTGTGAGCGAAAAGTAGATCAGCCAGAGTGCCCGTGCCGTCTCGGTGAGGCGCGGGGTCAGCTTCTCCTCCTTGAGCGGACCGGGTGTCTCCGCACGATAGAGCTGCATCCCGCCGATGCCCAGCATCGGCATGACCGCGACCCCCAGCACGATCAGCCCCATCCCGCCGAACCATTGCAGCTGCTGTCGATAGAGCAGGAGCGAGCGAGGCATGGTGTCGAGATCGGTAATCACGGTCGCGCCCGTGGTGGTGATGCCCGAAGCCGACTCGAACAGCGCCTCGACCGGCGACAGACCGAACCCGCGCATCAGCGGCCAGGCACCCAACAGGCTAAGGAGGATCCAGAAGAGGGTCACGATCAGATAGCCGTCGCCGACGCTCAGCTCGTGCGTCCGGCGCCGGCCGATCAGCCACAACAAGGCACCGAAGCCGATCGATCCCGCCATCGGCCACAGGAAGTGGAGGATCTCCGGCTCTCGATACCAGACGGCGATGAGGATCGGGCTCAGCAGGGTGACGCCGAAAATCAGGGCATAGATGCCGATGATCCGGCCGAGCAGGAAGAGATTCATCGTCGCTCCCGACGACCCTGAAAACTGGAAACGGCGGTCGACCGACGCACAGACCAGGCCGCCCGTGGACCGGGACAAGTCATGCGGACGCCTTTGCCCGCCGGCACGAGGCGACCACGCGCCCTCGCAAGACGGACCCGCCGAGGCGCCGGCGGACCCGGGGGCTCAATGCACGACACCCAGGACCTCCAGATAGCGCTTGGCGCTGCGCGCCTGACCGTACTCGGCCACGGCCGCGCGGAGGACGTCGGGTGGCGGCGCCCGCTCGAGCGTCCGCTCCATCGCCGCCGCCAGGGCGGCAGCGTCCCCGACGGGCACCAGCGGGCCGAAGGTCCCACCGTCCAGGAGCTCGGACGGACCGCTCGGACAATCGGTCGAGACGACTGGGATCCCGAGCGCCATGGCCTCGGTCAGGACATTGGGCGATCCCTCCCAGGCCGAAGACAGCACGAACAGACGGGCACGGGCGAGATAGGCATAGGGGTTGTCCTGAAAGCCGGGGAGTGTGACCCGGTCGCTCACGCCGAGCGCGGCGATCAAGGCCTCGAGCTTGGGACGGCCGCCGCCTTCGCCGAGGATCACCAGCCGGCAGCCAAGGCGGCTAGGCAAGCGCGCGAAGGCCCGTATGAGCGTGGCGAAGTCCTTCTGCAGCTGCAGGCGTCCAGCGCCCAGGATGACCGGGGGCTCGCCAGGCCGAAACCAGGGATGGACACACGGCTTTGCCGCCTGGACGTCCAGCTCGGGGGTGATGACCGGGTTGCGGATGACGCTGATCCGCACGGGCTCGACCCGGGCGATGCAGGCAATATCCTCGGCCACCCCCCGGGAGACGGCCACAATGCGGTCGATCCGCGGGTAGAGCAGCCGCATGGGGGTGAAGCGCAGCCAGCGCTCGAGCGCCGTCTTACCCGCCATCGCCGCCGACAGATGGGTCCCCAGACGGACCACCAGCGGGGTCTCGGTGCGCGCGAGCGCACACGCCAGGACTGCCGCGCGCCCGGCCCGATCCTTTGCCGCAAGCAGGGCCACTGGCCGGCGGTGCCTGAGGTAGCGGGCCAGCGCGGGAATGGCGAGCAGGCTGTGCGAGGTCCCGAGTCGGATCTGGTTGACCTGCGGCGGAATCCGGCTGAGGTGGGGCCCGGATGCACGCATCAGGATCAGGTCGACCGGCTGCCCCAGATCCACGAAGCCGCGAATCAAGTTGACGACCATACGCTCCACCCCGCCGGGACCGGAAAAGGAGGCGAAGACGGCGACCGGGGCCTGGCGATCGGGCATCGGATGTCTCGGTGCGGGGACGGAAGGTGAGGAGGCACGCTGCACCCTGCCCATGCTACGACCTGGGCGGCGTGGAGGGAAAGATCGGCAGGCTCCGCTCGATCCGGCCAACGGCCCGGGCGGCGATGACGGGGAGCGCGGGCCGGGCAGATCGTCAGCTGGACCAGGTGTTATAGTCTGACGCCTGCGCGGCTGTTGAATCCGCAGAGGGCAGAATCATGGCGGTCAAAAAAACCCTGATGCTGGTCGGCGACTATGTCGAGGATTACGAGGCGATGGTGCCGCTGCAGCTCCTGCAGATGGTGGGCCATCGGGTCCATACGATCTGCCCCGACAAGCTGCCGGACGACTCGGTGCGCACCGCGATCCACGACTTCGAGGGCGACCAGACCTCCAGCGACGGCAGCCTGGTCACGGCCCTGGCCGGCCCGCCCCGACTGGATGCACAGGTTTCTCGAAGTGCTCGGCACTCGCATCGAGTCATGATGCGGCACGCGGTCTTCGTCTATGGCACCCTGCTGCGCGGAGAGGCCAACCATCATCTCATTGGAGGGGCCGAGTATCTCGGTCCCCATCGGACCGCGCCCTGCTTCGCGCTGTATCTGCTCGGCGCCTATCCGGGGGCGGTGCGCGGCGGCCGCACCGCCATCGTCGGTGAGGTCTTCAGCGTCGATGGCGCCGGGCTGCGCCGCCTCGACCGACTCGAAGACTACCCGCGACTCTATGATCGGCATTGGCTGCGGTCGCCGTACGGGCGCGCCTGGATCTATCTCTACCGCGGGTCCGTGCGCGACCGTGAGCTCATCCCCGGGGGCGATTGGCGCCGCTTCGCCGCCGATCCGGATTCCTTGCGTGCCGCCGGCGTGCGCCGCGCTCGGGATCCCAAGACACGGCGCAGACGTCGGATTGGCGCCTCGGCTGCAGCCGGCGCGCGCGCCCGGCTCCTGACCGACCCTGGTCCGGGGGAGATCGCTACGCCGCCCGGGCACCGGGCAAGTTGTCGAGAAGCTGTTGCATAGGAGTGACGCGCATGTCCGAAGAGGGCCGGTTCACGATTCATCTCGAGCAGCAGGAGGGCTTCCAGATCAATGTCGCCTTCGACTGGAAGCGAGCCGCAGACCTGGTCATGGACGAGCCCCCGCCCCTGGGTGAGCAAGCGGGTCCGAACGCCTCGCGGCTGCTGGCCGCCGCCGCGGCAAACTGTCTGGGCGCGAGCCTCCTCTACTGCGTCTTCAAAGAGGACCCTCCCGCGAGCTGTCTGCGCGCCGAGGCCACCTGCGTGATGGTGCGAAACGACAAGAAGCGACTGCGCATCGGCCGGCTCGAGATCACCCTGATCCTCGGCGAGGTCGTGACCCAGTCGGCTCGATTCGCTCGTTGCAAGGACCTCTTCGAGGACTTCTGCGTGGTTTCGGCTAGCATCCGGCAGGGGATTCCGATGCGGGTGACGCTCACCGACGAGCAGGGCGTGATCCTGCACGCGTCGGAGTGACACGGCCTTGCGCTGAGAAGGGATGCGATGCGCCTGGGTCGACCACCCATCGTCGTCTGCGGGTCCGATCCGGTCGCGGGCCATGTC
>Ga0316577_10001103_pt1 | contig 12278 bp, 11 predicted proteins | sample S5NA_FD_203073 | JGI IMG/M metagenome (GOLD analysis project Ga0316577, IMG submission 203073) | Rhizosphere microbial communities from salt marsh grasses in Alabama, United States - S5-7_050615r2r1 | ecosystem: Host-associated > Plants > Roots > Rhizosphere | place: USA: Alabama | collected... | reverse complement strand
ATCGGCGTTCAGCGTGGGCAGTACGGAGCTGCTACCTCTTCAGATCGGACTCGTGCTCCGATGTCAGGGCGCGAAAGCGTGACAGCAGGCCGTCGAACACAGGCGGCAGCTTGAGCGGCGTCGTCTCGTCGCGGCTTCGCGACTTGACCAGGGTGCGTACCTTGCGGTGAATGTCGCGCGGGTCGTAGGCATCTCCGGCCAGCTCGCGCAATCTCTGGACGACCGCCTTCTCCTCGCCGCTCGGTCTGTACCCCTCTTGCATCTTGGTCTCAGCCATGACCAGCAGCAGCTGCCGTTCGCCCGCCTGGAGCGATTCGAGTCCGCCAGCCAGCATCCACGCAGTCTTGTCTGGAGCAAAAAGGCGGTCTTTTCTATCGAGTGCCATCGTCTTACCCCCTCTTTATGCCATCCGGTCAGCAGTGCTGCCAGTGCGATAGAGTACAGACGCGTTTGCGCGTCGCGATTCCACTACTGGTCGAGATAACGCAGCGCAGATTCGGCGAGGATTGCCGCACCGATCGGCAGCGCACGTTCATCGACGTCAAAGTGTGGGTCGTGATGCTTGCGTGGCGGTTGGCCGGGAAACCCGGTCCCCAGCCGCATATAGCAACCCGGCACGTTGGCGGCGAGCAGGGCAAAGTCTTCGCCCTTCATGACCGGCGTGGCCGGGATCACGGCGTCCTCCTTCAGCAGATCCCGCGCGACCTGTGTCACGAGCGCAGTCAACCCGGGGTCGTTGCTGGTGACGGGATAGCCGACTGTAAACGTGACGTCGAAATCGCCGCCCAGGGCACGTACCACCTCCAGCGTGCGCCGTACCTCGCGCACGAGCTGCGCGTACACCTCATCGCTCAGGCTGCGCAGTGTACCTGTGAGCACGACGCGCTCGGGAATAATGTTGTCTTGCGTGCCGCCGTGGATGGTGCCGATCGTGACCACGCCCGGGTCGACCGGATCCAGCCGCCGCGAGACGATCGTCTGCAAGGCCACGATCGCCTGTGCACTCAGGACGACTGGATCGACCGTCTGGTGGGGCGCTGCGCCGTGCCCGCCCTGGCCCCGGATCTCGACGACGAACTTGCCAGCGGCGGCCATCTGTGGTCCTGGCGACAGAGATACCTGGCCTGCGGGCACCTCGGGCCAGGTATGGAGGCCCATCACCGCATCCACGCCGCGCATTGCGCCATCGTGGATCATTCGCGCAGCGCCGCCTTGTCCTTGCGGGTCGACCGTCTCTTCGGATGGCTGGAAAAGAAAGCGGATCTCGCCGTGCGGCGGCGGCGTCTCGGACAGGAGTGCCGCCGCGCCGAGCAGGCAGGCGACGTGCGCGTCGTGGCCGCAGGCGTGCATGACCCCTGGGACCTGGGAGGCAAAGGGCAAGCCGGTCTCTTCCTGGATCGGCAGCGCATCCATGTCAGCACGTAGGCCGATCGTGGGGCCAGCACGACTTCCCGGGCTTCTGCTCAGCCGGCCCACGACCCCCGTGCGGCCTATGCCGGTCTCGACGTCGATGCCCATAGCCTGCAGTGCATCTGCGACGAGGCGCGCAGTCTCGATCTCCTGGAAAGAGAGCTCAGGATGTTCGTGGATCGCACGGCGCCACGCCACGAGCCGGTCGGAGACAGCCTGGGCACGATCGAGCATACGAGTTCCTCTCTTGGGGAGCGCTGAAGGGTAGCCGGACAATGCTATGGAATGCCCCCTTGATTTCATTATACCATAGCAGCCGTCAAGTGGAAACATTTTGTTGCCGGGCCCAATGTGCGGTATAATGAGCGCGTCGTGGCCGCTGCGGGGGGGCGAGGTGACGGGACATGGAACGGTACAGGGGCCTCCTCGTAGGGGTTTTGACCCTCGCAATCGTGGGGGGAGGGACGGTGCTGTGGATCAAGCGTCCCCAGCCAGCGCCGATCGAGATTGTGACCCCCGTGCCGAGCGCCACGCCGGTGCCAAGCAGCTCTCCCACGCCAACGCCGCTGCGCGTCTATGTCAGCGGTGCGGTCTATCACCCGGACGTGTACCTGCTGCCTCCGCAGAGCATCGTCAAGGACGCGCTCGCGGCTGCGGGCGGGGCGACGGACGAGGCCGATTTGGAGCGGATCAACCTGGCGATGGAGTTGTACGACCAGCAGCAGGTCCACGTTCCCCGACGCGGTGAAGCTGCGCCAGCAGCAACGTCGCCGGGCGGAGCGGCTCCGAGCTCGCCGTTCGCTGCTGGGCCGATCAACATCAATAGGGCCACGATCGAGGAACTGGATGCGCTTCCCGGCGTGGGGCCGGCGATCGCGGGGCGGATCGTCAGCTATCGCGAGGCATACGGCGCGTTTGCGACGATCGAAGAGATCATGAACGTCCAGGGCATCGGCCCGGCGACGTTTGAGGAGATCAAAGGGATGATTGCCGTCCAGTAGCGTTCATTCCCACTCGATCGTCGCCGGCGGCTTGGAGCTGATGTCATACACCACGCGGTTGATGCCCTGGACCTCGTTGACGATGCGGCTGCTAACGCGCGCCAACAGCTCGGCGGGCAGGGGTGCCCAGTCGGCAGTCATAAAGTCGTCCGTCGTCACCGCGCGCAGGGCAATCACCTGCTGGTAGGTGCGTCCATCGCCCATGACCCCCACGGTGCGTACCGGCAGGAGCACGGCAAAGGCCTGTGCGACCTCGCGGTACAGCCCGGCAGCGCGCAACTCCTCGATCCAGATCGCATCGGCAGCGCGCAGCAACTCCAGCCGCTCCCAGGTGATGGCTCCCAGGACACGCACGCCCAGCCCCGGCCCAGGAAAGGGATGCCGCCACACGAGATCTTTGGACAGGCCGAGCGCGAGGCCGACGCGGCGCACCTCATCCTTGAACAGATCGCGCAGCGGCTCGACGAGCTGAAAGTCCATATCGTCGGGCAGTCCGCCAACGTTGTGATGGCTCTTGATCCGCTGTGCATCAGGGCGCCCGGCGCTCTCGATCACGTCCGGGTAGATCGTGCCCTGTCCCAGGAAGCGCGCCACGTCGCGGCTCGCGCGCAGGGCGATCTCGGCTGCCTCTCGCTCAAAAACACGTACGAACCGTTCGCCGATCACACGCCGCTTCTGCTCGGGATCGGTGATTCCCTGCAGCGCGTCGAGGAATTCTTCCGTGGCATCGACTGCGATCAGGCGCATGCCCATCTCGCGCTGAAAGGTGTCGACGACCTGCTCGGGTTCGCCGAGGCGCATCAGGCCGTTGTTCACAAAGACGCACGCGAGCTGATCGCCGACCGCGCGGTGGATCAATGCTGCAGTAACGGCCGAGTCGACGCCGCCGCTGAGCCCGCAGACGACGATGCCGTCGCCGACCTGGCCACGGATGCGTGCCGTGGCCTCCTCGATCAGGTGCCCCGCCGTCCACGTTCCTGCGCAGCCGCAGATGTCATAGAGGTAGCGGCGCAGGATCTCGATGCCCTGCGGGGTATGCTGCACTTCGGGATGAAACTGGATCCCGTACCAGCGGCGGTCGTCGTTCCCCATCGCCGCATAAGGCGTATTGTCGCTTTCACCGAGGAGGTGAAAGCCGGACGGCATCCGCGTCACGCTGTCGCCGTGGCTCATCCACACCTCGATCGTGGACGGCAGCCCGGCAAAGAGCGGGCTCTGTGGATCGACGATCGTTACCGTCGCCGGGCCGTACTCGCGCCGGCCAGAAGGCACGACCTGGCCGTCCAGACCGTGGGCCAAGAGGTGCATACCGTAGCAGAGGCCCAAGATCGGCACACCGGCTCGGGTGACGTAGGGCGGGAGGGAAGGGGCACCAGGATCGTACACGCTGTTCGGTCCGCCAGAAAGGATAAACCCCACAGGAGAGAGGGCCATGACTTGTTCAGGGGCGGCATTCCAGGGATAGATCTCGCAGTAGACGTTCAGCTCGCGCACGCGCCGTGCGATGAGCTGCGTGTACTGCGATCCATAGTCCAGGATGGCGATGGTCTCTCGCTGTTGGGACATATGCTTCCTCTCACTTATCCTGACGGGAGAATAGAAACCGGGCAGCGCTTCCATTTGCGCGAGTGCCGGTTCCGTGGTAGAATACGTTCTACACGGTGACTGTAGCCGAGTGGCCTAAGGCATCTGGTTGTGGCCCAGAAGACCGTGGGTTCGAATCCCACCAGTCACCCCATAGGACAGCCCCTCGCCAGAGAGGGGCTGTTTGGATCTTGGCACCAGGGACTATTATAGCACGCCGTCTGGTTGGTTGACAACCACCGGGTGCCGTGTTACAATATCGGGCGTGCGCCCGTAGCTCAATGGATAGAGTCGCTGACTTCGAATCAGAAGGCTGTGGGTTCGAGTCCCGCCGGGCGCGCCAGAGGAAATAGACCCTAAGGGTTTAGTGCAAAATCCTTAGGGTCTTTTGTGTTGTGACCACAGGCACGTGGCGACAGCCAGGGTCTACGTGAAGCGAGTTGCGGTCAAGAAGGACAAACACAGCATATCGATCCTGGATCGACTGGAAGTGTAGACAGCGGTGGCTGCTGAATATCAGACGGTCAGAGTATGTCCTACCGAGGATGTCCAAGAGCCATCGTCGCTGTTGGGCGGCCTGTACTACAACGATCGCAGGCCTGCAGCCTGACCTTCGTAATCACCCAAACATACATCGATGAGAACATCTACATAACTGCGGAGCTTGTTTCGCCTTGCCCGATCTCCACTTCCCTGCTGTTTCCGACGTACGATCATTGCCGGTGTCACTGCCAAACGGTCCATTCATGTGCCCATCAACTGTATGCCAGCGCCCCTGGTGGTCCCGAACAAGGCCCACTATCGAGCGGATGAGATTTTCGGCCAGCACAGCCAAGAGCAAGCACGGACACTTGCCGTATGTGCCACAGCGCGCGTCGATGTTTCGTCGGCGACGTCCAGCGGGTTGCAGTCAAAAGGGATAGGCACAGCACGACGATCCTGGACCGGCTAGACGTGTAGGCGTCTACCGGAGGCGGCAGCGAGGCAGTGGTGATGTGCCAATCGTGTTGCACATATGGAGCGCCCGCTCGCCAGAAGCGAAGCTTTCCTGAAAGAGTATACAGTAGAACGGGTCAACGCGGATACTTGGAGCAAGATGGTGCTATCCCCACTTTGGCGCTCCCTGCAACGTTGTGTGGAGTGATCCCTCTGCTTGTGGTCTGTCCCCGAGACAGGTGGGGAGTGCATCTTTTTCAATCCGCGTTGACCCTATCATGGCCACCTAGTTGGTCGCTGCCATCTCCACAAGTGGCCTGAAGAACCAAACTTGGCCGATGGTGCCGGCGTGGTCCTACGCCGCGGGCTCAAAGTGGATCTGCCCCTTGTAGTGGATGTCTCTCGGGGCGTTGTTCCAAAAGACGCCGCTCCCGTGGAGATTTGCCAGCTCGCCCGTACCGTCGATGATTCGCCACGTACCCGTCCAATCAGCCAGGCTCTCCGTCGCCTTGCCTACGAACAGGATCTCTACGGTTCCTGCTCCGCCCGCAGCGGTGAATGTGACCGTGCCCTTGTAATTGGCCTTTTCAAAGCTAAAGTCGGGATCGCCAAAGTCACCCGTAACTCCGTGCAGCACGACCACGTATTCCTCAGACGACGTTCCCTCAAAAGCACCTGTCCAGGTTGCCGTATCTGTGGCCTCCAGGAACAGGTTGTTTCCCGCCTGCCTGCTGCTCACAATGGTGGGGACGTAGACAAAGTCACCCTCCACGTCTGTTGGTGGCCCCGCATGCACAGCCACGGGAAGAACCAGCCAGACCAACAGCAGTACTACCGATACCTTTTTCATCGTCCTGTCTCCTTTGCAGCTTGCTCCCGCAATTGTAGAGGAGCAACACACTTGAGCAATCGGTCCCAATGGGCCATCTCTTTTGGGAGCACAAGCAACCGGCCCCCGCTACGCGAGTAGGGCTGGAACCAAACACGCCAAGCCCACCGCAGCCCATCGAAGAGCTTGGCGTGGAATCGCTACGTGACCACCTCCTTTCGTCGAGGGTTGGGCGGGCTTTCCTTGCTAGCCGCTGCCGTTTCCTGTTCCAGTGATGCGTACAGATCCGCCAGATTGGCAAAACCCCGGCGCTCGCCCGTGTGGGCGTCCTCAAGAGAAGCACGCCACACCAGTGCCCCTTTGTGCTCTGCCTGCCATAGGCGCAGCAAGTACGACATACGCCGCCGCTGTCTCTCACTCAACGAACCGTTCTCGCTCTTGTGGTATATGGACGGTTTGCAGACCCTTGACGATCTCAGTATACTATATAGACGCGATAGAAACGCGATAGAAACGCGAGAAAACGGATTGTTCCTGAATTGCAGTGTGCTCGACTGGAGAACAAACGATGGCTCGCCTGTCGCTCTCTTTGCTGGGACCATTCCGGGCCACGCTGGACGGAGCGCCCATCGCGCATTTCAAGGCAAACAAGGTGCGCGCCCTGCTGGCCTACCTGGCGGTAGAGGCGCATCGCTACCCTGACGGGCATCTGCGACACCCTGTAGGGCACCCGCGGCCGCACCCGCGTCAGGCGTTGGCCGGGCTGCTCTGGCCCGACAAGCCCGAGCGCGCTGCGTTGACCAACCTGCGCACCGTGCTGGCCAACCTGCGCACCGCCATCGGCGATCGAGACGCCACGCCCCCTTTTCTGCTGATCTCGCGCGAGACGATCCAGTTCAACTCCGCCAGCGACCACTGGCTTGACGTGACCACCTTCCAGACTCTGGTCGAGACTACAGCGGCAGACCAGCCCGCCCACCAGCGATTGGAAGAAGCCGTTGCCCTCTACCGGGGAGACCTGTTGGAGGGGTTTTTCGTGCGCGACAGTCCCCAGTTCGAGAACTGGGTTCTCATCCTGCGGGAGAGGCTGCACTGGCAGGCGCTGCAGGCCCTGGATGCCCTGGCAGCGTATCACGAGGGGCGTGGGGCATTCGAGGAGGCCATCGCCTGCGCGCGGCGACAGGTGGCGCTCGAGCCCTGGCAAGAGGGCGCCCACCGGCAGTGGATGCGCGCGCTGGCGTTGAGCGGGCAGCGCGGCGCTGCCCTGGTCCAGTATGACGCCTGCCGCCAGGTGCTGACCGAGGAGCTAGGAGTGGAGCCCGAGGCCGAGACGGTGACGCTGTACGAGCAGATCCGCGCAGGCACGTTGGCGCCCCCCACAGTCGCTGTGTCTCGGGTCGACATCGTCCCGGCAGCAGAGAAAGCGCCCGTCCCGCCATCGCCATCGCCTCCTACACAGGGTATCCCCGAAGGCGAGCGCCGTATTGTCACCGTTGTCCAGGCAGCGGTCAGCGGGCCAACCGCTCTGTTGTCGCGCGTGGACGCCGAGGACTGGGCGGCATTCGTCGGCCAGTTCCTGCGCATCGCCGGGGCAGAGGTCCATCGCCTGGGCGGCGAGGTAGACCGCTACAACCCGGAGGGGCTGGTGGCATTCTTTGGTGCGCATACAGCCCACGAGGACGACCCGGAGCGCGCGGTCCTGGCGGCGCTGGCCGTGCAGGCTGCGTTCCGCGCGCAGCACGCGCAGTGTGTACAGCTTGCGCGCTCGGCAGAGCGCCAAACAGGCCGGGATGCACTGGATGCTCCGGGCCTGCGGGTCGGCGTGCACACCGGGGAAGCGATCATCACCGTCGTCGAGGGGAATAGGGGCCAGAGGGAGCGATGCGCGGTGATGGGCGACGTGCTCTCGTCGGCCGACCGCGTACTGGCGCTCGTTCCACCCGGCGAGGTGCGGGTGAGCGAGGTCACGCATCGCCTGGTGCAGCCATTGTTTGAGTGGGGTCCGGGAGAGAGACGCCACTGTCCACTGCGTCACAAAGCCCTCTTGGATAAAGGTCGAGGCATCGAGGGACTGAAATCGCCGCTGGTAGGCCGGGATACCGAGCTCTGCACTCTGCATAGAGCTGCGGCACGCTTGAGGGAAGGCATCGGAGGCATTGTCACCGTCGTGGGAGAGGCGGGCATCGGCAAGTCGCGCTTGGTGGCGGAGGTGCGACAGACGATGGACGATGCGGGACAGTGGACGGACGACCGCTGTACGCGACAGGCGACGCACAACGGCGGACGGTCAGCGGATGACGGTCAGCGGATGACGGTCAGCGATCGGCGGCCAGCGGTCGGCGGTCAACCGTCGGCGGTCAGCGATCCGATCTGGGTCGAAGGCCGCTGCCTGTCCTATACCACGGGGGTTGCCTACTCGCTGTGGCTGGACCTGCTGCGCGGCCTGCTGGGCCTGGACGGCAACGCACCACCGGAGACTGCGGCCGAAATGCTGCGCGAGCGTGCACACGCGCTTTGTGCCGAGCGTGCAGACGAGATCCATCCCTTCCTGGCGCGGATGATGTCTCTGCCCCTCACCGCCAGCGCCGAGGTCAGGTTGCTTGGCATCGAGGGCGAGGGACTGCAAGTGCTCACCTTTCGCGCTGTGGAGACGCTGGTCGAATGCGCGGCCCAGCGGGAGCCGCTGGTGCTGGCCTGTGAGGACCTGCACTGGGCCGACCCGACGTCTCTGGCGCTGCTAGAGCAGTTGCTGCCGTTGACTGACCGCGTCCCGCTGCTGGTCATCTGCATCCACCGCCCAGAAAAGGACCACGGCTGCTGGCGGATCAGGGACAGCGCTGACCGGCTGTATGGGCATCGCCACACAGATCTGCGGCTCGGTCCCCTTTCCACCGACGAGAGTGCCCAATTGGTCGGCAATCTTTTGCACATAGAGGACACGCATCCTGAGCTTGCCGAAGGGCTGCCGGGTCCGCTTTGGTCGCGCATCCTCGACAGCGCTGAGGGCAACCCCTTCTATGTGGAAGAGATCCTGCGCTCGCTGATCGACGAGGGGGCCATCACCTACGACAAGTTCAGTGGGCGCTGGCAAGCCGTACAAGAGGTGAGCGAGCTGGCTCTCCCCAACACGCTGCGGGGGGTGCTGATGGCGCGCATCGACCGCCTGGAGCGAGGGGCCAGGCAGGTCCTGCAACTGGCCTCTGTGGTGGGTCGGGTCTTTGAGCGGCGCGTGCTGGAGAGCATCATCCAGAGAGAGCACGGACTCGTCGAGGACCTAGTGGCCCTGCAGCGAGAGCAGATGGTTCGGCAGCAGGCACAGTTGCCCGAGGAAACGTACATATTCGAGCACCAACTGACACAGGAAGCGGCCTATGAGAGTTTGCTGTGGAAGAAGCGCCGTGTCCTACACCGCCGCGTAGCAGAGGCGTTAGAACAGTGCTTCCCGGAGCGCGTCGAGGAACGGCCCGGCCTGCTGGCCCACCACTGGGAGCGTGCGGGCGAGGCCAAAGAGGCAGTCACCTACCTTTGTCGCGCCGGAGACCAGGCGGCGGCCCAGTACGCCAACGAGGAGGCGATCGGCTACTTCGGTCGCGCCCTCGAATTGGCGCCGGACGCGGATCTGGAAACGCGCTTTGCCCTGCTCCTGGCCCGCGAGCGGGTGTACGATGTGTTGGGCGAACGTGAGGCGCAGGACCGGGACCTGGTGGCCCTGGAGAGATTGGCTGAGGCTTATGCCGACCAGGCCAGACAGGCCGAGGCCGCCGTGCGCCGCGCGCGCTATCTCTACGCGATCGACGAGCATACTGAGGCCGCTTCTGTCGCCCAGGCTGCGGCGGGTCTGGCCCAGGCCGCGCAGGACGTGCGCCTCGAAGCGATGGCGACCCTCACATGGGCGCAGGCGCTCGGCCCGAATGAAAGGGAAGCGAAGCGGGGCCACCTCGAACGGGCACTGGCCATAGCCCGGGCTGCGGGGTTGAGCCAAGTGGAGGCAGATGTCCTGATCGCGCTCAGTTGGGTATTGGGCTGTTTGACCGAGAGCGGAAGGGCGTGCTGGGAACAAGGGCTGCGCATTTACCGCCAGATAGGCGACCGCAGGCGCGAGGGCGGGGCGCTCAGTGGCATGGGTGGCGCCTTGGTGATCTCCCAGGGCAAGTGGGCCGAGGGCGAGCAGTATCTGCGGCAGGCGCTGGACCTCTCACGCGAGACAGGCGACCGGAAGCTCGAGCTCGGGACGCTCCACACGCTTGGATACAAGCTGTTCTACCAGGATGGGGACATCAGCGGGCGCAAAAACCAGGCCGAGCAAGAGCTGCGCATCTCTCGCGAGATCCGCGACCGGCATATGGAAGGGGAGGCTCTCTTTAGCCTGGGACGCATGTGCACCGCACTGTCCGAGTTTGCCACGGCCAGGGACCATTTCGAGCGAGCCTTGCCCATATACCGCGTCAGAGGCAGCCGAAGGGACGAGGGGTGGGGGCTCGTTTACCTTGGCCTGGTCGACCATTTTCAGGGCGACTATGCCGCTGCCCAGGGCTGCTACGAGCAGGCGCTGGACATTGGCCGCGAAACGGGCGACGCGCATGTGCATGCCAGGGCCTTGATGCACCTCGGCTTGCTGTCCCACCACCTGGGCGATGACGGTGGCGCCGAGGCCTACGTCCAGCAGACGCTGGAGGTGGGACTGAGCCTAGACATGGGCTGGTCTGTGGACCTGATCTATGTCTTTTGTGTGCTGGGCCACGCCCTCCTGGGATTGGGCCGCCCGGCCGAGGCCGCCAGAAGCTACTGGCAGTGCCTGGCCCGGCATCGTGAATGGGGTCGGCGCCACCTGATCGTGGAGCCCCTGGCCGGGTTGGCCCGCGTCGCCCTGGCGCAGGGGGATCTGGTGGCCGCGCTGGCGCACGTAAACGAGATCCTGGACCATATCGCGGATCGCCCCATGCTATACGGCCTGTTCGAACCGCTGCGCATCTACCTAACTTGCTATCGCGTCTTGTTGGCCAACAGGGATCCGCGCGTCAGCGAGATCCTGAACGCCGCCTATCGCCTGATCCAGGAGCGAGCAGCCACGATCGAGGACCAGGACCTGCGCCGCTCGTATCTGGAGAACGTGCCCGCGCACCGCGAGATCGCCGCCCTATGGAAAAAAGCATCGCATCCGTAGATCAATCCTTACCCGACAGCACATCCTCTCCCCGGCGCAGGCACACCCACGCGCCGTCGCACAGCTCAGAGACGATTGGGGGGGCTTGACCGCTCAGTCTTGCCGAAACTGTCGCGAAATCAAAGGAATGCGATAATATTCTGGAGAGGAGTGCGACGATGGTTACCGTGCAGCTCTCAAAAGATGAAAAACTGATCCTAACCGAATCACTTGGACGCAGCCTGGGCCTGCGCGAGGGCGACCGTGTCGAGGTGCGGCGGCACGTGGCTGGCCACAGTGATGTCCTTTGGTTGCAGCACAAAGAGATGCCAAATGCTCTGGGGCCACTGACCGATCTATCCAAGATCATATCCTCGTCTCGTCCGGTGGGCTCTGTGGACGTTGAACAGATCGTGAACAAGTGTGGTTGAGAAGCACCCGCCAGGCGCCAGAGAAGAGACCCCAAAGGGTTGTTTGACGGAACCCCTTGGGGTCTTGTGTTGCCTGCGAAGCCACGCTATCTTCCCACCACATCCTCAGCTCCTCGTGTTGTGGGAGAGCACACGACGGACCTCTTGATGGTCAAGATGCGAACGTCACGTTGACAAGCGGTCAGGAACCTGGTAAGATGAGGCGAGCTCGGTGAATCACCTGCCTGCGGCGATGGGGTACACGACGTATGGGCAAGACAGCACTGGATCTGACTCGTGAGGAGTGGAGAGCGTACCGGCCGGGTGTAGAGAGTGGTTACGGCCAGGCTCGGGAACGGTGGGAACGGGCATGGACGGTAGCACATCTCGCGGCTGAGTTGCTACGCCAGCGATTTGGGGCTACACGGGTGATTGCCTTTGGTTCTCTCTCACGCCGAGATTGGTTTACTGCCTGGTCCGATATCGATTTGGCAGCCTGGGGAATACCGGCCGAGCGGTTCTATAGCGCGGTGGCGACGGTGGCTGGCATCAGTCCAGAGTTCAGAGTGGACCTCGTAGCCCCGGAAGACTGCCAACCATCTCTGCGGCACGCTATCGAGCAAGAGGGTCTACCTCTGTGAGCGAGCGCCTTCTGCGACTGGCGCAGCGTATTCGAAATGAGTGCAGCGAGCTGGCACGGCTGGTGGCCCGCGCCCAGGAGGGATGGCGCCGAGCACAGCAATCCTCAGACGACTATTACGTGGACAGTGTGGCACTGAACCTGCACGGCTTCTACGCTGGATTAGAGCGGCTCTTTGAGATGGTTGGCGCAGCCGTGGATGGGAGCATTCCGCGTGGAGAGAACTGACATCAGGTGCTGCTAGAGCAGATGGCTGCTGAGGTGCCCTCTGTGCGTCCAGCTCTGATCTCTGGAGAGATGCGCCAGCTATTGGACGAATACCGGG
>Ga0316577_10001101_pt1 | contig 12281 bp, 9 predicted proteins | sample S5NA_FD_203073 | JGI IMG/M metagenome (GOLD analysis project Ga0316577, IMG submission 203073) | Rhizosphere microbial communities from salt marsh grasses in Alabama, United States - S5-7_050615r2r1 | ecosystem: Host-associated > Plants > Roots > Rhizosphere | place: USA: Alabama | collected... | reverse complement strand
ACAACACCCGGCCCCGTTGGTCTGTGACCGCTCGCGCCGTATCGCTGACCCACATCACGGTGCCATCGCACCGGTACAGCTGTGCTTCGAATCCGCGCACCACTCCCTCGCACTCCATGACCCTCTGCCACCGCACCCGATCCTCCAGATCTACATAGTAGGCGGGGGTTTGGACCGTGAGCGCCTCCTCTCGCGACGAAAAGCCGAACATCTGCGCAGCAGCCAGATTCAAGTCCAGCAGGGTCCCCGTCGGTGTGGTCCGGTAGAGTCCAACCGGAACGCCATCAAAGAGGGTTCTGTAACGCTCCTCGCTCTCACGGAGCTCGGCAGTGCGCTCCTCCACCAGTTCCTCCAAGTGCTCCCGGTAGTCGCGTAACTCATCTGCTGCCTGTTTACGTTCGGTGATATCCTCCAGGCTTCCCTCATAATACAACACCTGACCTTGTGCATCCTTGACTGCTCGCGCTGAATCGTTGACCCAGATAAGCATACCATCGTATTTTCGTATTTGGGTCTCAAAGTCCCGCACAATCCCTTCTTGCTCCATCAGCGCTTGCCAACGTATACGGTCCTCTGGACTGACGTAGATACTGGCAACGTTTGCCGCCAGCAATGTGCCCCGGTCCGGGTAGCCCTCTATCTGCGCCAGAGCCAGATTCGCATCCAAGAGCCGGCCCGATGGCGTGGTGCGGTAGAGGCCCACAGGAACGCCATCGAATAGGCTCCGGTACCGTTCCTCGCTGGCTTGCAGCTCAGTGGTGCGCTCTGCCACACGCTCCTCAAGGCTTTCCTGGTACTGGCGCAGCGCTTCTTCGGCTCGTAACCGCTCGCTAATCTCTTGCTGCGCCTGATCGTAAAGCTGTGCGTTCTCAATGGCGATGGCGGCTTGCTGTCCAAAAAGAGTCAGTAGGTGCAAGTGAGCGGCGTTGAATTGCCGCTCAGGATCAGTGGTGACCAGAGTAATGATGCCCACCAACCTAGTACCGACTTTCAGTGGTGCAGCCAGGACTGCGTGTATCTCAAGCTCGGCATACTGAGGTGCGCGTTGATCCCACGTGTCATAGTCGGCAATAACCAACGGCTCGCCCGACTCGGCTACACGGCCCATCGCACCCTCTCCCGCTTTGTGGAACGTCCCAACAAAGCCGGGCCCTAGGTTGTAGCTAACAACGATCCGGACCTCCTGCCTCGCTGCGTCATAGAGACCCAGCTCTCCTCCACTGGCGTTCACCAGCCCAGCAGCCCGCTTCAGGATCGCCTGCAAAAGAGTAGACAGCTCAAGTTCCGCGGTGATCTCGGCCATCGTCGTACGCAACGCATCCAACTCGTCGGCCCGGGCCCGCTCTGCTGCCAGCAGCCGGGCGTTGCCGATGGCCAGGCCAGCCTGCTGCGTTGCGGCAGTGAGCACCTCGAAATCATCCTGATCGAAGGCGCCGGGCTGCCTGCTCTCGGCGATCAGCACGCCTTGCACCGTGCCTCCGATGCGGACCGGCACGTCCACCTCAGAGCCTCCCATCCAATAGATATAGTCAGAGTGCTGGCTAACGTCCGGCGTGTAGTGCAGTTGACCATCCAACAACGGGCGCTCGCTCAGTCCCTGCCCCGGTGCAATACGCGCCGGGGGCTCTATCGCACCGGCACTGGCGGCATGGACTCGGTCGCCGGTGACCGCATCCACCAAAAAGAATGCGACAAAGTCGTAGCCCAGCGTGTCGTGTAGACCATCCACCACACGCCGGCAGACCTCGCTCTCCTCGAGGACCGCACCCAAGTCCGCACTGAGCCGCAGAAGAGCGGCCTGTCGCACTGCCTGCGCGGCAACAGCTTCCAGGAGGCGCTGGCGCTCGCCCGGTATCGCCTCAGGCGTGTTCTGTTCCATACCCCACCCCCAGATCCAGTTCCTGCTCACACCCGTGCAGGGGCTTCAATCCCTTCATGGCTGTCGCTCAGTTCCGCTTCCGGGCAGTTTGCCACGCTCTTCGCATATCTGCCACCCATTTTGCCGTCGCACCTGCTGCCCATCTGGCAGCATTCCTGACCCGTCGGACACCAGGGAGATTTTCACCAAAGCGCCTGGACAGGTCTCCAGCGGCTTCCTCCATCATGACATGCTGTTGGTAGCCTTCCTCCAACTCCCTGCGATTGCGGCACAGCCACAAATACAGGTCGGCCTCCGTGCGACCTGGGAAATCTCGAAGTATGGCACGCCGCCGGATGATGTCGACGATAGGTATGTAGCGTATATCGCACCAGAGCGTCACGGCCTCCTCAGCGGAGAGCTCTCGCCCATCCATTCGGGACAGGATCTCCTGAAAACGCCCAATCTCGTTGAGCAGCACATCGTATCCAACTGGCTGCGTGAGCTCAATATGCAGATTGGGGCACAGGCGGTCAATATGGGTGCGTTCAAGGAACGCCTCGCGGGCTGCAGTGCATAACAGCTCGTCGATGTCACTATCGGGTTGTAGCTGCACGGGAGCATCGTATTCCCATACTTGGGCCTCGATGCTGCTAAGCCCGCGGTGGCGAGCCACAGATACACGATGGTTTCCGTCACGCACGAAGAACACCTCGCCAACTTTGTAGAGCTCGATAGGGGGCAGGCTCCGTCCGGTAGCGAGCAATTGCTCAATCGTCTCCCAGCGACTTCGTAGATGATCCCCGCGTGGGAAGAAAGCGCGGGTGAAATCCTGGTAGCGACCCACGCTGCCCACAATCCGATCTATTGGCACGTCCTGGAGATCCAGGTAGCGAACATTCTTTAGATGTAGCCTCTCATGCACGTGCTCGAAGCTCATGAGGGCTGCAGGACGTTGTGTCAGAACGGACAGCGCTTCCTCAACGAACGCGGTGCGCCGGGCCTGCCTCCACTCGCGGCTTTCTGCTGGCACATCGCTCGGTCTCATACAGTCGCCCTCCCCTATCCACCGGGGCTACCCGGTTTCCGGCCCCTCCGCCGCATAAAGCCAGTGGGCAGGCCGCCAGAACGAAAACAGCCAACCATACGCCTGGATCGAATCCAAGGGCATGATCGGCTGATTGCCATATCCGCCACCCTCCCAAGTACATGGGCGGCGGCGAGGCTCGACACGACGCTATGGTTGTTGTTCTGGAGGACGACAAGCCCGCTGCCGCTTTCAGACCGCTATGCGCCCCGCCTAAACACGGCGCATGCAATAGCCTCAGGCGCCCGGTCACGGATCGGGACCACACGCGGGTGATAGACCTCTACATCCAAAGGCCAGGAGAGCCGGCGTTCGCCATGTGCAAGTCAGGCTTGCGGAAGCTTACCATCTCGACTTCAGGTGTCTTGGCGCACTCCTGGTGGCCTAGAAGCTCCCGACAGCTTCTACATCCTGCTCGAAAAACCGGAATATATGATGCATGCCGACGAGCTCGAGAACTTTTAGTAGGTTGGGCGGTATCTCGGACAGGACCACCTCGCCCGGCGGCACTTTCTTTCGGGCCCTGATCTGAGCCGCCAAAAGGGCCTTCAAGCCCGGGCTGGATAGGAAGGTGACCTCTCGCAGGCTGATGACCAGGTTCCTGGTTCCTCCCTCGAGCAGATCCAGCAGGCTCTCCTCCAGTTCTGGGGCGCTGGCACTATCAATCATGCCAGAGGGATGCACCAGATCACAGCGCTTCATAGTCTCGACGGTTATCTCCATGCTCCTCCTCCTGTGGGATTTTGGGTTGCACACGATGTTGCCAGAATATGCTCGGAGTCCTGGTCTATGCGACTGCACCCTGTGAGGTTGGTCGGCGAGCATGCCATGGCGTTCAAGGCTGATTCCATTATAGCATAGCCAGCACGAAAGTCAATAGCTTTTCGCCCCGCCCGTTCACGGGCGCGGGTGATGCAGCCCAGAAAACTCTAACCAAACTCTAACCGTTCTCAAACCGTGTCCTAACCTAGATGGTGTATAATCTCTTTTGCATAGGCTATGGCAGAAGGACATTCACAACCGAGCATCATCCCTTCAAACTTATTCTCTTTCCCCCCCAAGGGCGCGTTCGTTTCACCTATAACCGAACGCGCCCTTGCCTTTCCCCCCATTGCGGTCAAACCGCGAGACGATAGCCGGCTATAGCACATAGTCCTTTCACCTTCCCCCGATACGGGACCCACTCCCCCTTGGCCGTCAGGGAGCCATGTTTGCGCCCATTGCGCCTGCCGGCAGCAAGTGCCTGTTCCACCCTGCTTGCAGCATAGGACACCTTTGACGCACATCAGGAGCCATGATACAATGTCGCCCAGTACCAGGCCTGCCCTGGCTTCGAGGAGGCGGCATGATAGTCTATTTCAACGATCAGTTTCTGCCCAAAGAGGATGTGCACATCTCGCCCGACGATCGGGGATTCCTATTCGCTGACGGAGCCTACGAGGTTGTCCGCTCCTACAATGGCAAGCTCTTCCGGCTCCCTGAGCACATGCAGCGCCTGGAGAATAGCCTGCGCGGCATCCGCATCGCCGTTCCGGACATGGGCAGGCTTCAGGATGTCGCAGCTCAGCTCATCCGGCATAACGACCTTACCCACACGGATGCTGCACTCTACGTGCAGATCACCCGCGGCGTAGCGCCGCGCAAGCATGCCTTTCCTCCCAGCGACACACCTCCTACGGTCTATGCCTCAGCCAAACCGTTTCTGGCATCCTCCGAGCGCGCCGAAAACGGCGTTCGCACCATCCTAATCCCCGACATTCGCTGGTCCCGGTGCGACATCAAGTCTGTTGCCCTGCTGCCCAATGTGTTGGCAAGCCAACAGGCCCAGGAGAGCGGTGCCTACGAGGCGGTCTTTGTCAGAGATGGCCTCATCACCGAGGGCTCTCACGCCAACTTTGCTGCGGTCTTTGACGGGCAGTTGATCACCCATCCCAAGACCAACCACATTCTTCCGGGGATCACCAGGGAGATCGCGCTCGATCTGTGCCGCGACTTGGGCCTGCCCTACCGCGAATCACCCATCAGCGAAGCAAAGCTGAGAGAAGCCGACGAGCTCCTGCTCTTGGGCACGACGACCGAGATCATGCCGGTTGTCCAAGTGGATGACTGGCAGGTGGGTGACGGGCAGCCAGGGCCCCTTACCAGAACCCTCCAGCGGGCCTTTCGAGCACTGGTGGCAGCAGAACAATCGTAAAGCAGAAAGCTTGAAGCCCGCGAGCGGTAGCTTGGCGCTGGACCAGTTGGGCTAGCCGCGACTGCTATCGGAGATGCCCCTCTGCCCTTTCCATGGCCACAGAGCCCAACGGCTTGCGACTGGAGGCGTTGAATGCGCATATATCACGATGAGGACGCAGACCTGAGCCTGCTGGCAGACCGCCAGATTGCGGTGATCGGCTACGGCAACCAGGGACGCGCTCAAGCCCTGAATCTGCGAGACAGCGGCCTGCACGTTCTGATCGGAAACCGCGACGACGACTACGCCCGGCGCGCCCGTGAGGATCAGTTTCAGGTCTTGCCAATCGAGACGGCTGCGTCAGAAGCGGACCTGTTGATGCTTCTCATCCCCGACGAAGTCGCGCCCGGCATCTTTGCCAGAGAGATTGCCCCTCACCTGGACACAGGAAACGCCCTGATCTTTGCCACAGGGTATAGCATCGCCTTTGGATTCATCACACCACCGCCATCTGTGGATGTGATATTGGTTGCTCCACGCATGATCGGCGCCGGGGTGCGAGACCTGTACGAGGCGGGCAGGGGCTTCCCTTCCTTCATCGGCGTCGCCCAGGACCATTCCGGCAAGGCCCTGGAAATCGCCCTGGCCCTCGCCAAGGGAATTGGCTCCACCCGCACCGGGGTGGTCGAGGTGACCTTTGCGCAAGAAGCAGAGCTCGACCTGTTCACCGAGCAATGCTTCGGCCCTGCCTTCGGGCACGTGCTGACGACAGCCGTCAACCTGTTGCTGGAAGAAGGCTATCCGCCAGAGGCCGTCTTGCTGGAATTGTACATGTCAGGCGAGTTCGCCTACACGCTGGGCAAGATTGCCGAGCTGGGCTTGGTCGGGCAGAGCGTACTACACTCCCGCACGAGCCAATACGGGTCCATGTCGCGAGGCGTTCGCTTCACCATCCCCGAATTGCGACTCAAGATGGTGGAAGGCCTTCAGGAAATCCGCAGCGGCCAATTCGCCCAGGAATGGGCCTCGGAAGAGGCAGCGGGAGCTCCAACCCTGGAGGCGCTCAGACAGGCAGCCCAGTCACTGCCACTGGTCCAGCTAGAGCAGGAATTGCGCCGATCCCTCCGAGACATGCCAACTGCGGCTCAAGTGCAGCAGCTGGATCGGGCGTTCGAGCCTGAAGAGAGGCAGTTACCCACACAGGGGTCGCAATCTGCGAACCGTAGAGGATTGCTGGGCCGAGGGCTGGATTGGATTGGGCGCTCGTTGGGCAAGCCGGAGACAGAGGCAAACGCGCAACCTGCAGCAGCCACGCCGAGCCAGCCTCAGATGGAAGAGACCCTCCGTCATTTCTTGAGTCAGGCTGAGCACGATCCGGCCCTGCAGGCCTTTGCACAAGATCGAGAACTGACAACGCATTACGTGCTACGCGATTCGCAACTCGAGTTCACCATGCGCTTTCACGACGGAGAGGTAGTTGCCCATATGGGGCCGCCAGCGTCTCCTGCCGAGGTCCGGCTGGAAACCGACACGGCTGTGCTGGATGGCATGTTCACCGGCAGGATCAACGCCATGCGGGCCTTCATGTCGGGGAAACTGTCGTTCAGCGGAGAGGCCGGGCTGGCGATCACCATCCAGCAGGTCCAGGACGATCTTTGCAGGCTCTACACCCACGCGCGCAGCACGGTTAGGTAGGCAGAACCTCGCGCATTCAGGCCGAACGCGCCTATGGCCAGGGGCTTACCGTGGCGTGGTAGCTACCACAGCCTCGGTACCAACGCCTTGCGATCTGGGGGATAGTCGGAAAAGGACTCGCGATACCACTGGTGGTGACTGTGCGCGCGGGGGGCAAGGTTGGCAGCCGTCCACAACGCAAAGGCCAAGCCCGCCAACGACCAGGTGGCGATTGCCCACCCGATCCATTCGACGATCTCGCCAAAGTAGTTGGGGCAAGAGATCCAGCGGTACATGCCCCCCTCCGGGACTGCATACCCTGCCTCCCCATGCTCCCGAAGGCTGCGCAGCGTCCGGTCTGCCTGGCGGTTGATGACAAAACCAGCGACAAAGAGCAGCAGCCCTAATACGAACCTCGGGTCAAGCAACCAGGAGTTTGGATAGCCGCCGGAGAAGGTGAATAGCCACCGTCCATTGAGGTATCCGTTGAGGGCATTGAAGAAAAAGCCCATGCCCACGATCACCACCGGCATACGCCTGTCCGCTCCGCGCAGCCCAAAGGGGTAGATAAACGAGCGGTGAATGTAGTGAGCCTCCCACATGAACAAGAAGACTTGGGCTGTTATCGTGGTGCGGTACTCGCCTGCCATGAAGCACAGGGCAAATACCAGGGGCGCCGGTGCCTCCATCACGATCCAACCCAGCCGGTTGTCCATCGAAGGCCCCCAGCCCTTCCGTATGTGCCTGCCGTATGGGGCAACGACAAACACCAGAATCAGGGCTGTACCGGCCGCTACCATCAGCGAGCCAAGCAGCAACAGGTCGAAAAGCTGGCGCTCGTTCATTCACCCCCCGGAGAATCAACCAGTTGGCTGCCGGCAACAGCTAGTGGGAGCGACCGGGCAAGGACACCCTGATTCTCAAACCAACGCAGAGTTTCTACAACCGACTGCCGCAGAGGGCGCGGTCGATAGCCCAATTCGCGTGTGGCACGCGCGTGGCTGATATTGCGGTTTCCGGACAGAGGAATGAGCGCAGCGGAGGTATAGAGGGGTCGCCTGCCTGTCAAACGGCATGCGGCTGCCGCAAAGGGCGCTCCGATGCGCGCCATCCAGATAGGAAAGACCAGGCGAGGCACGGGCACGCCGGTAACCTCTTGTGCCAGTTCTGCCAGATCGTGCAAAGAGGCCCAATGACCGGAAAGGATATACCGCGCCCCGGCCGGTGCTCGCTCCGCTGCCCGCAAAATGCCCTCGGCAACGTCACGAACGTCGACCCAGTCAAAGCCGCCCTCGATCAGCGCCCCAAGCCTGCCCTCGCAGATTGCCAGCAGGCCTGCATTGGGGAATCCCTGGCGATAGTCATAGGGCCCGATCAGAGCCGTCGGATAGAGGATGACCGCATCCAGGCCACGCTCCATCCCCTCCATAACCTGCCGCTCGCTGGCGGCTTTGGAGCAGGCGTACGGGGCAGAACTCCCTCCTTGGATCAGAGGTCGCGATTCATCCACAGGAGTGCTCAGCGGCTGGCACTCCAGCGCCTCAATCGAGCTAACATGGACCAGACGCCGCACGCCACAACGCAGGCAAGCTTCTACGACGTTGCAAGTGCCGAGGACGTTGATCTCGTGCAGTTTCTGGCTCTCACCCATCGAGATCGAGATGTAGGCCGCGGTATGGTACACGATGTCAGCACCGGTGAAGGCTCGGAACAGCGACTTCTGGTCCGTCACATCCGCCGGGCTCAACTCGACGTCCAACCCGTCGAGAGCCCGCCGATCGCGATGAATCAGCGCGCGGACCTCCTGCCCACGGGCCTGAAGCGTTCGCACCAGACACGCGCCCAGATGTCCGGCGGCACCGGTCACAACGACGCTAGCCATGCCCTTCCCTGCTCCTCCAGTCCTATTGTCTCAGACACAGACGCCTATGCTGGCTTCCTACCCGGTTCCTGCGTACAGGACTCGACGCTTCTGAACTGGATCCGGTCCCGCAGGCGCCCATTATACCCGAACCTCCCTTTGCTGGCAAGAATCGGATTATATCGACAAACCCGGTCGGTTTTTGCACCTGCGGCGGCCGGACGTGCGTGGCACTTGCAGAACGCACCGGAGAGACAGCAAAGAGACCCAGGCACACGTCCTGGGTCCCAAGTCTCGAAAGAGTTGCGCTACAATTCGCTATCTTGGCGATTCTCTATCTAGCACTGCGATCTGTTCCGGGCTCGCTCGCTTGTGGGAGTTCGGTGTGCCCATTTTCTGCGACACCTCGCAGTCGCTGGAGATCGTTCCACAAGATACTCAACCGCACCCATAGTCGCCGCCGATCCAGGATCGCCGCAACGATGCCCCAGGTTAGAAAAATCCAGCCCCACAGCGGAGCCAACCAGAAAGCGAGAAGCGGTATCAACGCGGCGAGCGGCGCTTCCAGCGCTGTCAACAAAGCTATCGAGCGGGAGTGAAGTACCAGCAGCGCGGACAACAAAAGATAGGCAACACAAACCCAGACCGGCACCACGCCGATCAACGTCGCATAGAGAAAGCCAGCCACAACCATGACGGTATCGATATACCGGTCATGCCTGCCTATCCAGCTCGGCTCGCTTCCGGTCGCCGCGCGAGCCAGGTGACCATCGACGGTATCCAGCGTCCAGCCAATGAGGGTGACGGCAGCCACCCCTGCGAACGATTCCGGGCCCAAATTCAAGCCCGCGTAGACGATATAGGCCGCGATAACCAACCGCAAGCCCGTGGCGATGTCAGCAAGCATTCTCATGGCGTTCCATGCTCCCTTGTACTGCCATCACGCTCTGCACGTCCCGCGCCTATACGGCTGCAGTTGCGTATCATGCATGTCACAGCCGCTTCCAGGCTCCCGACCATCATATCACAGCGAGGCCAGAACCACAAGTATCACGGCAAATCGAGCCATTGCAGGGCGGCAAACAGATATCGTGCCTGCTTGCACTGCATGAAGGGAACTGCTATAATGGCACCCTCAACAGCGTCCTGGCACTCCGGACAGCCCGGGGGTGCTTCCGGCCCAAGGCGTTGGGCCCTGCCCAGCTTCCAACGCTGAAAACGGCATGCCCCCAGCGCCGGCGGAAGTGAGAGATGAGGAACAGACTGTGAGCGACACAGCAAGCACGAAGATCAGCCGCCGCACATTTCTAAAAGGCACCGCGGTCGTGGGTGGAACCCTGATCGCCGGCGGCGTTGGCTACCGGCACTTTTACAACCAACACGGCAGGGACTTTCGGCCTTCCAGGGCATCAGCCTACCTGGACAGCATCCAACAGAGTGGCAGCCCGGAGGCTTTACCCAACATCATTATCGTCCTGGTCGACGATCTGGGCTATGGTGACCTGGACGCGCAGACGATCGAGACGCCCAACCTGCATCGTATGGCTGCCGAAGGCGTCCGCCTCGGCAGCTTTTACGCGGCGGCGGCTCTTTGCTCTCCGTCCAGGGCGGGTCTCCTGACAGGCCGCTACCCGGTGCGCACCCACGTCACGACTCCCTTGTACCCATCCGGCCATCTCATGAACTTGCTCATGGACGGGTTGGGTCGGTACGCCTACAGCGTGACGGGCATCCCGGAGGACGAGGTGCTGCTGCCCGAGGTACTCAGCCGGCGGGGATACCGCACGGGGATGGTAGGCAAGTGGCACCTGGGCGACAAGCCGGGCCATCGCCCCAACGACAGAGGATTCGACTCGTTCTACGGCGTGCTCTATAGCAACGACGTCCGCCCGTACGCCATCTATCGCGACGAGGAAATAGCAGTCGAAGCGCCGGCAGACCAAAACTACCTGACCCACGACTTTACGCGCGAGGCGCAGGCATTCATCCAGAAGAACAAGGACGCCCCCTTCTTCCTGTACCTGGCCCACCCGATGCCTCACGAACCGATGCACGCCTCGGAGGCGTTCCGCGGAAAATCCGAGGCAGGTCTCTACGGAGATGCAGTCGAAGAGCTGGACTGGAGCATGGGCCAGCTCCTCGATACCTTGCACGAGCTGAGCCTGGATGAGAACACGCTACTGATCTTTACCAGTGACAATGGACCGTGGTGGCAAGGGAGTCCCGGATTTACACGAGGCAGAAAGATGCTGACCTTCGAAGGCGGGTTTCGGGTACCGTTCATCGCCCGTTGGCCCGGCACCATCCCCGCAGGAACCACTAGCCAGGAAATGAGCATGAATTTCGACTTGTTCCCAACCTGCTTGCACCTTGCGGGAGTCCCGCTGCCCGCCGACCGGATCATCGACGGCAAGGACATCATGCCCGTCCTGGCAGAAGGTTCCTCTTCGCCGCACGATACGCTCTACTTCTACGACACCAGGGCATTGATCGCCGTGCGCCACCAGCAGTGGAAGTATCACCGCCGGTTCAGGACCGACAACGCCGGCTATTTCCCATTGAAGCAGGGCCCCTTCCTGTTCGATCTGGAGGCCGATTCCAACGAATCCTACAGCCTGGTCGAATCCAAACCTGAGACAGCCGCGGAGTTGGCCTCCATGCTGGATGCGTGGGATGCACAGATGGCAGCAAATCTGCGCGGCTGGCTACCCTAGCTGTTTCTTTCTGCCTCGGCAGCTCCTACCACCCTACCGTGCCAGCACCATAGCCAAGACCCGCGGTATCCAGAAGACAAAGAGCAGTCCAATGGTTCCCCAGACCATCACCTGGACGCGATTCGATATTGGGATCAAGCGAGCTCTCCATCCCACGAGCCGGAGACAGGCCAGAAGCAAATGGGCGATCACTATACCATAGAGAAACGGGCTAAGGGGATGGTAGGCCAATGCTGTATCCAGTTGGCCCAGGGAGACGGCGTGAAATCCTCGCGTCAGGCCGGTGGTTATGCATGGCACGCCGAATAGAATATCAGGCAGGCACACATTCGGGAGCCGCGAGGGCTCGACCGGCTTGCTGGCAAGCAATAGCCCTCCCAGAACGAGCGCCATGATAAGGTAGAACAGGCGAGTGCGGTACGCAGTTTCGCTCTGTCCGGCCAGACGTCCGCTTACGTTGATCTCACTACCTCTGTCGCGCCTTCCTATCATAACGTCAGACCCCTGCGAAACACCTTGGGACCTCGGACCGCCCCTTTCTCGAACATCTGGACAGTGAGCATGGATCCTCAGGATCACTGGCCTACATGTTCGAGAACTGATAGATGATGGCCACGACCCACAGGACAAGGCCGATCCAACCAATGACCTCTGCGGCAACCGCCTTGCCATAGCCGCGATCACCCGGTCCCAGGACTTTGCGGGCCTTCCGAGCCTGCGCGATGGCACTGGGTTCCAGAATCAGTCCGCAGATGAGCAGCCCCACGATAGCGGACGTCAGCGCGCTGCTGGCGGCTTTCTGCGCCTCCTGCCACTCGGTATCAACCGGTGCCTCGGCCCGATGAGGCTCGGGCTTGCTTTCCGGGGCCAGTGCGACCTCGGGAGCGGCAGGCATCTGGACAGGGGGAGCCGGC
>Ga0316577_10001100_pt1 | contig 12284 bp, 10 predicted proteins | sample S5NA_FD_203073 | JGI IMG/M metagenome (GOLD analysis project Ga0316577, IMG submission 203073) | Rhizosphere microbial communities from salt marsh grasses in Alabama, United States - S5-7_050615r2r1 | ecosystem: Host-associated > Plants > Roots > Rhizosphere | place: USA: Alabama | collected... | reverse complement strand
GCACCCCCACCACGCAGGGCACAAGCAACTACACCGCGCATGTCGCGAGTGGGGACGGACAGACCGACGATGCCGCCCTCTCCATTACGGTCGACTACCCGACCCTCGCGGTGACCACCTCGTCGCTGCCGGATGGGGTCATCGGCACCGGGTACTCCCAGAGCCTCACTGCCAGTGGAGGTGATGGCTCCTTCACCTGGACGGTCACTGCCGGCGCGCTTCCCGCCGGCCTCTCCCTGGCGACGAACGGCACCATCTCGGGCACCCCCACCACGGAAGGCACGAGCAACTTCACCGTGCAGGTCGAGAGTGGGGACGGACAGACCGACACTGCCGGCCTCTCCATTACCACCGACTATCCGACCCTGGCGGTGACCACGGCGTCGCTCCCGGATGGAGTCATCTCCACCGCGTACTCCGAGAGCCTCACCGCCACTGGAGGTGACGGCTCCTACACCTGGACGGTCACTGTCGGCACGCTCCCCGCCGGCCTCTCCCTGGCAACCGACGGCACCATCTCGGGGACCCCCACCACAGCGGGCACAAGCAACTTCACCGTGCAGGTCGAGAGTGGGGACGGACAGACGGACGACGCTGCCCTCTCCATTCACATCGGCAATGAGATCCTGGCAGGAGCCGCGGCGATCTTGGCCGTCGAGGGCTCGACTACAACCGACAGTCAGACCAGGGCTTACCCTGGCTCCACATCGGGCTCTGGAGCCCAGACCAGCTGATGGGCAAGTGGTCCGACCGCAAGGGAAATGGCCGGGATTCGCCGGCGAAGGGGGCCTTCCCCATCGTGGTTCCCACAGGGGACAAATACCCTTCGACCAGCCGGGTGCCGCAGTGGATCAGGGATTACGTATCCTCGTCCTCACCGCCACCTCCGCCGACTCCGCCCGCCGAGAAGACCCAGGACGAGAAGGCCCAGGACAAGTTCACCGTCAAGCCAAAGCAGGCAGCGGAGCCGGTCCAGCGGGCAACCACACAGCTCCTCCCTGGCCGACTCGAGCCCCTGGAGCCCATCGTGCTCCAGCAGGAAATCCGGTTCGTCAGGGGCTCCAGTGGAGAGCAGGCGGTCACGCTGGGGTGGAACCTCGGGGAGCCCCCCGAGCACGTAACCCTGAACCACTCTTCCGTTCAGCCACTCCACGCCAGGATGACCTACCGCAACGGGAACTGGTGGATCGAGAACCTGTCCCATTATCATCCAGTAGAGGTAAACGAGTTTCCTCTTCCGGTGGACACCCCCCCCCGGATTCTCTCCGACGGGGATCGCATCCGGATCGGGGAAGTCCTCTTTCGGTTCTGTTTCCCATGACCCTTCAGGGGAAGTGAACCGCGATGGAATCCGAAGCGCTTAAGCTGGCGGTCGAGAGCCTCGAGGGAGACTTCGAGCTTATCCGGGAGCTTGGACGCGGGGCCACGTCTGTCGTTTACCTGCTGCGGGACCACGGGCTGAACCGGGACATCGCCCTGAAGGTCATCCGGGGAGGATTCGGGACCGACGAGGAAGCGTTGGCTCGGCTGCAGCGGGAAGCCCACCTGGTGGCACAACTCCAGCACCCGAACATCGTCAAGCTCTTCGGCACGCATCGCCTTCCCGATGGCGGGTTCGCCCTGTTGATGGAACACGTCCCCGGAAGGAATCTGAAGGAGGTCCTCGTCAGGGAGGGGGCCCTACCCCTTCCCCGTGTGCTGAGTGTTCTCAAGGATGTGGCCTCTGCCCTGGCATATGCCCATCGGAGACGCATCGTCCATCGGGACGTCAAGCCCGAGAACATCTACATCGACGAAGAGGTGGACGCGGCTCGTCTCGCCGACTTTGGCGTTGCCCGGCCCTGGGATCAGGATAGTCGCTTGACCCTTCCGGGAGCCTCGCTGGGGACACCAGCCTACATGTCTCCTGAGCAGATCGACGGGAAGGAGGTCGACGGCCGAAGCGACGTCTACAGCCTCGGCCTTGTCGGCTACGAGATGATATTGGGTCACCATCCCTGGGAAGGTGAGAACGTCTTTACCACCATCTTCAAGCAGAAGAACGTGACCCTGCCCATGGACCTCCCGGGATTGAGTCGGCTCCCGGCCCTGGCCGAGATCCTGGAGAAGTCTCTCGAAAAGTCACCTGAAGACCGTTGGGAATCTGCCGATGCGATGTTGACGGAGCTGAAGTCGGTGGCCCCCCTGGCCCAGAGGGAAGATCTCGCCCTCTTTCAACCGTGGGCCTCGGAGGCGGGCACGTCGGAAGAAGCAGCGGAAGCATCGCATGATGATGTGCCGGAAGGAGAGGAACCGGACACGGGAGTGGAGACCGTGGACGGGGAGGACGGGGCAGACGAGACACCTCCTCCCATCGACTGGCTGGACCTTCCGGAGATGGAGGGGAAGGCGATCGTCCCCCTTGATGTCGATTCCGAACCGGTCGTAGCCTCCAAGAGGAAGCTGACCCCAAGGGTCTGGATCGCATCAGCCCTCGTACTGATCGTCGGCGCCTATGGGGTATACCAGGTGGCCCGCAACGGCGGCGTGAGCTCTGGGGCTGCCCTCACCCCCACCTCCACCTCCCCTCCGCCTCCCGACCTCGTCAGCCGCGAGACGAATCCCGCTGAGAGCCCTCCCATCCTGTCCATCCTCGGCGGGGAGGTCCCGCAACGGGTCGGGTCCGTCACCACCCTCTCCGCCAGCGTGTCAGGGCCCGACGGGGCCCCCCTGGCAGACGTCCCGGTTCTCTTTCGGGTCGTCCAGGGGGGAGGCGCCGTGGAGCCGGATAGGGTCAGGACAGCGGAAGATGGCTTGGCGGAGGCCGCCCTCCGAATGCCCACCCAGGCCGGCGAGGTCCTGGTGGAGGTAACACTGGAAGGATACCCGGAATCGCCCTCCGTATTCCGCATCGAGGCGGTTCCCGGCCCCCCCGTCACCATCACCTCCATTAGTGGCGACGGTCAGGTGGCCGCCCCCGGGGAGGCCCTCCAGGACCGCATCGGCATCGGTGTCCGGGACGAGTTCGGGAACCCGCTTCCCAACACGCCCGTCAGCTTCCGAATCCTCGAGGGGGACGGGCAGGTGCAGCCAGTCGAGACCTCGACGGACCCTCGAGGGCGAGCGTTCGCTCGCTGGACCCTGGGGAGCTCCCCGGGGACCCAGAGCGTGGCAGCCATGGTCCTGGGAATGACGGACTCGCTGGTGGCATTCCGGGCCACCGCCGAGGCGCCGGCTGAACCCGCCGGGGATCCCGTGGCACCTGAGACGCCACCCGACCCGACCCCAGCCCGTGTCCTGAGACAGACCTTCGCCATTGGCGGAAGCCACGTCTGCAGTCTCCAGGGGGGCACGGCAGCGTGCCGGGGAAGCCTGGAGTCGGGTCAGGGCGGTGGTATGTCGATGCGATTCCAGGCCCTGGCCGCGGGAGTATCGCATGAATGCGGGCTCCAGGAGAATGGCGTCGCCTGGTGCTGGGGATCCAATGAGTCCGGACAGCTCGGGGACGGCTCCTTCCAGGACCGGAGGTCCCCGGTCCGGGTGGACCCGGACCTCTCTTTCTCCCTCCTGGTGGCGGGGCTCTCACACACCTGTGGATTGGATGGACGGGGGACCGCCTTCTGTTGGGGCCGGAACCTGAACGGGCAGCTGGGGGACGGGAGTCGTTCGGACCGAAACCGGCCCGCTCCCGTCACCGGAGGTACCTCCTTCGAGAGACTCGCTGCGGGATGGAACCACACGTGCGGCCTCACCGCCGAAGGTCGTGTCTACTGTTGGGGCCTCAACGGGGACGGTCAATTGGGAGACGGAACGCGCGTGGATCGTCTCATCCCCATCAGGCTTCCCATTAGCTTCACTTCCATTGCCGCCGGGGCCGCACACACCTGCGGAATCAGCCGAGAGAGAGTTCTCTGCTGGGGAGACAACAGCTCCGGCCAGTTGGGCAATGGAGGCGCTCCGGAGGACCAGACCTCCCCCGCTGCCGTCATGCAACTTCCCTCCTCTCCCCCGACCATGCTCGCCGTGGGGGCCGTCCATTCCTGCGCACTCCTGACGAATGGGGCGGCGTACTGCTGGGGGCAGAACCTCCACGGTCAGCTCGGCAATGGAACCACGGAAAACTCACCGGTGCCAGTGGTGGTGTCCGGCGGCCTGCACTTCAGCCGGCTCTACGCTGGAGGCGGTGTCACCTGCGGATTCACCGCGGATGGATCACAGTACTGCTGGGGGATGAACCAGGTAGGGCAGTTGGGGGACGGCACTCGCACCAACCGATCGACCCCGGTTCTGATCGGGGGATAGGTCTCTCCGTCTCACCCCCCTTCAAGCTCCTGATCCAGCGCCATCCGCACTTCCCGCCTTCGCTGACCTTCCCTGGCCCTTTTGTGGTCGGCCTCCGTCTCCAGCTTCAGGGGAGGTACGGGGATGGGGCGGTGATCCGCATCGATGGCTACGAAGGTGAGAAAGCAGGTGTTCGTATGCCGCTTCTCCCCTGAAAAGAGGTTCTCCGCCTCCACTCGCACGCCGATCTCCATGGAGGTGCGCCCCACGAAATTGACCCGTGCCAGGCAGGTCACCAGCTCCCCTGTAAAGATGGGCTCCTTGAAGTCCACCCGGTCGATGGAGACGGTGACGCAGGGGCGACCCGAGTGGCGCATGGCGGCAACGCCTGCGGCACGGTCCACCATGGACAGGACCACTCCGCCGAAGACATTCCCGTGGTTGTTCACCTGATTGGGCATCATGAGCTCCGAGACCAGGGCTTCGGAGTTCTTGGGGCTCCTGGGTTCCATGTCGTGCGTCACTTCGGTCTCCTCCGGTGAGGAATATGCGAATCCCCGTCCCTTCTCGTTGAACCCCTCTATTTCCGGTCGGTTTCGAGAGTTCCACCTCCCGTCTTTCCCTTTCCGGGCCATGGGGAGGGGAAGATGCTCTTCCGTCGGGTTGCACCATCCGGACCTCACGGTTCAAGATACTGTCCGGATTCCTTCGCAGCGGAACCCCTGAAGGGAGACATGGTGCACGGAGCGACATCTTGAGGTCGGCCAGCCGAATCGGCCTGATCGGGGGAGGAGCCTTCTTCCTCCTCCTTCTCCTCGTCCCCGCCCCAGCGGGCCTCTCCCCAGAGGGTTGGCGCGCTGCCGCAGTCGCCGTCCTCATGGCTGTCTGGTGGATGACCGAGGCCATCCCCATTCCCGCCACCGCCCTGTTGCCCCTTGCCCTCTTTCCCACCCTGGGCGTACTGGACATGCCGGCCGCGGCCGCCCCCTACGCGAACGAGATCATCTTCCTCTTCATGGGAGGGTTCATCATCGCCATGGCCATGGAGCGGTGGGGGCTCCATCGCCGGATCGCTCTGGGAATCATGGCCTTCATCGGCACCAGCCCCAAGAGACTGATCCTGGGATTCATGGTGGCCACGGGGTTCCTCTCCATGTGGATATCCAACACGGCTACGGCCACGATGATGCTCCCCATCGCCATGGCCGTGGCGGAGGTGTTCAGACCGAAGGACCTCGACCCGGAAACTCAGCCTTACCACTTCGGTATCGCCCTGATGCTGGGAATCGCCTACGCGGCGTCCATCGGCGGTGTGGCCACGCTCATCGGCACACCGCCAAACGCCGTCATGGCGGCAGCAGCCGAGGAGCTTCTGAACACCCAGATCGGATTCGTGGAATGGATGGAGGTGGGCCTTCCTGTGGCGGCCTTCACCCTCCCCTTGGCCTGGTTTGTTCTGGTCAACTTTCTCCACCACCCCGGCGAAGTCTCCGGTGACGCGGCTTCCGTCATCCACGACGAGCAAAGCGCCCAGGGGAAGATGAGCCGGGGGGAGAAGTCCGTCGCCATCGTGTTCTTCCTTGCCGCCCTCTCCTGGGTGTTCCGGTCTCCCAAGGAGCTCGGAGCCGTGACCATCCCCGGCATCGAGACCTTCGCCCCGGGAGTCCGCGATTCCACCATCGCCATGCTGGCGGGGGTCATCCTCTTCCTCATCCCGGTGAATTGGCGGAAGGGAGAGTTCGCCATGAACTGGACCGCAGCCCGCAAGATGCCATGGGGGGTGCTGGTCCTGTTCGGCGGGGGACTCTCCCTGGCCCGGGCCATGGATCAAACGGGGCTCGCAGCCTGGATCGGCGGGGGTGTGGGAGCCCTGGGAGCGCTGCCGCAAGTCGTGTTGCTGGCGCTGGTCGCCACCCTTTTTGTCTTCCTCACGGAGGTGACGTCCAACACGGCCACCGCCACCATGGCCATGCCCATCATGGCCGGTGTCGCCGCAGGGCTGGGGTATCCGGCCATCACCCTCATGGCCACCGCCGCCCTTTCCGCCTCCATGGCTTTCATGCTCCCGGTGGCCACCCCTCCCAACGCCATCGTGTTCAGCTCGGAGTACCTGACCATTCCGAGGATGGCCAGGGCGGGGTTCTGGATGAACATCATGGCCATCGCGGTCATCACCCTGACCGCGACGCTCCTGATTCCCCTCCTGCTGGCCAACTGAACCCGGAAAAATCCCCCGATCCAACGGCCTCCAGGAAGTCGGACACCTTCCTGTGAAGCTCCGTTTTTCCGAGGATGTCGCTGTGCCCCGCCCCCTTCATCACCACCGCCTCCACCCCTGCCCCACGTGCCAGAATCCGGACATGTTCCAGCGGCACACTCTGGTCTCGGTCCCCGTGGATGAAGAGGAGGGGGAGGTCCAGCTCCTTCACCCGCTCGTCGGGCCTCAGGGTGGAGAAGGGGACGCCTGCCCGGTAGCGCCAAAAGGGATTCAAGACCCGGACAATCCAGCGCCCCGGAAGCCCTTTTCCGTCGAAGAAATCGGCCCATACACTCCATAGATCGGCTGGAGCGGCAATCGTGACGAGACCGGCCACCGGGGCCCCTTCCGCCACTGCCAGGATCGCGGCGGACCCTCCCATGGAATGTCCCATCAACACCAGGGGCCGATTCGGGTACGCCGCGTGCACCTCGCGCGTAGCCGCCACCGCGTCGTCTCTGAAATGCCGAGCCGTGACGTACGGGGCCTCGGGGCTCTCTCCGTGGTGCCGAACATCAAAGAGGAAGACGGGAAACCCGTCCTGGAGGAGGGGCTCCGCCAGGAACGTCATCCGGCCGTGGCTCGAACCCCATCCGTGAACCAGAACCACAACCGCACCACCTCCATCCACCTCCGGCTCCAGGAACCACCCTCTCAGGCTCTGCCCCAGGGAGGTGAAGATGTGCTCCCGGCATCCGAAGGGAAGGTTCCCGACATTCCGAGCGTGGAGCTTCATTCGGGGACGGATCGTCACGAGAGCCAGACGGTCCAGGACCAGGATGGCCGCAACCGCCGCCAGGCCGGCCGTGATCAGGAGCGAGGGCATCAGGGCCACCGATGGGCCTCGACCTCCTGCGGGCGTACCACCCGGATCCCGTCCTGATTCCCGATGCGCGAGACCCGGTCCGCCAGCGGCATGACGCTTACCTCCACGACCTCCCCCACCAGAGGAGCGTGAAGGAGGTGCAGCCTCCCGTTCCGCCAGATGGCCAAACCCGTGTGTGCCACGTCCAAACCCTCTACCGTGCTCGTGGCGGCGATGATGTCGCCATCCTCGATCCACGTGCTCACGGCAGGGATCGCTTCCTCCGGAATCCTGTATCTGGTGAGGCCGCTGAGGTAGGATTCCCGCTCCTGAATGGCCTGCAGGTCGAGGGGATTCGTGAGCTGGCGGTAGGCCTCAGGGTGCTGGGACATGAAATCCAATGCCCGGGTGTCCTCCACACCCCCGAGGTCTGCCGTGATCTCCCGAAGCCAGCCCTTCGCCTCGTTGTCCAGGATCCAGTCCGTGAAGTAGTGAAGTCGGCTCGGGTAGCCATCCACCAGTCCCCCCCGGTATCTGACTCGGGTGAGGAGCTGCCTGAACAGGGTCTGTGTTCGCTGCTCAGAGTCCAGAATCTCCGGCCTGGCGAGCCGAATGAAGTGCGCCAGCGCCAGGGTGTTCTCCACAAAGGTGACGCAGTCCATTTCCTGGAGGTTCACCACCAGCTCCTCCGGCCCGCTCAGCTCCAGCGTCCCGGGGACGTATCTGGTGCCCACGAATGAAAGGCCGAGCCTCGCCATGGATTCTCCCATGGGGAGAGAGTCCAACCCCACTTCCCAGGCCCAGGACGCTTTCGCCCTCACGATGGCCCAATCCTCCGGGGTACCCTCCTTGGGCCGCAGAAGACGAATGGCCGCCGCCGGATCCCCCTCCCAAACCTCCGGATCTCGCGCTCCGTCGGGTTCCCCCGAGGACGGCGCCTTCGCCCCCTGACAGCCTGACAGGACCAGGGCTCCGAGGACCAGAGGTGCAAGGAGAGATTGTCGGTTGGGCACGAAGACCTCCCGTCGGACGGACACCCGGACGATTCGTTCGAGCGGGTGGATGAAGCTACAAGCCACGAATGAGAGGGGGAACCCGGCCCGGGCCGTCGGGGGTAGAGAGGCCGTCCCAACCACCAATCAAACGACAAAGCAGGAGTGCGGAATGCCCTACTCGGAGCTCATGGTGGCCCCCATGCGCCAGGACCTGGTTCGCTTGGGATTCAAGGAGATGATGACCCCCGACGACGTTGAGGGTCTCCTGGAGTCCGGCGGGACCGTTCTTGTGGCAGTGAACTCCGTCTGTGGTTGCTCGGCCGGAGCCATGAGGCCTGCCGTCGCCCTGGCCCTCCGGCACCACACCACACCCGATCTGCTGACCACTGTCTTTGCGGGCCAGGAGCTGGAAGCCACGGAGAAGACCCGGGAGTACTTTCTCGGCTATCCTCCCTCTTCCCCTGCGGTGGCTCTCCTGAAGGACGGTGATCTGGTATTCATGATGGAACGGCACCAGATCGAGGGGCGGACTCCCCGGGAGATCGCCGACACGCTCATGCTCGCCTTCGACGAGCACTGCGTTTGAAGCCCTGCGGGTTAGTGGAAGAGGCCCGATCCGGGCTCTGCAGATCGGGCCTCTTTCCTCCTCCCCCCGGGTACTTCCCGGCACCCTCCGTGGTCCCGGAGAATCCAGAAAGCTGACCTAGGGGTTGTCGCCTAAAAGCTCTGCAACCTCGGGATCCTCGGCCAGGTCCTCTTCGGTGAGCTCCGGGATATCTTCTCCCTCCGACCCGGCCTCCTCATCCTTCCCGACACCCAGATCGACGGGCGCCGCCCTCCTTCGTTTCCGAAGTCTCACGAGCCCGTCAATGCCGAACGCGCCTCCGCCCCGGGCAGCGAAATACACGAAGAGAAACGAGTACAATGAAGCCAGTTCTCCCCGGTTCTGGATGGGCCAGAATCCGCTAGGGGCGTGAGAGGAGAAGTAGGCCCATGCCATCTCACCAGCCAGGAGAAAAGCCACGGGTCTGGTGAAAAGGCCCAAGACCAGCAGGACCCCGCCCACGGTCTCCAGGATGCCTGCCAGTCCCAGGAGCGTGAAGAAGTCCACCGGAGTATCCCTTCCCAGGACACCGAAGAGTTTCTGGACACCGTGCTGCCAGAAGAGAAAGCCGGCCACGATCCGAAGGACGTTCAGAGCGACCTCTTCGAGCCAGATAGTCTTCCTACCGTTCATGGAGCATCCTTCCAGGCAGTTCAGGGTGACCGGGGCAAAGCATGTGAAAGCTCGAGTGCCGGGTGTAGTTACCCCGGGTGCGTCAATAGGGTCGGCCCCACCACCCCTCCGTCACCTCCCGCGTCGGAGACGCCGCTGCTCACGCCGGATCTCCTTCAGCCGCCTCTTGGCATCCCGGGTGGACTCCCCCGGATAACGGATGCTTACCTCCACCCCACCCATGAGGGCAAATCCTTTGAGGCGGAGGATGGGCGCATTCGGATCGTCCGTGATGGATGAGTCTTCCCGGTGCTCGAAGCCACCCATGATGGCGATTCCATCGGACTCCACCGTGAGGCCGGGTGGGACGATGATCTCTGCCCCCCCCATGAGCGTGAAGATCCACACCTCCGTCTCCCCAGGGGGCAACAGCGCCTCTCTGAAGTCCAGAGACAGTCCCCCCATGACCGCGACGGCATAGCTGGTCCGTGCCGGAATCCAGCGTCCCTTTCGCTCCACCCCCCCGAGCGCCGCCACCATGAAGCCTCTCTCCTTCACGCGTGAGGAGGGGATGGTCGCCTCCGCCCTGGGAGGATGGGTTGGGCTCACGTCTTCCCTCCGGATGGGCAGATCCCCCGTAGGGAGATCCTGCAGGAGCTTCCTCAGCTCGTCGGAAGACTCGGCCTTGTGGGCCAAGTCCACGCGCTTCTCGAACTCCTCCACCGTGAGGGCGTCATTGGCGAAGTGCTCACAGAGGGCGTCAATGGCCTGCTGGCGGGTACCGCCCAGATCAGCATCCCCGGAATCATTCATTGGAACCGTCTTTCCGGTAAACGATCTCACCTTCCACGATGGTCAGGTCCACCTGCACGGTCGGGAGATCTACTGGATCCACTGCGAAGAGATCCTGAGAGAGAATCGCCATATCGGCGTATTTTCCCTCCTCCAGCGTTCCCACCTTCTCCTCCATGAATCCCGCTCTGGCACTGCCGAAGGTGTAGGCCTTGAGTGCTTCCTCCAACTCGATCCTCTCCTCTGGTACCCATCCAGCGGGATTGGCCCCGTCCAGCGTTCTGCGAGTTACCGCTGCGTAGAGGCCCTGACGCACGTCCATGGGAGCCACCGTCCAGTCGGACCCGAAGGAGAGGGAGGCTCCCGCGTCGAGAAGGGACCGGAACGCGTAGGTCGTCTTGATGCGCTCGGGCCCGATCCGTTTCTCCGCCCAACGGCCGTCATCGATGGCATGATACGGCTGCATGGACGGGATGACACCCAGCGTGGCAAAGCGAGGCAGCGCCGAGGGAGAGAGGTGCTGGGCATGCTCGATGCGGAAGCGCCGGTCCCGAGGGCCATTCTTGTTCTCTGCCTCCTCATAGACGTCCAGGAGCCAGTCATTGGCTCGATCGCCGATGGCGTGAATGATGACCTGGAGACCCGCTTCGTCCGCCGCCAGGGCCCACCGGCGAAGAGAGGCCGTATCTGTGGTCAGTAGCCCCGAAGTGGCCGGATCATCGGTGTACGGATCATAGAACCATGCGGTGGTCGAACCCAACGATCCGTCAACGAACCCCTTCACACCGCCCCACCAGAGGCGGTCGTCCCCCTTTCCGTTCTCAGCGATGTAGTCTCGGAGGCGCGCCCAGGTGGAAATGGGCACCACCGAATAGATTCGCATCTTCAAGCGTCCATCCGACTGTGCTCTTCTGAAAGTTTCAAACTCGGCCCAGGACGTGCCCATGTGATGGGTCTGCGTCACGCCCTGGGAGAGCGCATAGTCGATGGCAGCATCCAGCGCCGCATCGAGCTCTTCTGCCGAAGGATCTGGAATGGCGCGGGAGACCAATCCCATGGCCTCGTCCTTGAGGATCCCGGTGGGCTCCCCCGAAACCGGGTCCAGCACCATCTCTCCTCCCTCAGGCACCTGGGTGGACCCGGTGACCCCACCCAACTCCAGAGCCAGGGAGTTGGCCAGGGCCATGTGGCCGTCCAGCCGGCTCACCAGAACCGGGTGCTCGGGAGTCAGCCCATCGATCCACTCCCGTCTCGGGAGCTCCCCACCCCACATCTCATGGTCCCAGTCCCCACCGGTGATCCACGTGCCAGCAGGGATGGACCTGGCAAACTCCCCTATTCGCCTGGAGAATTCCTCGGGGTCGGCTGCGTCCCGGAGATCCACGGAGGAGAGCTGAAAACCCCCGGGAATGAAGTGCGTGTGACTGTCGACGAACCCCGGCACCACCATCCTGCCGGCGAGCTCCACCACCTTGGTGCCAGGTCCCGTGAGTCTTCCCAGCGCCTCGGTCGTGCCCACTGCCTGGATCTTCCCTCCCCGTACCGCTACGGCCTCTGCGGGAAGAGTGCCCGGCACCCCCGTCCACACCACCCCACCCTGGAGGAGCAGATCGGCCTGATCCAGATCGGCAGGGGCACAGGAAAGGCCGAGAAGGAGTACGATCAGGGTCGTGCGCCCCAGGGTGGACATGTGGAGACTCCCTCCGGTCAGATGCCTCATTCGAAAACGCCCGCAACGGAACAACAGGAAGGTTATCCCTCCACAGACCATCGGATCAACCCGCCTCCGCACAAAGGCTTGAAGCCACGCAACCTCGTTTCGGTATCCTGGTGTCTCCCCTGAGAAACGGGGCAGGGGGGATCCCACCCAGGAGCCGGGCTAGGAACCCTTCAGGAATCCCTCGGCGAACCGCGTGAGGATCCGGGCCCCTGCTTCCACCTCTCCCACAGCTACCCACT
>Ga0316577_10001099_pt1 | contig 12289 bp, 5 predicted proteins | sample S5NA_FD_203073 | JGI IMG/M metagenome (GOLD analysis project Ga0316577, IMG submission 203073) | Rhizosphere microbial communities from salt marsh grasses in Alabama, United States - S5-7_050615r2r1 | ecosystem: Host-associated > Plants > Roots > Rhizosphere | place: USA: Alabama | collected... | reverse complement strand
TGGAGGTCGGCACCGGTCGCCGAGTCGGGCAGCGCGAGCGCCGGCAGGCTGAGACCGAAGTCGCCGTACCCGGTCGACAGGTCGTCGTACGTCGTGCGCAGGCCGGTGCCGGGCGCCGACGCCCCGACCGGAAGCAGGGCCTCTTCGTCGACGCGGCGCTCGAGCGCCGTGGCGAACATCTCCGAGCGGTTGAGGAGCGCCCGGGCCGCGGCCTCCTCCTCGACGGTGAGGGACCCTCCTTCGATCAGGGACGCGAGGTCGGCGCGCGCCGAGCCGAACGTCCCGAAGAACGCGTCGGGCTGCGGGATCGCCCTCGAGGCCTCGATCCAGTCCGCCGTCGTGCTGTCGAACGCGAACGAGGGCTCGACGGTGCCACGCACGAGCGGCACGACGACATCGACCGCGACGCGCCCGAACAGGCCGAAGGAGAGTCCGAACGGGACGCGACGGAGCTCGCGGTCGATCGAGCCGAACGAGAGGCGTCCGAGACGAGCGTCCGTCGCGGAGAGCGAGTCCCACCCCAGCGCGACGGCGTCCCGGTTCAGGTCGGCGAGCAGCGGGTCGTATCCCGGGAACAGCCGCGCGGCGATCGGGCCGTCGTAGTCGGCGGACAGCGGCTCGCGCGCCCCGTCGTCCGTTCCCTCCGAGTCGAGGGCGAACTGTTCGTGCCACGTCTCGTTGCTCGGCGCGACCTCGAGCCACAACTCGCCGTGCGCGGGAAGGCGGGCGTCCCGGTCGAGAGCCTGTCCCGCGGCCGCTCCCGGAAGCGACAGGAGCAGCAGCGTCGCGACGGCCAGCCTGGATCGGAGTGGTGACGGAAAGCGTCGCATGGAGTCTCGGGCACGGGTTCGGTCGGTCGCTCGGCCGAATATGGACGGCCCGCGGACCGGGGCACAAGGACGCCGAATCTGCCGCGGTCGGCCCCTTTCCCGCGCTCGCGCGTTCCTTTACCATACGGACCGCGTCCGAACCGGTCGGGCGCCGCGGCGCCGTGGCCGAGTGGCTAGGCAGGGGCCTGCAAAGCCCCCTACTCCGGTTCGAATCCGGACGGCGCCTTCGATCCGATCCCGCCGCAGGTCCCCGGCGGTCTCCCCGGACCCGCTTCCCGGGAGGGCCCGTCGTCACCCCGGAGCGGAGTCCGCATGTCGCGTTTCCTCAGCCTGGGCAACGTTCTCGGCCTCCTCCTCGTCTTCATCCCGGCCGCGCTGGTGGCGAAGTACGGCATGGGGCTGGACGGAACGCCGGTGTTCCTCCTCGCCGCGTTCTCGATCGTCCCGCTCGCCGGCTTCATGGGCCGCGCCACGGAGCGCCTCGCGGAGCACGTCGGGGCCGGCCTCGGCGGTCTCCTGAACGCCACGTTCGGCAACGCCGCCGAGCTGATCATCGCGGTCCTCGCCCTGCGGGCGGGCCTGCAGGACGTCGTGAAGGCTTCGCTGACCGGGTCGATCATCGGCAACATCCTTCTCGTGTTCGGGCTCAGCGCCCTGCTCGGCGGAGTCCGCCACCCCCCGCTCCAGCGGTTCAACCGGACGGCGGCGAGCCTGGGGGCGACGATGCTCGTGCTCAGCGCGATCGGGCTGGTGATCCCGGCGATCTTCCACGGCGTGGCCGGAGACGGATTCACCCGGGTGGAGCGGAACCTCAGTCTCGACATCTCGATCGTCCTCATCCTCACCTACGTCCTGAGCCTCGTGTTCACGCTCCGGACCCACGCGCACCTCTACCTGGGCGCGGCGCACGCCGCGACCGCCGACGGAGGCGGGCACGGCGCCGGCGGGGCGCCCCCCGGCGAGGGGCGGGGACCAGTTCTCCGGGCTCTCGGGCTCCTCGCCCTGTCGGCCGCCGCGGTGGGGTTCATGTCGGAGATGATGGTGGGCAGTCTCGAGCAGGCCGCCCACGAGCTCGGAATGACAGAAGTGTTCGTGGGGGTGATCCTGGTCGCGCTGGTCGGGAACGCGGCCGAGCACTCGACGGCGGTCCTGGTCGCGCTCAAGGACAAGATGGATCTCGCGGTCAATATCGCGGTGGGCTCCTCGATCCAGATCGCCCTGTTCGTGGCTCCCCTGCTCGTGTTCATCAGCTACTTCGTGGGCCCGTCCCCGATGGACCTCCGGTTCACGAGCCTCGAGGTGGTGGCCGTCGCGCTCTCGGTCGGGATCATGGCCCTCGTGTCCCTCGACGGCGAGTCGCACTGGATGGAGGGAGTCCAGTTGATCGCGGTGTACGTCATGCTCGGGATCGCCTTCTTCTTCCTCCCGGTCTGACCGCGGGAGACCGGAGCAACCCCGGGCGCCTCGCGGCCGTCCAACCGACGGGACGCGCGCCGCCGGCCGGAGACCAGCGAAGTCTCGCGGCCGCGTGTTGTTGAGAATGTGATGGATGACCCGCGGCAGATGTCACGTTCCGGCCCGCGCCGGGTCCGCCCCGGCGCCGCGTCGGAGTCCGCTCACCCCTTCGGCGCAGGAACCCGATGAAGTCCCGCTACCTCGTGACGGTCCTCGTGTTCGTCGTCGCGCTCGGCGCGCTCGCCGGCGTTCTCTGGCGGCTCCAGGAGAAGGACGTGGAGTCCGGGTCCGGGACGGACGGGGACGGCGGCGCCGTGGTGGACTCCGCCCGGGCCGAGGCGCAGAGCACGGCGGCGGCGTCCGCCTTCGCCACCGGCGTCGCGGTGCCCGTCGAGGGCGCGGCGGTGCGGCGCGGCACCTTCGTCCTGTGGGCGAGCGCCGAGGGCCAGGCGGCCGCGCTGCGGCGGGCGCCGCTCCTCGCCGAGGTGACCGGTCCGGTCACGGACGTGCCGGTTCGCGAGGGCGAGTTCGTGCCCACGGGCGGTCTCGTGGCGCGCGTCGATCCCCGCCTGTACGAGCTCGAGCTGGCGGAGGCCGAAGGAGCGCTCGAACAGGCGCAGGCCACCTACCAGGAGCTCACCCTCGGAGACGATCGCATCGACGATCCCGCGGTGCGCGAGGAGCGACGCCGGCAGGCCCGGGTGCGGAGCGGCCTCGCGGGCGCCGAGGCGCGGCTCGAGGTGGCGCGCTACAACCTCGCGAAGACGGAGATCCGAGCGCCGTACGCGGGGCGGGTCGCGAACCTGGAGGTGGATGTCGGGTCGCGGGTGGGGCAGGGCGACGCGATCGCGACGGTGGTGGACGTCTCCTCGATCGACGTCGAGGTCCAGGTGCTCGAGAGCGAGATCGCGGCGATCGAGCGCGGGCGGGACGCCACGGTGCGCTTCTCGGCCTTCTCCGGAGAGACGTTCGCCGGCACGGTCGTGTCGGTGAACCCGGTGGTGGATCCGGAGAGCCACGTCGGCCGCGTCACCGTGCGTCTCGCGAACCCGGAGGCGCGCATCCTTCCCGGCATGCACGCGACCGTCCGCATCGCCGGCACCCTGTTCCAGGACCGGGTGTCGGTTCCGAAGGAGGCGATCGTCGAGCGGAGCCGGCGCGAGGTCGTGTTCGTGTTCGAGCCGGAGTCGGAAGGATCCGACGTGGGCCTCGCGAAGTGGCGGTACGTCACCACCGGCCTCGAGAACGAGGATGCGGTGGAGATCGTTCCGTCGGAGGACACGGACATGGTGCGGGAGGGGGAAATCGTGCTCGTCGGGGGACACACGACCCTCACCCACGACGCACGGGTCCGGCTCGTGCCGCAGGGGGAGGAGGAGGCGTCGTGACCCGTCGGCGGCGACCTCCCGGCGCCCCTCTCCTCGCGGCGCTCGGGCTCGCGGTCCTCGCGGCCGGTCCCGGCGCCCCGGCGGCCGACGGCCAGGACGTGACGGCGACCCGGTCCGCGGCGGACACGCTCACGCTGGAACGCGCGCTGCGTACTGCCCTCGAGCGGAACCCGAGCCTCGAGTCGGCGGACGCCGCGGCCGCGGCGTCCACCTCGGCGCGCTGGGCCGACTGGGGCGCGTTCCTGCCCACGGTGCGCGCCAGCGCGTCGCTCTCGCAGACCGATTTCACGAACGTCACGTATCTCACGCCGGAGGGCTCGCCCGCCACGCTGGACCCGCCCCTCGAGGACGTCTCCAAGTCGAGCAACGCCTCTCTCAGCTTCGGACTCGCGCTGCTCAACCCGGAGCGGATCGCCGACGTAAAGGCGGGCGGCGCCCGGGAGGAAGCGGCGTACCTGCGCCTGACGGCCGCGGAGCGCGCCGTCGTTCGCGACGTGAAGCGAGCGTATTTCGAGGCCCTCAAGCAGGAGCGCCTGCTCTCGGCGGCGGAAGCGCAGCTCGCCGCCCGCCGCGTCGATCTCGAGGTGACGCGAGAGCGGTATCGCATCGCGGCGGCCTCCCGGAGCGACCTGCTCGGCGCCGAGATCGACGCGGGGGACGCCGAGCTCCGCGTCCTCGCGGCACGGGACGCGCTGGAGGCCGCCGTCCGCGCTCTCCAGGTCTCCCTAGGGACCGAGGTGACGGCGGTCCGATACGACGAGGTCCGGCTTCGCGACGTCGACGCGGTTCCGGTCCTGGGCGAGCTCGACGCGGCGTCCCTCGTGGCGACGGCCCGCGACGCGAGCCCGACCCTGCGGGCCCTCACCCTCGACGAAGAGGCGGCATCGGCATCCCTGTGGGCGGCGCGGGCGAGCTGGCTTCCGACGATCGACCTGTCGTTCTCGCTCGGCCGCGGAAAGCAGATCGGCCGGGACCAGAGCCTGTTCGACTTCGACCCGGCGAACACGAGCTCGAGCTTCCAGATCTTCGGCTCGTGGAACCTGTTCCAGGGATTCACCCGGAAGCGGCAGGCGGCGGAGGCGGACCGGCTGCTCCGCCAGGCGCGCGCCGACCGTTCGGCGCGGACGCTCGCCCTCGAAAAGGAGGTCCGGGATCTCGCGGGCGAGCTGGAGCGGCGGAGTCGGCGACTGGAGCTGCTGGCGCGGACGCGGGAGCTCGCGGCCGAGCGCCTCGAGCTGGCGCGGGAACAGTACCGGCTCGGAAGCATCCAGTACTTCAACCTGCAGCAGGCGATCGATCGGCTCACGCAGGCGGAGCAGTCGTTGTACACGGAGCGGTACGACTACCTCATCCGCTGGGCGGAGCTGGAGGAGCGGGTCGGTCCGGGCCTCGTCGAAGCGGCCCGGGGCCGACCCGGGGGACCCGCGGCCGCTTCCCCCGACGCCCCGTGAGCCGGAGCGACGCATGACCCTCCCCGACCTGTCGATCCGGCGCCCGGTGGCGACGGCGATGCTCTACGTGGCGATCGGCGTCGTGGGGGTCGTCTCCTTCGCGCGGCTTCCGATCGACCTGCTCCCCAACGTCGCCTTCCCGACGCTCTCCGTCTGGACGGCGTATCCAGACGCCGGCCCGGCGGAAGTGGAGCGCTTCGTCACGGAGGACGTGGAGTCGGCTCTCAGCCGGGTGCCGGGCGTCCGGTCCGTGGACTCCCGGTCGAGGGAAGGGCAGTCGCTCGTCCGCCTCCAGTTCTACTGGGGCACGGACATGGAGTTCGCGATGCTCCACGTGCGCGAGCGCCTCGACAACCTCGTCGGCACGCTGCCCGAGAGCGCCGACCGGCCGGTCATTCTCAGCTCGGACCCGACGAACGACCCGGTCCTCTCGCTCGCCCTCACCGGCGCCTCGCTCGCGGAGCTCCGGGATCTCTCGGAGGCGGTGTTCAAGCGCCGGCTCGAGCAGCTCGACGGGGTCGCGCTCGCCGCCGTGACGGGCGGACCGGTCCGGGAGGTCCAGGTCGAGGTCGACCCGGAGCGCCTGCAGACGCACGGCGTGAAGATCGGCGAGGTGACGACGGCCCTCGACCGCGCGAACTACAGCGCGCCCGGCGGCTCGATCCGCCGGGGCCGGTTCCGCTACAGCCTCCGGACCCTCGGCGAGTTCCAGAGGGTGTCGGACCTGGCCGAAGTCGTCGTCGCGCGGCCGGACGCGGGCGGCGTCGTTCGTCTCGGGGACATCGCGACGATCCGGGAGGGGGAGGCGGAGCGGGAGACCCTCGCGCGGTACAACGGAACGCCCGCCGTGGGGCTGCTCGTCTACAAGGAATCCGGCTCGAACACGGTGCGCGTGGCGGAGCGGGTCGACGAGGTCCTCGCCCAGCTGCGGTCAGAGTTCCCCGACGTCACGATCGAGGTCGCGTCGAGCCAGGCCGACTTCATCGCGGACGCGATCTCGAACGTGGTGCAGGCGCTGCTGCTCGGGGGCGTGCTCGCGTTCCTGGTCCTCTTCCTGTTCCTGCGCGACCCGCGCTATCCGGTGGCGATCGGTCTCGCGATCCCGATCTCGGTGCTCGCGGCCTTCGCGCTCTGCTACCTGTTCGACGTCAGCCTCAACGTGATGTCGCTGGGCGGGCTCGCGCTCGGCGTCGGGATGCTGGTCGACAACTCGATCGTCGTGCTGGAGAACGTCTTCCGGCATCGCCAGGAGGAGGGGCGCGACGCCCGGGCCTCGGCCTCGATCGGGGCGAACGAGGTCGCGGGCGCGATCACCGCCTCGACCCTGACCACGATCGCCGTGTTCGGTCCGGTGCTCTACGTGAAAGGCGTGGCCGGGGCCCTGTTCGCGGACCTCAGCCTCGCCGTCGCGTTCTCGCTCCTGGCCTCGCTGCTCGTCGCCCTCACGCTGCTTCCGGTCCTCGCCGCGCGCTTCGCGGGCGGACGCCGCGAGGCCGCCGCGCCGGACGTCGGCGCGGCGGACGTCGGCGCGGTGGACGCGCTCCCGGAGGCGCGGACCGGCGAACGGGGCCGGCTCCGAGGAGCCGCGCGCGCCGTCGGCGGCGGAATCCGGGCGACCGGGAGGCTGCTGCGACGGTCGGCGAGGTACGTCGCGGACTCGGTCGTCGAGACCTTCCGCGACCTCGGACGCGCGCTCGGACGGCTCGCCTCGCGCCTCTTCCGCCCCCTCCTGGACGGCTTCGAGCGCGGCTTCGCGCGGTTCGCGGCGCATTACGAGCGGACCCTCCGCTGGGCGCTGGACCATCGCCCCGCGGTGCTCGGACTGGCGTCGGCGAGTCTCCTCGTCGCCGTGCTGGTCGGGCTCGGGCTGCCCCGGAGCCTGATGCCGGAGGTCGACGAGGGCGCCTTCCGGGTCGAGCTCGATCTCCCGGTCGGCACGCCGATCGAGGCGACGTCGGAGGCGGCGGCCCGCCTCGAGGGCCTCCTGCTCGGCCTCGAAGGGGTCGACGCGGTCTTCGTGCGGGTCGGACGCGCCCGCGAGTCGGAGCTGGCGACGCGGGAGCTGACGGGACTGAACAGCGCGGCTCTCGAGGTGCGGATCGCGGCGCACGGACCGCCCGTGCACGAGGTGGTCGATTCGCTCCGGGCCCGGATCCCGGAGACGGGCCTCGACCCGCAGGTCGTGGCGATCGAGACGGGCCGGAGCACGTCGTTGGGGCGGGCGATCGGACTCACCGACGCGGACCTCGCCGTACAGGTACGGGGACAGCAGCTCGACAGCCTGATCGCGGTCGCGGAGGAGGTCGCCGCCCGTCTCCGGGCTCGGTCGCGGCTGACGGACGTCCGACTCGATCTCGAGCTGACGCAGCCGGAGCTCGAGATCGAGATCGACCGGGCCGCCGCGGCCCGCTACGGCGTCTCGGTGACGGAGGTGGCCGACGCGATCGAGGCCTTCCTGCGCGGCGTCGAGACGAACCGTCCGTACACGGAGTTCTCGGAGAAGATCGACATCCGGGTGACGATCCCGGAGGAGGCGCGGTCCCGGCTGTCCGACGTGCTCGCCCTGAGCTACGAGGGCGTGCCGATCGGGGAGCTCGTGAGCGTCCGGCAGTCGTACGGGCCCGTCGAGGTGCGCCGCCAGGACCAGACGCGGACGGTCCAGGTGCTGGCGGACGTCCGTTCGGGCGGGCTGGACGAGGCCGTGCGCGACGTGGAGTCGGCGCTCGCGGACCTCCCGCTTCCCCCGCTCACCTCGGTCCGGGTGGGAGGGCAGAACCAGGAGATGCGGGAGAGCTTCCGCTCCCTGGGATTCGCGTTCGGGCTCGCGCTGTTCCTGGTGTTCCTGATCATGGCGGCGAAGTTCGAGTCCATCGTCCAGCCTCTGGTCGTCCTGGTCTCGGTGCCGCTCGCGGCGATCGGGGCGATCCTGGGTCTGTGGGTCGCGCGCGACGGCCTGAACGCGATGAGCGGGATCGGCCTCGTCATCCTGATCGGGATCGTCGTCAACGACGCCATCATCAAGGTCGACTTCATCAACCAGAAGCGGGCCGAGGGGGCCTCGAAGCGCCTCGCCATCCTCGAGGCGGGTCGGCTGCGGCTCCGCCCGATCCTGATGACGACGATCACGACCGTGCTGGGTCTGCTGCCGCTCGCGGCGGGCTGGGGGGCGGGAGCGGATCTTCGCGCTCCGCTCGCCGTCGCGGTGATCGGCGGGTTGATCTCGGCCACGTTCCTGACGCTGATCGTGGTGCCCGTCGTCTACTCCCTCGCCGTGGCCCCCGGCGAGCCGGTGGGGTCGGGCGCCGGGACGGGGGACGCGGGCGGAGCCGGGACGCGCGCGTCTTCGCCGGGTGGTCGGAGCCCGGCTTGATCGACCTCGCGATCCGGCGGCCGATCGCCACCGCGGCGATCTACATCGCGCTCGTCGCGCTCGGGGCGTGGAGCTTCCGGTTGATTCCCGTCGAGCTGCTCCCGGACGTCGACTATCCCCGGCTCACGGTGACGGCGACGTGGGGAGGGGCGTCCCCGGAGGCCCTCGAGGCCTTCGTGACGGCGCCGCTCGAGGCGGCGGCGCAGCAGGTGCGGGGCGTCCGGAAGATCACGTCGACCTCGGCGGCGGATTCGCGCGGCACGGGCTCCACGGCGGAGATCGACGTGGAGTTCGAGCGGGACGTCCGGATGGACTTCGCGCGGCTCGACCTCGCGGAGCGGATCTCGGCGCTCCGCGAGGACCTTCCGCCCGCCGTGTTCGCGCAGGTCCAGCCCTACGTGCCCCGGGAGTTCTCGGACGAGGAGCAGCCCTTCCTGTCCTGGCAGGTCCGGGGCCCGTACACGTTCGGCCGGCTCGCCCAGGTGGCGGAGGAGCAGATCCGGCCGGCGCTCGCCGCCGTCGACGGCGTGGCCTCCGTGACCGTGCGGGGGCAGGAGGAGCGGATCGTCTCCGTGGAGCTCGACCGGGACCGGCTCGACGCCGTGGGGGTCCGTCCGGCGGACGTAGAGGCGCGGATCCGGGAGCTCTCCACGCTCCGCGCCCCGGGATCGCTGGTGCTCCAGGGTCGGCAGGTGGCCCTCTCCGTCCGGACCCGCGTCGACCGCGTGTCGGAGCTCGAGGAGCTCGTGGTGGCGCAGGGGACGCAGGGGCCGATCCGGCTGCGCGACCTCGGCACCGTGCGCGAGACGACGGCGGAGCCGCAGATGTACTACCGGATCGACGGCCAGCCGACGATCTCGCTCATCGTGAGCCGGGAGTCGGGGACGAACGCCGTGCGCGTCGCGGACGCCGTGAAGGACGAGATGGCGGCGCTCACCGACCGTCTCCCGCCGGGCATGAAGGTGGAGCTCGACGTCGACGAGAGCGAGGAGATCGGGAAGCAGCTGTCGGACCTGCGGCTCCGGGCGTTCGCGTCCGCGATCGTGATTCTCCTCGTGCTGATGCTGTTCCTGCGCTCGCTCGAGGCGGTGCTCGTCGTGTTCGCGACGATCGCCTTCAGCATCCTGTTCGCCGTGAACCTGCTCTTCCTGGGCGGGTTCTCGCTGAACGTCCTCACGCTGGCGGGTCTGGCGTGGGGGTTCGGGCTCATCGTCGACAACGGCATCGTCGTCCTCGAGAACGTCGAGCGGCACAGCCACCTCACCGAGGACCCGCGCGAGGCGGCGCGGCGCGGCGCCCGCCAGGTGGCTCTCCCCATCGTCGCCGCGACGGCGACGACGGCGATCGTGCTCGTACCGTTCCTCTTCCTCCAGGGCGAGCTACGGATCTACTACCTGCCGCTCGGCTACGCGGTGGGATTTTCGATCCTGGCGAGCCTGTTCGTGGCGTTCACGTTCGTGCCCACGATGGCCAGCCGGATCCACCACTGGCGGGGTCGCGTGGTCGGCGTGCGCCCGGAGGAGGACGTGCTCGGGGCCCGGGGGGGTGCACGCGGGGCCACGGGCTCCGGGATCCCCGGCGAGCCCTTCTACATCCGCGGCTACCGGGCCGCTCTGGGCTTCGCGCTCGACCACCCGCTGATCGTGCTCGCGGTCTGCGCGGGCGCGCTGGGCGGGAGCTGGATGCTGTTCGACAGGCACGTCACCCGCGGCGTGCGGTGGGCCAGCTTCTGGGGCCAGGACACGTACATCAACGTGACGATCAGCTTTCCGCGCGGGGCCGGACTCGACCGGAGCGACGAGCTGGCGCGGGCGTTCGAGGAGAAGATCGCGACGCTTCCCGAGGTGGAGCGTTACGAGACGGTCGTCCTCCCGCAGTTCGCCAACATCCGGATCACCTTCCCGAAGGAGCTGGAGACGACGCAGGTTCCGGTCGCGATCAAGGAACAGATGGTCGCCTACAGCTACCAGTTCTCGGGACCCGAGGTCCGCGTCTACGGGTTCGGGCCGAGCTTCTACGGCGGCGGCGGGGCGCCCCCCAACTACTCGCTCAAGGTCCTCGGCTACAACTATCTGGAGGTCCGGGCGATCGCGGGGGACGTGGCCGACCGGCTGCAGCGGTTCAGCCGCATCCAGGACGTCGACCCGAACGCGAGCGGTCGCTGGTTCGAGCGGGACAAGGAGTTCGAGTTCGTCCTCGCCGTCGACCGGGAGGCGCTCGCCGCGCGCGACCTGACGGTGGAGGATCTGCTCGGGTTCGTGAGCGCGAACCTGCCCGGCGACCGGCCCCGTTTCCAGGTGCTCCGGGTGGGAGGCGAGGAGCTCCCGTTCGAGGTCAAGCTCTCGGGTTTCGGGGACTTCGACCTGCTCGCCATGGAGGGGCTCCGGGTACCGTCCGGGGCGGGGGACGTGCGGCTCTCCGACGTCGCGCGGGTCGAGCGGCGGGACGTGTTGTCGCGGATCGTGCGCGAGGATCAGCAGTACCAGCGGACCGTGGCGTGGGAGTTCCGCGGACCGCGGAAGCTCGGCGACCTGATCCGCGACGCCGTCGTGGAGGCGACGCGGCTGCCCCCCGGCTACCGGATCGAGACCGAGGAGGAGTGGCGCTGGAGCGAGGAGGAGCAGGCGCAGGTCTGGCTCGCCCTCGGCTTCGCCGTCCTGCTGATCTACATGGTGACGGCCGCGCTGTTCGAGTCGCTCGCGGCGCCGTTCGTGATCCTGCTCACGCTGCCGCTCGCGCTGATCGGCGTCTTCCTGATCTTCTTCTACACGGACGCTACGTTCACGCGCACCGCCTACATCGGGACGATCATGATGGCCGGGATCGTCGTGAACAACGCGATCCTCCTCGTCTACCACATCGGGGAGCTGCGCGATCGGCTCCCCCTCCGCGCGGCGATCCTCCAGGGAACGCTCGAGCGCGTGCGCCCCATCCTGATGACCACGTTCACCACGGTCTTCGGGCTGCTTCCGCTCGTCCTGTTCGCGCAGTCGCAGGATGAGAACATCTGGAACTCCCTCGCGCTGGCGACGATCGGCGGGCTGATCTCGAGCACGATGTTCGTGCTCGTGGCGATCCCGGTCGCCTACCGGTACGTGGTCGCACGTCGCGGCTGAAACCGGGAGCCGGACGCGCGCCGAGCCGCGCGGGGACAGGGAAGTGGGGGACACGATGCCGGGACTCCGGGACCGCTCCGTCGAGCGGGGACGCACACGAGCGCCCGCCCGTGGGGGGAGGGCGACACTCTGGGCGCTCGCCCTCGCCCTCGCCTGCGGCCCGCCGGACGACGCCGTCCGGCCGGGCGATTCCGCCTCCGACCCGGCGTGGGACGCGACCGGCGTCCCGCTCCGGGTCGAGGACGGACCGGGGTGGCTTCCAGAGCAGGCCTGGCGGCTGGAGCGCGATCTGGTGGTCGGCGAGGTCGACGGTCCGCTCGCCTTCGGCCGCCTCGCGGACGTCGCGCCGCGGGCGGCGGGCGGGCTGTGGGCCCTCGACGCGCAGGCGGCGCGGGTCCGGGGCTTCGACGGGGAAGGTCGGGAGACGGTCTCGCTCGGGGGCCGGGGCGACGGGCCCGGCGAGCTCCGCGCACCGGTCGGCGTCGTCGAGACGGAGGACGGCCGGATCGCCGTCCTGGAGACCTTTCCGCCGCGGATCACCTGGTTCGACGGCGAAGGGCGTCCCGCCGGCCGGACCCGCCTCGCCGCTTCCGACGCGACGTCCGGTCCCGGGGCGACGCCGAGGTTCGCCGCCTGGTCTGTCGCGGCGGACGGCACGGCGTACGCGGACGCGTTCGGG
>Ga0316577_10001098_pt1 | contig 12289 bp, 17 predicted proteins | sample S5NA_FD_203073 | JGI IMG/M metagenome (GOLD analysis project Ga0316577, IMG submission 203073) | Rhizosphere microbial communities from salt marsh grasses in Alabama, United States - S5-7_050615r2r1 | ecosystem: Host-associated > Plants > Roots > Rhizosphere | place: USA: Alabama | collected... | reverse complement strand
CGACGGCGCTTGCTTTGTTATCCAAGTATTTTGAATGAACTTGTTGCCGGACACTCTTATCCTGCGACAAATTAACACGGAAAGATAGAAGAAATTAGCGCGAATTTGTGTAATTCGTGGCTGAAAGTCTCAGCTTTTGGATCTTGCAAAACGAGAGGGGCAAAATGACGGCATTGAAAGGTGAATCCGGGAACGTGCCCCAAGTCGTCGCTATAACTTTACTATCGGCTGAAGGAAAGCTGACCCTGAACAAGGCCGTCAGGCAGTATTTAGGGCTACAAACCGGGCAGTCGCTCTTCCTGGATATGGAGGAGGAGATCTTGCTTTCGACGGCGGCCACAGGCACAGAGGTGCCCGTTGACAAAAGGAATTGCGTCAGCTTGCCTGGATGGGCGTTTGAGAAGTTGGGGGTTGCCGGGAAAGCCTTGGTCGGACTGGTTCAGCGGCCGGACGCGGTGGCTGTCAAGAGGGTCGAGATCGTTGAGGAGGCGGGCGAGTGGGCGCGGCTCGTCGACATAGAGACAGCCTATACGCTCACGCGCCGGGTCGAGACCAACCCGATGCCGGAGGACCTGCTGCCCAAGCTCAGACGACGGTATCAGGACCTGGGCTTGAGGTATGATGTAGCCGGCTTCTTGAGAGGGAGGCGAACCCTGCCAGCGTGGAAGGCGCGCAGGCTCCTGGGCGAGCCAGAGCCGTCGGACGATGCGTTGAGGGAGAAACTGATCCAAGAGAGGTTAGAGGGACAGGGCGAGGATGGCTCCTGGGGAAATCAGGTGATGGTAACCGCTCGAAATCTGCGCGAGCTGGCCGATCTGGGGATGGCGGGGGAGGATGAGCCTATCCAGCGGGCCGCCGACTGGCTGCTGGATAGGCCGCAGTCGGCCCATAACCCTGGGATGTTTTTCGCGGCGGATGAACTGGTTGCGGAGCAGGCGCGCATCGTCACCGAGAGGCAGAGCGGCAACCGGCTGCGGTTCAGGGAGATGAAGCGGTCCGAACAGAAGCGCGTGATGGCAGGGGATGATTTGATCCGCACGCCTTGCGGTCCCAGGATCATGTGGCCCAATGCGCTGGTCTTGGAGGCCCTCTTGTATTTGGGGTATGAGCAGCGCAAAAGAGTGCAGGCGGCGCTATCGTTTATGCAGACGCACGATTGGTGCGAGTGTGGGTATCAGCACGGCGGCAGTGATTGGAAGGACGTCAAGCCGCTTGAGATGGAGCAGGTAGAGGCGTTCGAGCGAATGTGTGTCAATCAGTTTAGATACGGTGGTATCTCCACTCTCAAGGAGCTTGAGCAGGCTGATATGGCACACCAGCCGCTTCAACTGAGCAGAGTCGCCCGCACGGTGACTCCTGATGGAGAGGCGTATCCTTTGCAGATGCCGGATCACATCCAGGGCTGCGAGTTCATCACGACCCGTGCGATGAGCCACGTCCGAGATCCCAAGATGCGGCGGTTCGCCGAGGCGCATCTGTGGCGGTTCGCCAGCCGCCAGCGCGCACCGAGCGGCGAGTTTGCCAAAGAGAGACACGGTTCGGGTTTCCCGCAGGGGGGCATTCTTGAGGCTGTTGCCCGTTACGATCATCCGGCTTCAAGGGTGATCGTCTGGCGGTCGCTCCCGTGGATCATTGGGGCGCAGAACGAGGATGGTTCTTGGGGGCAGGAACCCTACAAAGATGCTTCCACGCTGGCAGTTTTGAGCGCCTTGGGCAGTGTGGGTGTTGTTTGGAGAAAAAAGTGCTGAGCGCGAGCCAGATCGACGAGAGCGTTGCCTGGCTGCTGGATAACGGTTCTCCTCCTGTCAGGTACCTGACTCACAGGCACCTCCTGAAGGCACCTTCCAGTGCAGAGATGGATAATCTGTGGGGCGACGTGCAAACCTGCAGAGATGCCGAGGAGATCTTGAGCAAGCAAAGAGGGGATGGCTCTTGGTGTTCGGGCGGTTCGTGGGCATTGAAACCCTCCTATCAACAAAAGAGCAAGCCGGGGGGTTATGATCCTGAGTCACCAAAGTACGTGACGACGATATGGGTGTTGCCCCTGTTGGGGGATATGGGTTTCACAGTCGAGGATGCAAGGGTCAAAAAGGCCTGTGAGTATATTCTCTCCTACAAAGTGGAAGGCATGGAGGAATGCTATCGCATTTTCAACGATTCTTCATTCTACCCTGACTATGACGCATTTGGGCCTTGCAGATTCTCGCAGTGGCTCGTCGCTCTGGGGAAGGTCGGATTGCAAGAGGATGTGAGGGTCAAGAAGGGGTATGAGGTTCTTTTAGGCTCGCAGCGAGAGGATGGCGGATGGGTGTCCCCAGCCCATTTTCGTGAGAGGAATTGGACGAGAAGCTGCCCGGCTTCCTCGTACGGCGCGGCACTCGCTCTCTACTGTTCAAAGAACGAGGGGTACAGGGATCAGCTCGTCAAAGCTCTTGAATTCCTTGTTTGGCATTTGTCCACGAAACAAGCACAGGAAATCCAGAGGTTCTTTTACCACGGGCACAGCATCGTCCACGAGCTCTTGATGTTTTCCGAGTTCGGGGTCGGCTTGAAGAGGAAACCCGTTCGGGCGATGCTGGAATGGCTCGTGGCGATGCATTGTCCTGATGAAGGTTGCTTCAAGTATGTAGGTAAGCCGATTTCCAGGTATTCACGCCGCAAGGACGGTATGGATTCACGGGTAGCAAAATACCGCTTGTACCATTTGATCGAGGATGATTGGCTGACCTACTATGCGACCAGGATTGGCGCCAATCTGATCGGAAAAGCGCAAGACTGATAAGGCCTAACCCTGCCAGTTCTTGCACATTTGGCAAGAAAATCGGCAGAGGCGCTTCTAGCGAATCAATTGATCCCGGCTCGTCCGGGTTAGGAGGCAACACAATGATCGAACTACCTGAAGCCATCGTCATTGCGCGGCAGATGGATGCCACGCTCAAAGGCAGGCGGATCATTTCCGGCGACCGGGGCAACTCTCCGCACAAGTTCGCTTTCTCCAGTGGCACATCCGAAGAGTATGCGGCGATTTTCGCAGGCCAGACTGTCGGCGGGACAACGTCGCACGGCATGTCCATTTTGACCGAGATTGGTGCAGGCCATACTCTCGTGCTCGGTTGCGGCGGCGAGCGCATTCTCTTTCACCCTGACGAACGCAGCCTGCCCAAGAAGCACCAGCTTTTCCTCCACTTTGAAGACGGTGCATACCTGACTGTCACCATCTCTGGGTGGGGCAACACGTTGCTCCTGCCGCGCGCTGAGGCTGGGCGACACCAACACGTCCAGCAAGACCGCATCGCGCCTTTGGATGACGCCTTCACCTGGGACTACTTTTGTCAATTGTTCGAGTCGCTGACGCCGGACAGCAAAGCCAGCCTCAAGTATTTCCTGATCAGCGAGCCGGGCGTGTGGGGTATCGGCAACGGCTGCCTGCAGGATATCCTCTTCCGAGCCAAGATTCATCCGCGGCGCAGGGTTGTCGAAATCGCCGAGGGTGAGCGGCGCGTGCTTTACGGTGTGATCAAGGATATCCTCACCCAGATGGTCGCCTTGGGGGGCAGGGAAAGCGAGTGCGACCTGTACGGTAATCGCGGGAAATATGTGCGCATCCTCGATAGCAAGACCAAGGGCAAACCTTGCCCCGAGTGTGGGACGCCCATCGAAAAGATTCAATACCTGGGCGGTGCGTGTTATCTGTGTCCTAGTTGTCAGGCCTAACCTGGACAAGGCCGCTTCGCTAACAAGGCTGCTTCGCTAACAAGCTGGAGCCAAGAGGCTGGAACCACGGAGGCACAGAGGACACAGAGAAAAGAAAATAAATCTCAGCGCTCTCCGTGTCTCCGTGGTGGAAATTCTTGTACACTGTACAAAAATCTCACTTGGAAGGTGCTAGCAGTACAATTCGTATGGGGGTGTACCATGCAACAGACAGAAGAACAGATCATTGCTGTGTGCGGCCTTGACTGCACCGGCTGTCCTCTGCGCAGGGCGTCGCTTGGGGACGTGGAAGCGGCTCAGATGCTGGTTGGGTGGTGGCAGGCGGAGGGCTGGCTGAAGGAGGATGAGGGGGTGGACGAGGTCCTGGCGCGAGGCCCGCACTGCCTGGGATGCCGGGGCGATCGCTCCAAGCACTGGTCGGCAGATTGCTGGATACTCCAGTGCTGCGTCGATGGAAAAGGACTGGCGTCCTGTCACGAATGCGATATCTTTCCCTGTGAGCGGCTCGGTGAGTGGTCGAAGGAGAGGCCGGAATATACGGAGGCCCTGAATCGCTTGCAGTCTATGAAGGGGAGCTAGGATGAAACCAATACTTACGCGATGTGGCTACCGCTGTGACCTGTGTCTGGCCTACAAACCCAATATCGAAGAGCACCCCGAAAATCGGCAAAAGCTGAGCGACGGCTGGCACAAGTATTTCGGCTTCCGGCTGCCCCCTTCAGAGATTTGCTGCGATGGATGCATGTCCGAGGATCCCCATCTGATCGACCAGGGTTGCCCGGTGAGGCCGTGCGTGATCGAGAGAGGGCTGGAAAACTGCGCCCAATGTGGAGACTATGACGGGTGCGATAAGCTAGCCCAGCGGCTGGTGACGTACGAGGGGATCAAAGAGCGCGTGGCTCGAGAGATACCGGATGATGATCGCGGATGCTTCATCAAACCGTACGAGAACAAGAGGCGGCTCGACGCTTTGAAAAATTCTCAAGTGGAGGGAAAATGAACTCGGTTGAATTGACTCAATATGCGCTTGGTAATGCATTTGGTATCTTGGAGCAGGTCACGGCCGACCTGACACAGGAGCAGGCGGATTGGACGCCACCCGGCATCGCCAATCCCATCGGCGCGACCTATTGGCACACCATCTCAAGCACGGATGAGATTGTGTGCAAGTGGATCAGAGATGAGGAGCCCTTACACCAAAAGGACGGCTGGCGGGAGAAGGTGCTAGCCGTCTCGGTGCCCGAGCCAGAGCATGGGGGGGATTATCTGGCCTACATGCAGGCCATCCGCGTTGATGTTGTAGCACTTCATGCGTACGCCAAGGCCGTCGCCGAAGCTGTCCAAGCCTGGCTAGCCTCGCTCGCGCCGGGTGACCTGGAACGTGAGCTAGAGACGCCCATCGGCAAACTCAGCGTCGGCCAGATGTTGGAGACGTTCGTCATCTGGCACATCAACGCTCACTGCGGCGAGATTTCGGCCTTGAAGGGTTGCCTAGGCGTCAAGGGTTATCCATTCTAGCCGGGACGTGAGGGTGGGCGGGTTAGTGCAAGAGGGAGCAAAATGAGGACATTGGTTCTTCAGGCGAGCCCGAGGAAAAACGGGAACACCGCTGCGCTGGTTGAGCGTTTCTTGGTAGGACTGGTTGAAGGGGGCACGCATAACGTGCGCGAGTTCTGGTTGAACGATCTCGATATCCGGCCTTGCCAGGGGTGCTTTCGATGTGCCGGGGAGCCATCCTGCATCATTGGCGACGACATGCAGCAGATATACCCCGAGATCGTCGCGGCCGATCTGGTTGTGTTTGCCACGCCCATATATTGGTGGCACATGAATGCGCAGATGAAGCTGTGCATCGACCGTATGACGGCTCTTCTGGGAGAGGGGGATACACTGCCGGCCTTGACGGGCAAACACGTCGTGCTGGTCGTGACGTACCGCTTTGCGGAATGCGCCCGGGCGACCAAGGACCTGTTCAAGGATTTCGAGGATTGGATAGACGTCAAGCTCGACGTGATCGAGTACTGCTCTCGCGAGGCGCACGTCTCTGAGTGCAAGTCCAAGCTCGAGGAGGCTTTTGACTTGGGGCAGAAGCTGGCATAGTCGCGCGCGATTTCTGTTGGAATCCCTGAGAATCAGGTTGATTGGAGAGTGAGATGTGTGAAGACAAGGTTGCTATATGTGAGTTGCCCTACTTGTTTCGCGGGGCGTGATATGCCGGATGAGGATGTGGATGAGTGAGGTGAAATAATGAAACACGAGATCGGTATCGCGCAGCCGGAGTATCTGGTCGAAGATTGGCCGGGCAAGTACGAGGTTTTCCCCTGGTTGGAGTACGTTGTCACGGTTCCCAACCCTATCTTTTTGATCACCACGCGAAAGGCCAACGGCGCCCCTAACGCCAACCTGCATTCGTGGGGCCTGCTGACGGGCGAACGAGGCAACTATTCGTCGTTGCTGGCCCTGCTCGATCATACTCATACCTATGCGAATATCCTGCGCGAGGGAGAGTGGTGTGTCAACTTTCCTTCCTTCGAGCATTACCCGCAGTGTTTCGAGACCATCTATTGCAACGGGCCGGAAAACGACGAGATCGCCGAGGCCGGGTTCACCTTTGAGCCTGCCAAGACCGTGCAAGCGCCCCGGGTTGGCGAGTGTCTGGCTAATTTGGAGTGCCGCCTGGAGTGGCATCGTCCGTTGTACGAGGGCAGCCGGTGGCATCTGTTGGTGGGCCGGGTGTCGCACGTCGCGGTGGACGAATCCGCGATGGTGATTGATCCCGCTGAGCGCATGCGGGCTATGGGCTTGATGTACAATGTGCGCGGCACGGTCAATCCTCTGGATGGGCAGCAGTACGGGCCAAACACGCTCGGATTGCTCAGTGAAGTGGTCAAGATATTCACCGATGATGGGCGCCCGAAAGGGTGGCGAGTCAAGACTCAAGGGGAGTGATCGGGTAGTTTGTTGTACAGAGACGACATGGAGGGATGATAGCAGATGGACGAGATGATAGGTTATTGCGGCTACAGTTGCCATCGGTGTGCGGCGAGGTCAGATGATCCTGCCGTCAGGCAAAGGATGGTCGATGGGTGGCGCAAGATATTCGGCCACGAGAACTATACCGCCGAGAATGTGCGGTGCGACGGTTGCAAGGGTGGGGGCAGGTTGGCGGATAAGGAGTGCAAGGCCAGGCCGTGCGCGGTCGAAAAGGGAGTGGAGAGCTGCGCCTGCTGTGACGAATTCATCTGCGACAAGGTGCGCCATCTGTTGGGCAGCCGCGAGGGGATGCTGATTTTTATGCACCACAAGATGTCATCGGTGACGCAGGAGGAGTACGACCTCTGCGCGCGGCAGTTTGCCGACAGCATGCCGAACCTGATCAAGGTGCTGGTCAGTGTGGGAAAGCTGCCCTCGTGGACGTTGGAAGATTGAGAGACTGTTCACAATGTCAGTAGAGAGGTGCAATGCTAAAGATTGATCCCCAGGTAATCGATTGGCTGTTGGAGGATGAGAATCCCTCGGTACAGTATCGAGCGCTGACCGAGTTGCTCGACCGGCCGCCGGGTGATCCTCAAGCGCAGCAGGCGCGGGCGCAGATTCCTACCAGCAAGCCTGTGCGCAGAATATTCTCCAAGATGCATCCCGATGGGTATTGGCTCTATCGTGGCAAAGGTGACGACGTGGATTATGCGATGTCATCCTCGACCCACTTTGTGTTGGCGTTCCTGGCTGAGCTAGGGTTGGATCGGGGGGACGACCGCGTCTCTATGGCGGCCGAGCGATATTTGGCTCTCGATCCGCCGGATTTTCACACGCATCAATCCTGCTTGTATGCCTATAACCTGCGCACCTTTGTGATGCTGGGCTACGGCGATGACCCCAGGGTGCGGCACCGCGCGGAGGTGCTGGTCGCGGACGACAGGTGGGACGGCGGCTATCTCTGTGATCGCTCCACTTTCTCGGCCAAAACCAAGAGCTGTATTCGTGGCAGCGTCAAGGCGTTGACCGCCTTCGCCGCTCTGCCGGAGCTTTGGGATTCGGAGCGCTGCCAAAAGCTGGTCTCCTACTTCTTGAAGCGACGTGTCTTTTACCGCATGACGGAACCCGATCAAATCATTCGGGACGAGTTGGTCGCTACCATTTTCCCGTTTGGCATTCCGGGTAGCTTGCTAGAGACCCTACTTGCGCTGAGCGTGATGGGATATGGGCAGCACGAGGCGTTGAGCGATGCGTGGAGGCGGCTGGCGGCGAAGAAGGATGAAGCAGGGCGATACATTTTGGATTGGTATCCGCCGTCGTATTTTACTCCCGGCAAGAAGGGAGCGGTCAACAAGTGGGTCACACTTTATGCGTACCTCGCGCTGAAGCATAGCGGCCGTGAGTGACGAACAAACTTTCTAGATTCCTGCCAGTATCCTGCAATAATATGACGCGATCTGACAAGTAACTGTGGTATACTTGGGGCGTCAATCTAGCTGGGGTGGCTATCCACCCCATAATTGTGCTGGGTGACGGAATACAATTACCTAGGAGGATATACGGTGGAACAAATGATTGCGTATTGTGGATTGGATTGTGTCAAGTGCCCGGCCTACATCGCCACGCAGTCGGGCGAGAATGAGGAATTGGAAAAGGTAGCGGCGATGTGGCGGGAGCAGTTTAGCGCCCCCGAGATCACTGCCGACTCGATCGTCTGCGACGGCTGCAAGGGCGGCGGGCGGCTGACCGGTTACTGCATGATCTGCGAGATCCGTGCCTGTGCTATGGGGCGAGGCGTGGAGACCTGCGCGCCCTGTGCCGAGTACGATGGCTGTGGAAAGCTGGCAGCCTTCCACCAGCACTCGCCAGAGGCCAAGGCGACGCTGGACAGCTTACGGGCCGCACTGTAGGAGGTTTGTATGAGTGACGTCGCGTTACTCGTGATCGACGTGCAGATGTTTGGCTTTGGAGAGGACTCGTCAGTCTATGCGGCTGAGTCGCTAATTGCTAGGATCAACGACCTAATCGCCCGCGCACGGGAGGCTGGTGTTCCCGTCATTTACGTGCAGCATTGCGGTGCTGAGGGCGAGATCATCGAGCCGGGTACACCGGCGTGGGAGATCCATCCGGCGATTGCGCCTGTTGAGGGTGAGCCCGTGGTGCAAAAGCGTCATCCAGATGCGTTTCAGGAAACGATGCTACAAGCCGAGTTAGCGTCGAGGGGCATCAGGCGCCTCGTCGTCGCTGGCATGCAGACTGAGTATTGTGTCGATACAACCTGCCGCCGGGCATACAGTTTGGGTTATGACCTGGTGTTGGCTGAGGATGCCCACAGCACCTGGGATACGGAGCATCTTGCTGCCCCGCAGATCATCGCCCACCACAATGCCACGCTGGGAGGGTGGTTTGTCACATTGAAAGCGTCACGCGATATTACATTCGAGGAGGAAGTCTGATGGACAGGATTATTGCCTATTGTGGATTGGTTTGCTCCGACTGCGAGGCCTACGTCGCCACGCAAGCTGGCGATCAAGCGGCGCTGGAGCAGGTGGCGGCCAAGTGGCGTGAGGAGTATAATGCACCTGATATCACCGTCGAATCGGTGGTCTGTGATGGGTGCCTGACGGGGCCGCGCAAGTGCGGCCACTGCGCCGAGTGCGAAATTCGCGCCTGCGGCATAGGGCGTGGCGTCGCCAACTGCGCTCACTGTCCCGAGTATGCCTGCGAAAAGTTGCAGCGGTACTTTGGCTTCGCCCCCCAGATGCAGACGGTGCTGGACGAAATTCGCCAGTCACTGTAGCCGAGAGAGAAATATCCAGCAGGGGGAAAGCATGTCAGAACGTATTTTGCTGTGGCCGGGAGAGCCGCCGGGGTCGGAGGTCGAAGATGACTTCCGGCCACAACTCGATATCTACCTGGTCGATGCCCCGGCGCCGCGCGGCGCTGTGGTGGTCTTTCCGGGTGGGGGGTATACGCACCGGGCCTTGCACGAGGGGGAGCCCGTGGCGCGGACCTTTAACGAGCGCGGGATGCACGCCTTTGTGGTGCAGTACCGCGTCGCGCCGCACCCTCGCAGGGCCACGTTCCTCGATGCGGCGCGAGGCATGCGCCTCGTCCGCAGCCGGGCAGCGGAGTGGGGCGTCAAGCCCGATCACATCGCGGCCTGTGGCTTTTCCGCCGGCGGTCACCTGACGGGGCTGCTCGGCGTCCATTTCGACGCCGGGGATTCGGGCGCGTCCGATCCGGTGGAGCGTGTGAGTAACCGCCCTGATGCCTTGGTCCTCTGCTACGCCTGGCTGAGCGCCAAGTACCTCAAACCAGAGGAGGATGTCTTGTTTTCCGAAAAATGGGGGCAGGACACCCCAAACTGGGTCTCTGTCGAACGCCACGTCTCTCCAGAGACCCCGCCCGCGTTTCTCTGGCACACCTTTGAGGATACCAGGGTGATAGCCGAGCACAGCCTGTTGATGGCCGGAGCGCTTTACGAGAACGAGGTGCCGTTCGAGTTACACGTCTACGAAAAGGGGCACCACGGCCTGGGGCTGGCAAAGGACGATCCTGCAAAAGATGACCCGCACGTGGCGACCTGGGCTGGCCTGTGTGCGCAGTGGCTGGAGGAGATGGGATGGGTATAGAAATGAACAAAGATATCGTCAAGTCTCAATACCACGCGTCGCTTGAAATGCTGAGGCAGGCGGTCAGCAAATGCCCTGACTCTTTGTGGGATGACCGGGAGGACAAGAACGCATTCTGGCGCGTCGCCTATCATGCCCTCTTTTTCACACACCTCTACCTGCAGGCTTCTCTGGAAGACTTTTGTCCGTGGGTCAAGCACAAGGAGAATTACGAAGCCATGGATCGTCAGTTGCCACAGGATGGGGTACCGTACACCAAAGGGGAAATTCTCGAATATTGTGAGATGTGCGGGGAGCAGGTTGAGGAACGGGTTGCCTCTCTGGAACCGGACGCGCCTTCTGGGTTTCACTGGTTGCCTTTCAGCAAACTGGAGCTCCAGTTCTACAACATCCGGCACTTGCAGCAGCACGTCGGAGAGCTTTGCGAGCGGTTAGGAGCCAGGGAGGACGTCGAAGTGGGCTGGGTGGGGCAAGCCCCACGCGAAGGCTAGGGGCGTTTCGAGCGCAGCGAGAAACGCCGCTCAGTTTTGAGGAGCAAAAACTGAGGCCGGGCAAGATCAAGGCGGCGAAATCTTATCTCATTTGGACAAGAATCGAGATATGAAGATACCTGGGGGGCAAGATGCAGGATTTCATGCTGAAGCAGTTGGAGGCGTTCATTGTCAAGGCCAAGGCGGCGACCTACGTAGGCGATGGGGCAAAGGGTCCTGCGTGCCGTCCGGGTTCGCATGACTTGCAGTTTCAGGACGGCGATTTCGCCTACCTGGATAGCTACTTTGGCGGTGTCGATTTCATCGGCGAGGAGGTCGTCTACTACAAGGGCGAGCCGGTGTGGGCGATGAATTATTATGGCCGCATCTTGGAGCCAGAGATGATTGCGGCCGCGGAGGCGGGGCAGATCATCAAGCAGAGCCTGAGCGCGATGTACCAGGAGGGCCGCTTCCTGGGCGGCTTTGAGTACGATACGGACGGCGGCGTCTACACCGATACCAGCGAGGGGGACGCGGCCGCATTCGCCGGCAAGGAGTGGATCACGCGCGAGGGCGTTAGGGTGTACGAACTCGTTTATCACGGAGGCTTGATAAAGTAGCTCGTGGGCGAAGGTACAACAATCCGGTTCGAAAAAGCAAAGCCAGAAGATGCCAAGGCGCTTGCCCTGGCATCTTGGCGTGCGTTCGATGGCGACGTCAACTACGGTGCTCCTGGTAAGGGTGGCCCTCCGGGCTACAGGTCTGACCAGTGGCAGCTCAAGATGATGGTGGCGGGCGACTATTACAAGATACTGGCCGATGGCTGGATCATCGGCGGGTTCATCGTCCGTCTCAGAGGATATCGGTGCTATGAATTGGTGAGGATCTTTATCCATCCGGATTACCAGAATCAGGGAATAGGCACTCGGGCCTTTGGGTTCATCTGGAGCGAGTACCCGGATGCGGAGAGGTGGACCTTGGGCACGCCTGCCTGGAATCGCCGTACCCGTCACTTTTACAAGAAGGTAGGGTTTGCGGAGGTCGGGGAGGATAACCGTGGAGGCATCCTTTTCGAGAGGAACATCACGCCGGATTGAATGAGGAGCGAAATGAGGATTATTGATCTCACCACAGAGTACGAGCCGACATTCCTGGCCTGTCTCAAGGATTGGGACGAGGATGCAGTGGGAAAGTGTCACAAAGCGCGCTGGTGTGACATGATGAAGTGCAAAGGACTGCGCGTGAAACTCGCGCTGGACGATAGTGAACGGGCGGTCGGGATGATCCAATACGTGCCTATCGAATATGCCCGTGCAGAGGGGCAGGACTTTTACTTTATCCAGTGTGTCTGGGTTCACGGCTACGACAAGGGTATGGGCAACCAGCAGGGGCAAGGAGCAGGCAGTGCGCTCTTGAAGGCGGCGGAGGAGGACGCGCAGGCATTGGGTGCCAAAGGTATGGTCGCTTGGGGTTTGGCCTTTCCTCATTGGATGC
>Ga0316577_10001096_pt1 | contig 12292 bp, 10 predicted proteins | sample S5NA_FD_203073 | JGI IMG/M metagenome (GOLD analysis project Ga0316577, IMG submission 203073) | Rhizosphere microbial communities from salt marsh grasses in Alabama, United States - S5-7_050615r2r1 | ecosystem: Host-associated > Plants > Roots > Rhizosphere | place: USA: Alabama | collected... | reverse complement strand
CAGAAGCTTCACCATTGAGAGACGCGTGCCAACACCCGGCGCCTGTCGCCTTTGACTGACTTGTGAAATCGCCACAAAGGAGTGCGAACTATGAACGGGAAGCTTTGGCGTCCAGGGGGGGTGAACCCAGCCCTCGTCACGCCATTTGGCAAAGATCAAGCCATTGACGAACATGCCTTCCGCGATCTGATACGACACGTGATCGACCACGTGGATGGATTGGTCCCTTGCGGCACCACCGGAGAGTTCAACTATCTTGCCCCAGAAGAGAACAAACGCCTGGTACAGATTGCAGTAGAAGAGTCCGCAGGGAAGCCAGTTATTGCCGGAACTGGGGCAGCAGGAACCAAGCTGGCTATGGACCTTACCACTAACGCCCAAGAGGCGGGAGCCACTGCCTGCTTGATTGTGTGCCCCTATTTCCTCCACCCTTCGGATAAGGGAATCTACCAGCACTATTACACGATCGCCAGATCCCACCCCGATATGCCCATCATCCTCTATAACATCCCCCAGGTCGTGGATGCCTATCTACCTCGCCGTGTAGTTGAAGACCTCGCTGACATTCCAAACATTGTAGCCCTCAAGGACTCGTCGGGAAATCTTACCTACACGATGGAGATCTTGGAATATGCGGGGGACCGAATCAATGTGCTCATCGGCCATGACGAGGTTGTAGTCAACGCCCTGGCAGGCGGCGCTAGCGGCATGATCCTTGCCTCAGCTCAGGTCTATCCAGAAATCTGGCAGATCGTACTGGACGCAGTGACCCGTGGTGATCTCGAAACCGCACGCCGCAATCAACGGCAGGTGCAAAAGCTCTCTCGCATCTTCTGCCGCTACGGTGGAGGCGTAGCCGTGAAACAGGCTCTCAGAATGATCGGGATAGATGCCGGGCAGCCTCGCTCCCCACTGAAGAGCGTTGGGGGGGCACTTCTTCATGAAGACAGAGCGGAGATCCAACTGGAGCTTGGCAAGCTAGGCAAGATTGACAGCCCAGCAGTCGAGTTCATAACCCCGAGCGGCCCATTGGAGTCTCGCTTTGTCGATATCGGGTTGAATCCAGAGGTGATCCAATTCGAGAAGATGCGGACTGGATCCGGTGCAGTAGGCACGGGGACGGATGTAGTGCAGGTCGATCTGCTGTTCGGGTCCAAGTGCGGGCCAGCGGGCGAGGCGTGGGCCTACCAGATCACCTATCCCCGTCACGGCTTCGAGGCCCTAACCGTAATCCTCGAGCCCAACCTCACCGTGCGCCCGAGCGCACTCATCATCCCAACCAATGCCCTGAAAGACCTCCGGCAGGCCAACATGATCTATGGCCCGGTCCAGAATGCAGTTGCCAAGGCCTTGGTGGGCAAACTTGCTGAAGGTGTCGTTCCCCAGGAGTTCGCGAGTAGTGATGTGGTCTTTGTACTCACGTCAGTTCATCCCCACGCACTGAACCGGCGTGTATTGCACCACAACACCTATGAGGCAGCCAACGTCGCTATTGATGTCGCTTTCACGGAGGTTGAAGCCAATGGTTAACAAGAAACCAACTTGGTTCAAGGGTATCTTCCCTGCACTGGTCACTCCTTTCTCGGCAGACGACCAAGTAGACGAAGAAACCTATCGGGAGCTGATCCGTTTCGTTCTTCCCCACGTCAATGGCGTGGTACCCTGCGGTACGACCGGCGAATTCAGCTCCATGACCCTGGATGAAAAGATGCAGGCCATCAGCATCTGCCTGGACGAGGTGGCAGGCAAGGTGCCCGTGCTTGCTGGCACCGGCTGCCAGAGCACTCGGGAGACACTGGAGCTCACCGGATGGGCACAACGTGCGGGGGTCGCTGGCGCACTGGTAGTTGCCCCCTACTTTCTCAAACCAAGCTTCAACGAGGTGTTTGATCACTACGAGCAGATTGACAAGATCGGGTTACCTATGGTGCTCTACAATATTCCCCAGTGCTCAGGCACCCACTACAAGTGGTGGACAGCAGAAGGCATGGGTCTTGCCCTTGACAATGTCATCGGCTTGAAGGACTCGTCAGGGGATATGCCCTTCTTCACGGCAGCGTTGGAAAAACTGCGGGGTACCATTGGCCTTTTTGTTGGGCACGACGAAGTGGTCGGTGCTGCACTGCTAGCCGGCGCGGATGGCGCAATCCTGGCTTCAGCCAACCTGATTCCTGACATCTGGCAGGAGATATACCAAGCCGCCTGCGAACAGGACACAGAATTTGTGCGCAGCCGACAGAAAGAGATACAGATCCTCACGCGACTTGTCGTCCGCAAGGGTGGCCCTCAGGCAGTTAAGGAAGGTCTTCGAATGATGGGAATGGTCACCATGAGCGATAGCCGGCTCCCGTTCATGCAAGGAGGGGAGTTCGAGCGGGAGGATTATGAAGATCTTCGCACCCAGTTGGAGAATCTCGGCCGGATGCCCCGGCGAAGGGCGATCCTGGGAACCCAAGAAGTGGAACTAGCCATGCCCGCCGACCTGCCCTTCAACCACCAAGACCTTACTATGTGCGTTGGCGAAGGCTTTGCAGGTCCTCCCTTCTCAGAAGTAGCGCACATCGATCTGCTACTGGGCAGGAAGGAAGGCCCTGTTGGCAGGGCACTTGAACGAGCTGAGAACGAACCGCGCCCCGGTCACGAGCTGGTCATCATCAACAAACACCCCCTCACCATGCTGGTCCCAACTGTCACTGTCCGAGGGGAAAAAGCAAGGCAACTCGTCTATGAGGAAGCTGCCAGCGGCCTCAACCTGGCCCTGGAGCATGCAATCGCCCAGCGGAACCTACCAGAGGAGATTCTGGAGGAGATTTGCCTGATCGCCAACGTGTTTGTCCACCCCGCCGCCAGCATCCGCCAGCGCGTCAAGATGAACAACTACAAGGCCATGCGTGCAGCCATTCGCAAGGCCATCGAGACTCGCCCTTCGCTACAGGAGCTCATCGCCGAAAAGGACGCTGCTCGCCACCCCTTCCGCTATTCGCCGTAGCTTGTTTGGCACACAAAGTCTATGCCAGGAGATTCCCTGACCAGCACAGAGTCAGTCCGGAGGTATCCCTCCGCTGGTGGTGTCGTTGTCTGCGAGGTCGATGAAAATGTATTGGTGCTGCTCCGCCCTGGGCGGGCTGGCCCCGACGGATTGCCAGAGGTGCGCCTTCCGAAAGGCCACATCGAGTCTGGCGAGGATCCACAAGCGGCCGCCTTGCGTGAGGTACGTGAGGAGGCTGGGCTATCTGGGCTAGAAGTCATTGCTTGCCTCGGGCACGAACCAGTGGAATTCGACTGGCAGGGCATCCACTACATTCGCGACGAAACATACTACTTGATGGCCGTGACATACCGCAGCTTGTTTGAGGAACCCGAGAGGCAATTCAATCGTCAATGGCTGGATTGGGCAAGTGCGCAAGCACATCTAACCTTCGAGGCAGAACGGGAATGGCTGAGGCGAGCGCAGCGGGCCTGGGAAAGCCGCCTAGACCACATCGCCCACCAGGAGCCCCAGGAGACCTGTCAAGACACCGAGGTGGAGCAAGAGATTCCCGTCGCCAAGGAGAAATAGCAGGAATCCGCCTTGCTGCGCATCAGGAACGGCCAAGTGTACCGCGATCTGCACCACAAAGTTCAGAAGCACCAGCGCGACACCGACCAGGACCGGCAGGCCTCGTACTCGTTCTAGTCGATCTAGTAATTGGCTCATCTCTGACTACCTCCCCTTGGTGTTCCTGCTCCCTATGCGCTGGCTGTCCCCACAAATCCACGTCTCTTGTTGTTCAAGGACGGATCCAACTCAACTGCCTTGTCGAGATCTCGGCTGGCTTTGTCATACTCTCCTTTGCTCCCATAGGCCAGTCCCCGGAGATAGTACGCGACAGCCAGGCCAGGCTCCAATACCAGAGCACGATCGAGGTCAAGGATGGCCCGATCGAACTCACCAAGCTTCTCGTAGGCCTCACCCCTACTCGCCAGTACTTCAGCCCTTCCGGCATCTAACTCAAGGACCTTGCCATAATCGGCAATCGCCCTAGCAAATTCACGGAGAACTGCCCTTGCTTGACCACGAGCATAGTAGGCTGCAACATTCTGTGCGTCTAGCTCGATCGCCCGATCATAGTTGTCAATAGCCTGCCAGTGATCGCCGGACGAGGCGTACACATCGCCGAGAGCAAGATGCGCCGCGACCAATTGAGGATCCAATTCGAGCGCAAGTTTGAGGTCATCCAGTGCTTCTTTTAGCATTTCCATTCGAGCTCGCACCAGACCCCGATGATAGAAGGCTTCAGATGATCGAGGGGCAAGTATACAACCTTTATCCAGATCTTCCAGAGCCCTTTCATGCTCGCCAAGAGCAGCTCTGACAACGCCACGTGCTGTGTGGGCCCGAGCGTAGTCAGCATCAAGCTCCAAGACGCGGCTTTGATCCTGTAAGGCCCTATCTTGCTCACCCAGCTTGGCATACAGCAAACCACGGAGGTAGTACACCTCGACAAACTCAGGATCCAAACGAATTGCCCGCGTGCAGGCCTCAACAGCACGTCTGGGTTCACCCAGCCGCTCCTGGATCAGACCTCGATACAGATAGGCCCAGGAACTCTCCTCCGCCTTCAGAGCACGTTCAAGGTCTCTGAGTGCCGATTGATAGGCACCGAGCTCGTAGCTTACCACGGCACGATTGATCAGCGCATGCACGTCATTGGGTCCCCTCTCAAGCGCCCTGTTGTAGTGACCCAGCGCGCGCTCATATTGGCCTAGTTGATAGCAGGCACCAGCCAGGCGTAGCAGCTCGTCCGCGTGTTGCTGCAACTGGACCGCACTCCGGCTCTTTCGACCGGTCACCGATGCAATCATCTCGATGCGCTCTAACTGAGCGATAATCTCCCGCAGTTCGCCGCGCACATCCGGTGGAAGCTGTGGTACAGGCGCAGCAATTGCCTTGCTCCGCAGGATCGCTGGTGCGAATCCATGCCAACCATTTTGCTGAGACTGGATCGGTCCGGCCATCATCCGCTGGAGATCTTCTAGTTGCGCCCATAGTCTTGTGCGATCTTCCCGGATGATGTCCTCATACAGCTCGAGTTCTGTTGCAAGAGCACGCCTTTCATCTTTTAGCATCCCGATCTCTTGATCCAGAATCTCAATCTCCTTCCGATGAAGACGCTCAAGCCGATCCCATTGGCGCTCAAACGAGTTGCTCTTCCGGCCCAGATTCAGAGCCCAGATCAGCTCGATCCCTGCCACCGTCAACAGGATGACTACTGGGCCCCACTGTCCGATTCGCAGATCCACCACAAAATACGAGATCCAGGCTTCCACAACCTTTGACTCAGGCAACCAGCCACTCACCCATGGGGAGAAGACAATTCCCAGGATCACCAGGAGCCCGACACCGCCCAGGACAGCCAGAAGCACGGAACCAGCTTTCCGCATGAAAATCGTTTCCTCCGCTTCAGCTCGGCTCAAACCAGGTGCGCACGGAACTGTCCGAACCATCGCCGGGGCAGATAGCCCTCAATTACCGTGCCAGTTCCGTTATGTGAAGTACTCACAATTGTGCCGTGCTCATGAAACAGCGCAGCCAGGTCACCTCGATCATACGGTATTTGGACCGTGAGGTAGACAAGGTCTGCTGCCAAGATCTCTTCAATCCGCTCCAGCAGCGTGTCAAGACCCGCCCCAGTTGCTGCTGAGATCGGAACACCGTCCGGAAACTCATCCCAACAGTCGGGACTGGCTACCGGTGCAGACAATTGGTCAATCTTGTTGAGAGCTACCGCCATGGGACGCTCGACCACCCCGAGATCAGCCAATGTCTCCCTCACCACCTCGCTCTGCTGACAAGCATTCGCATGGGTAATGTCGATAACATGCAAGATCAGATCCGCCTCATTAATCTCCTCAAGCGTAGCGCGAAAGGCCGCAATCAACTCAGCCGGCAGTTTCTGAATGAAACCCACCGTATCGGAGAAGAGAACCTCCCGCCCACTCGGCAACGAGACACGCCTTGTCGTCGGATCTAGCGTGGCGAACAGCTTGTCTTCAGTCAAGACATCGGCCCCTGATATCGCATTCAGCAGGGTGGACTTGCCCGCATTTGTATACCCGACGATGGCAACCACTGGCACCGCCATCCTCTTCCTTTGATGCCGGTGCAAAGCACGATGTCGGCGCACGTGCTCAAGTTCATCACGTATCTGGGTAATACGCCGGCCTATCTCTCGGCGGTCCACCTCGAGTTGGGTTTCGCCTGGACCCCGCAGGCCTACTCCGCCCGCACCGCCCCGTGCAGCACCACCACCGGCCTGACGGGCTAGATGTGTCCAGGCACGTGTTAGCCGGGGGAGTCGGTACTCGTACTGGGCAAGCTCCACCTGTAACTGCCCCTCACGTGTCCGTGCATGCTGGGCAAAGATGTCCAGAATCAGGCTGGTGCGATCCAGAACCTTGACATCATCCCCGAAGGCGTCCTCCAGATTCCGCAGTTGCCGGGGGGAAAGCTCTTCGTCAAACACGAGCACGTCCCAACCGAGGTCATGCCGGAGATCGATCAACTCCTCAACCTTTCCCGCTCCAACAAGAGTCGCCGGTTGAAATCGGTCCACCCGTTGCCAGGTTTGCCCCGCGACCTCGAGACCGGCAGTCCGCGCAAGCTGGCCCAGCTCGATCAGCGAATCCTCAACATCCCAGCTATTTCGATGTCCCTTCAGCTGGGCGCCAACCAACAGCGCCCGTTCCGTTGGAAGATCAGTCTCGATCAGCTCCCTAGTAATGATTCACCTCGGTTTCACCTTCAAGCATCGCTCAAGTGCCCCAGGGGCCTGTAGCACTCAAAGCACCTCAAAAAGACAGCCGCTTCAAGCGTTCCATCGCCTCCCGGATCCGCTCCGTGTCCATTCCGACCGAGACCCGAATGTAGCCTTCACCAAAGGTACCAAATGCGCTACCAGGCGCAACACTGATTCCCGCTTCTTCGAGCAATAGCTTCGCAAAGTCTACCGAACTAGTACCCTCCGGCAGAGCAGCCCAGACATACAGGCTTGCAAGAGGCTTTTTCGCCTGCAGCCCAAGGCTCTGCAGCGTCTCAAGAATCAAGTCGCGTCGTTCGCGATAGATCTCGTTGCGATCCTCGATCCAACTCTGATCTCCTGTGAGAGCGACGACGCTTGCATCCTGGATCGCTCGGAAGATGCCCGAATCGATCTGAGTCTTGGTCCGCGCCAACGCCTCCACAGCAGTCCCGTTTCCGACGGCCATGGCAACCCGCCAGCCTGCCATGTTGTAAGTCTTGGACAGAGAGTTGAACTCCAGAGCAACATCCCGGGCCCCCTGCACCTGCAGGATGCTCGGCGCTACATATCCATCGTACACCACATCGCAGTATGGATTGTCATGGCACACCAGAATATCATACGCTCTAGCAAAGTCGACCACTCTCTCAAGGAATTCTAGTGGTGCAATGGCGCCGGTGGGGTTGTTAGGATAGTTCAACCACAGGATCCGGGCAGAGCGTGCCAGGTTCTCCGGGATCTCCTCCAGGTCTGGAAGGTAGTCCTTCTCAGGTTGGAGCGGCACCACTGCAGGGACTCCACCAGCCAGAAGCGTGCCCATCCGATAGGTAGGGTAGCCAGGATCGGGCACCAGGACGCTCTCTCCCGGATCGACAAACGCCAACGCAGCATTGGCGATTCCTTCCTTGGAGCCAATGAGTGGCGCGACCTCTTTCTCCGGATCCAGCTTGACGCCGAAACGGTTCTCATAGTAGGTGGCCATTGCCTGCCGGAGCTCTGGCGTGCCATAATAGCCACCGTACCCATGATGCGTCGGCACTCTGGTGGAACGATACAGCTCTTCAAGAATGAAATCAGGCGGAGGCAGATCCGGGCTACCGATATCCAGCCGGATGATATCCTTCCCCTCTGCTACCAACTCTCGAATGCGCCGTCCGACCTGGGCAAAAACATACGGTGGTAGGTTAACAACTCGGTCTGCAGCCTTCATGTTTTACTGACTCCTCGTATCTATAGTCTTCAATCACGAGTCATCCAGAACTCGCTCCACGCTGGCAATCAGGTCCTTTGCCCCAAAAGGCTTCGTAACAAAGTCATCCATGCCGGCAATATGCAAGCCCAGCACACGATCGATATTCTGCGCCTTTGCCGTGACCGCGATGACAGGAATCTCCTTGAACTCATCACTTGCCCTGATCTGCCGGTAGACCTCCCAACCATCCATATCCGGCATCATGAGATCTAGTAGCACCAGATCAGGCGGATGCTCCCGGATTGCTCGCAGCCCTGCTCGCCCTCCTATGGCTCCCTCGACCTCAAACCCGCGCCTGCCAAGGATCAGGCGAATGAGCTCGATCATTTCATCGTGATCCTCAATGCACAGCACCCGTTTCTTGGTCACAGACTGCCCTCAGCCATGCACCCACGGTAGACACGAGCAACCTCCTCCCCACGAAGCACGCGGAGAGCGCCCCGGGCTAGAGCCAGCATCTCATCCTCCCCCGGATAGACAAGCACTGGTGCAATCCACTCGATTCGAAACTTGATCCAGTCCAGGAGCATCTTCGAGTGTGCCACACCTCCAGTGATCACGATCGCATCGACCCCTCCAAAAAGCACAGTTGCCATGGCACCAATCTCCTTCGCAATTTGATATGCCATGGCCTGATATACCAGACGCGCATACTCGTCGCCGGCCCCTATTCTTTCCTCCACCTCAGCAGCACTATTTGTTCCCAGATGGGCAACAAGGCCACCCTGGCCCGCTAGCTTTCTAAACATCTGTTCATAGCTCAGGTTCACATCCCCGTAAGGAGGCTCGCCAAAGCACATTCTCACCACGTCTCCCACAGGAAGGCCACCGGCACGCTCAGGGGCAAAGGGACCCGTGCCGTCCAAGGCTTGATTAACATCCACCATGCGTCCGCTCCGATGAGCGCTCACAGAAATGCCACCACCGAGATGGGCTACCACCAGATTCAGTTCCGTGTAGGGTCTGCCCATATCCTGCGCGGCACGGCGCGCCGTCGCCTTGAGATTCAGAGCGTGCGAAAGGCTTCGGCGTTCGATCTCAGGCAAACCTGAGATGCGCGCGATTTCGTCAAATTCATCCACACAGACTGGATCAACTATGAAAGCAGGTGCATCGGCTCGAGTAGCGATCTCATAGGCCAACAACGCGCCCAAATTCGAGGCATGCTCTCGCTCCTTGTCTCTCCTTCCCAGCTCCTTCACCATCACTTCGTTGATCTCATAGGTTCCACTCGGGATTGGCCGCAATAACCCACCACGTCCCACAACGGCTGAGAGACTAGTCAGGGGAACAGACGCTGCTTGAAGTCGGTTGAGGACACGGCGCAAACGAAAGGCATACTGGTCGAGCACGTGTGTGAATTGGGCGAGCTCCTCGCTCGAGTGTCGCAAGGTCTCCGCGAACAGCGGCTGCTCGTCTTCATAGACAGCAACCTTGGTAGATGTTGAACCAGGGTTGATGACTAGTAAACGGAACATCAGGCGCCTCCGCCAACGCATCTCTGTTGGTAAGTTCAGCGGCGGGTAGTGTACCATATCTCCGACGAGATGGCAATTACCCAGCAGAGCCTAAGTGGGCAGACGCTGGCGAACCTCCACGTGGAGATCCAGTAACTCGCCCAAGAACCGGCCCTTCTTCTCGCCTGCCCAGATCTCGCTAGAACAACCAAAAGGGCAATCCACCAACAATACCAGCCGATCACCGTCAAGCCACACGTCAATATTGCGCACCGCATCGCTGTGACTACGATCCAGGCCATCTGCCAGACGAAGGATCGCACTCAGAATGGTTACAACCTCCCTATCGTCGGCCGCCAGGCTGGCAAAACCGTTGTGCGACATCTTGGGTTTCGCTCCTCGATGATATCGGGCAACATTGGCCACAATCCGCCTCTCCCGCTCTGTGAGACCGGGCAAATCGGCTTTCATGATGTGCCTGTAGGCAGTCTTGTGATGTCCCCAGTAGCCCTCCACATAGCCAATGTCATGGAGTAAAGCTGCACAGAACAGCAAGTCCCGATACTCATCATCCAGATGATGCAGATCTGAGGTTCGATCGAAAAGCTCCAGGGCAAGGCGAGCATCTTGCCGGCTGTGGTTCTCCTCAAAACCACACCGCCGTCCCAGGCTGATGCAGGCGGCTATGATGTTCTGCATTGTGTGGTCCTCCTCTACCGAAGTACTTCCGATCATGTTCCTCACTCATCATCTCACCGGTGCACTATGCCGGAGACCGAAACCCATTGTAGCTACACTTGGCGCTTCTGTCAAGGAGTGGATTCACTACATACAACCGACCGATAACTCCAGCGCTGCTTGACTTTGTCCGCAGCCCGTTTTATACTCATAGCTCAAAGTCAGACCAGGCGCCGATGGGAGCCCTCCTGGGCACCAGCACAGAAGATCCCGCGAGGGAGGATCGGATGATGGCCAAGGCAGAATCGCAACTCCAGGAAGAATACCGGGCCCTAGTAGAACAGATACCTCTGGGAGTGGTGCGAGCCAGTTCTCAGGGGATGCTGCTAGATGCCAATACCACCGCACTGTCGATGCTTGATCTACCATCACTGGAGGCAGCAAAGAAGATCGACTTTCTCCACTCTCCGTCCTTCGTCGACTCTGGGATCGCCACGGAATTTGAACGTTGCCTGCGGTCGAGCCAAGTGCAGACATCAGAACACGCCTACGTCAGCGGCAGAGGACTGCATGCAAATCTGCGACTGTGCTTTGTAGCGGTGCGCAATGTCGAGGGCAAGGTGCTTTCAGTCCAGATTCTCGTCGAATCTATCGGCAAGCAAACGCCGTCAGAACTCGTGCTGCCCCCATCCCAGGAACGTTTTGAGGAGATGACGTCGGAGCTGACCAAGCTCTCCCTGGCTATCGAACAGAGTGCAAATATCGTCATCATCACGGATGCTGAGGGCAACATCGAATACGTGAACCCCAAATTCACAGAGGCAACTGGCTATTCCGCTACAGAGGTCCTCGGTCGGAATCCGCGCATTCTCAAGTCCGGCGTCCAGAACAACGACTTCTACCAAGAGCTCTGGGACACCATTCTGTCAGGCAGACAATGGCAAGGCGAGTTCCACAACAAGCGAAAGGATGGAACCCTCTACTGGGAGCAGGCGTCCATCGCACCTGTACTCAATGCCGCGGGGCAGATAACAAACTTCATCGGTATTAAACTGGACATCACGGAACGCAAAGAGGCCGAGGAGGCCATTCAACGATCCACCGAACGCCTCAGAACTCTTCACGAGATCGACCAATCCGTGCTCGCTGCTCAACTGCCAGAGACGATTGCCGTCGCCGCAATACATCGCATCCGCCGCCTGATACCCTGTCAGCGTGTAACAGTGATAGCCCTCGACGAAGAAGAACAGATACGATTGCTCGGTTCCGCCTCCGATACAGATCTTGCTCCGAGCACCGATCTCAGCCTCTACAAGGAATTACTTCAGGCACGCCCCCTCGGAAGTGGCATGGTTCAGGGCTGTCAAGACCTGGCTGCCCTGCCCCACCCGTCCAGACTACAGCGGATGCTGGTCCACGCGGGAATTCGATCCTATGTCATCGTGCCACTGTTCATGCAGAAGGAGTTACTGGGCACTCTGAACCTTGAGGCAACACGACCAATGGCCTTTGAGCAGGATCATGTCAACATTGCTGTAGAAGTCGCGGCCTCGCTGGCTGTAGCAATCCGCCAGGCTCGCCTATACGAGCGAGCAAATCAAGAGATCGCTGAGCGCATGCAGGCCGAGCAGGCGCTGCGCCAGCACACTGACGAGCTAGAGGTACGGAACGCAGAGCTTGACGCCTTTGCGCACACTGTCGCCCATGACCTGAAGCACCCCGTGACCGCGATACTCGGTTACGCGGATCTACTGACAAGACATCATGACACTTTGGCACCAGAGATTCTTAGCGAGTTTCTCAACATCATTGTCAGCAACTCGCGCAAAATGGCCAGTATCATCGACGAGCTGCTCTTGCTAGCCAACGTGCGCAGCATGAAAGAGATTGAAATGGAACCCCTGGATATGGCCGGGATCGTGGCTGAAGCCAAAGGACGGTTGGTGAGTCTGATTGAGGAACGAAAGGGCTCCTTCACAATGCCCCAATCCTGGCCCGTGGCGCTAGGCTATCCACCGTGGATCGAGGCCGTCTGGACCAACTACATCAGCAATGCGCTCAAGTATGGCGGCGATCCACCTCTCGTGATCCTGGGAGCCACGGTGCTTGAAGCCGGATGGATT
>Ga0316577_10001095_pt1 | contig 12294 bp, 10 predicted proteins | sample S5NA_FD_203073 | JGI IMG/M metagenome (GOLD analysis project Ga0316577, IMG submission 203073) | Rhizosphere microbial communities from salt marsh grasses in Alabama, United States - S5-7_050615r2r1 | ecosystem: Host-associated > Plants > Roots > Rhizosphere | place: USA: Alabama | collected... | reverse complement strand
GGATGTGGACCACCTCTCTGAGATACCGGTCCGGCTTGCGCGTCCTCCTGCTTCTATTATCTTCGCCCGCCCGACTTGCTGCCACAGAGAGAAAAGGGTGATCAAACCAGGTCGCTGTCCGCCCAGGTGATGATCCAGTTGTCGGGATCCGCCGCGAACTCTACGTCGAGTTCAGGGTCGTTGATCCTTATCATCAGATGCAGACTGTGGGGTAGCAACCTCTGCGGGATGCGCGCAAGACCAAGGCTCTTCAGGGCCCGGGTGTAGGCGTTCTTTCCCGTCATTATGCAGCTGACCACCTCCACCTCGCGCTTTCTGAACCAGCGCAGGGAATTCGAGAGCAGGTATCTGGCCGCTCTCAAGCGCGGCGGTACGGTGAGGATGTCCACGATAAAGCCTATTCTAAACCCCTGGAATTCCTGCACCGCCTTGACTATGTAGCCCACGGGACCGGCGCCGTCCCTTTCGAAGAGGAGGGATATAGAGTACTCAGCTTCGGGATGACGGTTGTATCTCCAGTTCAGGAAGGAACCGTCCCTTTTAACGTATATGCCGCAATCCCGCCTGCCCGCGGCGGCAAGTTCCGCGGTCTCTTTCCCGAACCTTTCCACCCCTTTGGAGGTGTAATGCCTGGCCCCTACGGGAGTCAACTCGAGAAGGCGGTAGGGGATCGACAGCAGGAAGTCAGTACATCGGGCCAGTAGGGAGGGGATTCCCGTGCCCCACCCCAGGCCTTTGAGCAGGGCGGCGGTTTTCTCCACACGCCAGTATATGGGCGCTTCCTGGTGGTGGGTGGGCTTGTTTTTTGCGGTCAGACCGGTGGACCTGGGATTTGTTAACGCATAGGCGACGGCACACCGCCTGTCCACGATCTCCCTCATGGCCTTGAGCAAGGTGCCGCCGACGCCCATTCTCTGCATATCAGGGCGCACCATGAAATCGGAGCGAAACACTCCCGTTATCTCCCTGCCCATATAGCTGATGGTATGGGGCAGTGCGGAGTGGTGCCCGCAGAGTTCCCCGCCCTCGTCTCTTATCAGAAATATGTTTTCGAATGTTCCCGGAAGCTCTGCGAATTTCCACTTCCACAGGGCCTTGCTCATCTCCTCGCCGAAAGTCGCAGCGAAGAGCCTCACTATCTCTGCCTCGTCACCCGGCTTATAGGGCTCGATCTCGAAAGCGCCGATGCGGTTCGACCCCCCAGGGAATCAGTAGTTACAAGCCTCGTCCTCCTAGATTCTATGGTAATTCGTTTTCGGCGACAAAGGCACCAGGCGAGACCGCTTCGCTAGAGCTCGCGCTGACTTGGAGAAGGTACGGTTCTATGCTTGAAATACTTGACCGCCACCACCAGCAGCCCTGCGAACGCCACTAACAGGGCGGCGAGGTAAGCGTGGCGCACCGCGGCCTCGAAAGCTGGGCTGGTGTAGGAGGCGCCCGCTTCCCGGACGGCGGATACGCTCACCGCCCACTGACCGAGCACCGAGCTGGCCAGAGCCGTTCCGGCGAGGCTCCCGATATTGCGCATGGTGCTGTAGACGCCGCCGGCTACGCCGCGGCGGGCTTCCGGGACGCTCCCGAGCACGGCGCTGTAGTTAGGGGAGCAGAAGATCCCGTAACCCACACCCATCAGGATCAACGACACCAGCACCAGGAGAAGGGTCAGGCTCGAGCCCGCGAACGCCAGAAGTCCCAGGGACAGGCAGGCAAAGGCCATACCCACGGTCTCCAGGGTGACCGTTCCTATGCGGTCGGAGAGGATGCCGCTCGGCACCAGCAGCAGCAGGGGCAGCATGTTCAGGATGCCGATCACGACCCCGATAGCCTGCGGCGTCATCTCCAGGAAATACTGCAGGAAGAAGGGGGTGGTGAAGAGCAACGTCTGCAGGCAGATAAAGCAGGCGAAGTAGGCGAGGTTGCTCAGGCTGAAGGTCGCATTGGAGAAGAGCTTGAGCTCTATGACCGGATAGGGGGCGGATCTCTCGTGCTTGACGAACAGTAAAGCGGCGGCTAATGAGACGGCAAAGAGGCCTATGGTGGCAGGGGATGCCCAACCCCATACCCTGCCCTGGGTAATGGCCAGGGTCGCGGGGGCGAAGAAGAAGAGGATAAGCCCCGCGCCGTAGATATCCATCGCCTCCGCCCCGGCTGCCTGGCTCTCGGGCACGAACCTCAAGCACGGTATGATGGAGAGGGGAAGGAGAAGCGGCGTGACGAAAAAGACATATCTCCATCCCAGGGTGCCGCTTATCAGGCCGCCCAGGAAGGGTCCCACCGCGAGCCCCAGGGATATGGTAGTGGCCGCGAGCCCCAGGGCCTTACCGCGCTCCTCCTCCGGGTAGACGGCGGTGATTAGGGCCGGAAGATTGGACGAGATCATACCCGCCCCGAAGCCCTGTATGGCGCGGCCGCACAGGAGAAACGCGTAGCCGAGGGAGAGGCCGCTCACCAGCGAGCCCGCCATGAAACAGAAAAGCCCGCCGACGAAGACCTTCTTGTGGCCGGATATATCCCCCAGGCGTCCCAGGCTGATCATGAAGCTCGTAGTGAAGAGGAAGAAGACGATCATCACCCATCCCGCCGCGGCGATGCTTATGTTCAAGTCCTCGCGGATGGACGGAAGGGACACGTTGACCATAGCTACATCCATGGCGGTGACGCACTGCCCGAGCAGGAGGGCGAAGAGGGCCAGGTAGGAGGAGCGGCTCCTGCGCGGCATGGTATAGACTGACCCCCTTTGCATGAGCCGGGCTCGGGCTGGCGAGTCCGGCCGCATCGGCACGGATTTTCACCAGCTTAAATTCCCGCCACGATTAAAGGCAAGCACCCTTTTCCCGGGAAAGAGGCACTTGCCTTATGTTTTTCGCTTTCGAGGGCGTCCGTCGTTTCAGTCGATCTTCTTGAACATCTTCTTGGGGGCGCCGCAGATGGGGCACTTGTCCGGCGGCTCGCCCTCCACAGTGTTGCCGCAGACCTGGCAGACGTAATAGTCGGCCGTCTCGTTGCTGCCCAGGTTTTCCAGGGCCTTCTTGTATAGACCGGCGTGTATCTCCTCCACCGCGTTGGCGTTGGCGAAGGACATGTGGGCGGCGTCGTTGCCCTCGGACTTGGCCTGCTCCTTCATGCGGGGGTACATGGCCCTGAACTCCTCCGTCTCCCCGGTGATGGCCTCGGTCAGGTTCTCCTCCGTCGAACCGATGCCCCCCATCACCTTGAGATGGGCGTGGGCATGCACCGTCTCGGCGTCGGCCGCGGCGCGGAAGAGCTTGGCCACCTGCGCATATCCTTCCTCCTCGGCCTTGGCCGCGAAGGCCAGATACTTGCGGTTCGCCTGGGATTCCCCGGCAAAGGCTTCCTTCAGATCGTCCATGGTACTCACGTTTTACCTCCTCTGTTCAAAGCGGTTACATCTTTATTTTTCCCACATGCGCCTAAATATATTGTCAACCACGCCAGCAGTTCGACCATGATGTGAATCACGGGATAGTATAGAGTTGCTATACTGCACGGGCTTCCCGGCTGCTCGCGAGCTGCGGTGATTATCGAGCGTCGTCGGCCTCAATGGTATAGACTAAAACCTGGGAAGGCACGCCTGTGCAGGCAGGATATGTTCGATGCGTAAGAGGGGGGCTGAGAATTGGCACGGAAAAAGGCGAAGACTGCTCCGCCCGTCGATACTCTCAGGGCGAAGGCGGAGAAGGCGGTTGTCCGCAAGACAAGTCTCCTCTGGCTTCTCTACAGCGTGGGCTCGTACGTGATCGTCAACGCTGTGCTCATCGCCATCTGGGCGCTTTCGGATTCCGAGAGTCCCTGGTTCCTGTGGGTACTGGCGATCTGGGGGCTGGGACTGGCCTTCCACATCGCGGGCTTTATAATCGGCTTTCGCTACGGGCATTCCAGGGAGGACATGATACAGCAGCAGGTGGAGGAGTATCAGAGCAGGTACGAGGAGCCCGCCGCGCCTGCGCCGCAGCCTTCCACCGCGCAGGAACCTCCGCCTCCCCCGGAGACCGGGTGACCCGCGCCGTGATCGACGGCATACATGAGACGTGAACGGAGGACTTCCTCGTCAACCCCCGCCGTGTAGAGCATCGGAGACGCCGTCCAGGCCCAGTCCCTCCAGAACTTCCCTCTGCGGGCGTCCCCGCTCGTCTATCCTCCTCAGGCGGTAATACTCATCCAGCATGTAGTCGAAGTCGACGTACCTGTCGCTTATCTCCTCGATCTCGCCCTTGCGCGGACGGCGGTTCGTGCGCCGCCGCGATGGAACCAGTTTTCCCGCCAGGTTGACCGTCCTGAAGGTGTTGCGCAGCACGACCCTGGCGTTGAAGAGCTTGAGGTATTCCAGGAGCTTCTCGTTCTGTATCATCGCCATGAACCTGTTGTTCACCCTGATCAGGGGGTTGAGCGCCCGCAGGAGGTCTGAGGCGGTGCCCTCCAGGTGGGGCTCGATGATCCTGCGCGGGACGCGGTCGTCGGACCTGGTGGCCCCGCACAGGTTGCCGAGGGCCCTCTTCAGGTACCAGATGCGGTCCCCGATCTCCAGGAGGTCTTCGTTGGTCAGGGCGTAGCCGGTGACGGCGTTTATCATTTCCCTTATGACCGCAATGCGCGAACCCATGCCCTTCCAGGCGAAGATGCATATCACCGCCGCGTCGCAGACGGACGCGATCGCCTGGGAATAGATGGTCATCTGGGCTTTTCCTTCCCTCCGCTGCGGCCGGCTGCGCGGGAACCCCAACTCATCGAGATCGTCCATGCCCATCTCCAGCCCCAGGTTGGTATCACGGTTGTGGCACGCTCCCCTGATGCTGGTGGCGTAACCCAGGGACATGGACCACAGGGCTCGCGGGTCGTGCATGGGGCACTCCATCCCCTTCACCTGGATGGCGAACTCCCCCCCGCCGTACCTCTCGGACAGTACGCGGCATCCCTCCGCCAGCTCGTCGCCGAAGCCCTCGCGCCGGGCGATCTTAGCGATGAGTTCTATCAACTGCTCGGGCCGGTTCCAGTCGAGGGCCATGCCGCCGGTTGCCTTCTCGTCTATCAAGCCGTTGCGGAAGGCCTCGATGGCGTAGGCGATGGTACTCCCGGTGGAGATGGCGTCAAGACCGTAGTCGTTGCAGAGCGCGTTCGCCTTCACCACGGCGTGCATGTCCGCGATCCCGGGCATGAACCCCAGGCTACCCACGCCCTCGTATTCGGGCCCCGGTCCCTCGGGCATGGCGTACTCTCCCTCCTCTATCTCGACCACCCGCTTGCAGGCGATGGGGCAGGCATAGCAGGAACGCCTCGCGGTGAGGATGGTGTCGGCGATGCGCACGCCGGAGAGGTTCTCCATCCCCTCGATCCACTGTGCCTGTCTCCAGTTCTTCACCGGGATATCGCAGATGGCCGACGAGAGGTCCACTCCGCCGGTGGTCCCGAAGAGGTTGAGACCCTCCGCGAAGAGGCTCCTGTGGATGTTGGCGACTGTCTCCGTCCGTATCTTTTTATAGGATTCTTCGTCGGCTGGCCTGCATTTCAGACTGCCTCTCGCGGCCACGGCCTTGAGGTTCTTGGAGCCCATCACCGCCCCCATGCCGCTGCGCGCCGCCAGGCTGCCCCGGTCGCTGACCACGCCGGCGTACTTCACCAGGTTTTCTCCCGCCGGACCGATGCACATGACCCGGGTCCTCTTGTCGCCCGCTTCCTCTTTCAGTATCTCTTCCGTCTCGAAGGCCCCTTTTCCCCACAGGTGGGAAGCGTCGCGCAGTTCGGCGCCCCCCTCGCCGAGGAAGAGGTAGACGGGCTGTGGGGACGCGCCGGTAAAGACGATGCCGTCGTACCCCGAGCCCTTGAGCTCGCGGGAGATATGCCCTCCCATGCTCGACTCACCCCAGATGCCGGTGAGGGGAGAACGGGCGCAGACCTCCAGCCGGGAACATCCCGGGAGGCTGGTGCCGGACAGCGGCCCGTTCATGATGAAGAGTGGGTTGTCCGGAGAGAGGGGTTCGGCCTCGTAGCCCTCGAGCGCGAAGAAGAGATGGGCGGCCAGCCCGGAGCCGCCCAGGTAATCGCGGTAGAGGCTGTCCTCGATGGCCCAGTCCGTGATCTCCCCGCTGCCCAGGTCCACCTTAAGCAGTCTGCCCCAATTGCCGTACATGGCATTCCCCCTCAAGCGATCTCAACCGTCGTGCCTCTCATGCCTGCGCCTGCAGGCGCGGGAACAGCGCCAGCGCGTTGCCGTGGAAGACCGAGGCCAGCGCGGCCTCGTCGAAGCCGTCGTAATCGTTCAAGCCCCCGATGGTGGCCACGGTAGCCAGCTCGGGGGCGAAGGGATAGTCGCTGGCGAAAAGGATATGGGAGTCGTCCACCAGTTCCTGCAGCGAGCGCAGGGCGAAGGGCGCGCTCGAGAGGGCGGTGTCGTAGTAGAGGCGCTGCAGGTAGGTTATGACCCCCTGCGGCACGTGCTCCTGCAGGCCCGGCCAGAACTGGCCCAGGCAGAGCCTCAGCGCCACGTAGGGTACGGTGCCTCCGGCGTGCGGCAGCACGATACGGATGTCCGGGCAGCGCTCCAGGGTGCCGCTGAAGAGAAGCATGGAGACGGCTCGGGTGGTCTCGTATACGAACTCCATCAGCGAGGTGGGGAGATTCAATCCCGGCACCGCGTGCTCATCCGGCGTATGCGGGTGCATGAACACCACAGCCTGCCGGCGGTTGAGCTCGTCGAAAAGGGCGTCGTAGGAAGGATCCCCCATGTAGCGCAGGTCCACGCTGCTGAGCAGGCCCACGCCGTCGAGCCCCAGTGTATCCAGGGCATAGGTGAGTTCGTCCAGGGCCGCTTCTGTGTCCGGCAGGGGCAGGGAAGCCAGGCCTCCGAAACGGCGCGGGTGGTCGTGTATCAGTTGCGCCATGAACTCGTTGCTGGAGCGGGCGAGCTCCCGGGCCAGGCCGCGGTCGCCGAAATAGACGCCGGGGGCGGAGAGGGAGAGCACGGCCGTATCGATGTCGTACCTGTCCATGAAATCGAGGTTCGCCTCGAGGTCCCATACGGGTAAAGGCCGTCCGCCGACGCTGGTGATGCCCCTCTCCGCCAGGAAGGACACATAGTCGGGCGGCGCCACGTGGTGGTGCACGTCTATCTTGGGCTGTCTTGGTCGTTCTACGTTCAAGAGTACCCCTCCTGCGGACGAATACGTGCCAGGTCTCTACCTTAGGAAAGCCAGAGACGCTGGCAACGTCGCGCCGAAGACGGCGCTGTCGCTTTCGCGATGCAGGCTCTCTAACGTCTTTCTTAGATCCTAGCCGAATTCGATTATGATGCCGGTGCCTCCCGCGGGGAAGGAGAAGTCTATGGCCTCCGCCTCGCAGATATCCCAGCAGGCACCGCACTCCAGGCAGAGCTCGCGGTACTTCGGCGCCAGTTTGGCCTTGCCGTTCTTCACCGACCACAGCTTGAAGGAGCAGACCAGGGCGCACAGGCCGCAGCCGTTGCACTTCTCCTCGTCGAGGGAGATAAAATCCCCCATCTTGTCCGAGTCCACGCGCTTGACGAGGCTCTTATAGTCGATCTTCATGGGTTCCATCATGCCGACCTCCTCACTTCAAGCTTCCCCGCGGCAGGGGAGCGTCCTGCTTGGCCGCCGGGTCCAGGAAGGGGGCCAAACCTTTGGACAGCTTTCTGACTACCTTGAAGAAGGTCTCGTCGGACAGGTTCCTCAGAAGGGGTACCTTGGGCTTGGCCAGAGACAGGATCTTCTTCACGTTGCTGGGCCAGACGCCCCGGGCCATGGGCGATATGAACTTGCCCGCGAAATCGCTGTACTGCGGCGCCAGCTCCAGGAGGCTGGCCAGGTGCTGGTTGAAGCAGTCCATGTGGGCGTCCGACCAGTCGAAGACGATGGAGAAGGGATGCAGCATGCTGAACTCCAGCAGCAGCTGCATCTGCTCGACCATGGAATCGGGGTCGAAGATGGAGTTGTACCAGATGTCCACGAACTCCTGGCCGAACTCGTGCTCCTTACCCAGGTCGGTGGCCTTCCACCTCCTGTCGTATTCGTCCAGCGCCCTCTCCGAAACGTCACCCTTGGACAGCGCCCAGGCAGCCGTCTCCGCCGCGGCCCTGCCCGACATCAGGGCGTGCCAGATGCCCTCTCCCTCCAAAGGACAAGGGAAGCCGGCGGCGTCCCCTACCAGCATCATGCCTGCCATATGGGTCTTGGGGGGTTTCCTCAGCCAGGGCAGCGTGTGCGCCTGGTACTCCCTGGGCTTGGCGTCCACCGCCCGGCACATGGCCTGGAAGGCCGGGAAGGAGGTGACCCTCCGGACCAGCTCGATGGCGTCGATGTTCCAGTTCTTGTCCAGCCAGGTACCGGCGCCCAGGTGGAATCCGTCGCGGAAGTTTACCTGATAGGCGCCGAACAGGGCCCCGAACCAGACATAGTTGCATGGCCCCAAGACATCGTCCAGCCTCTGCTCGTCACAGGCGAAGTCCAGCTGGGCCACGAGGGTGTTTCCGCCCTCCCACCTGTTGCGCAGCCCCGCCTTCTTGGCCATGGTGGATATGGCTCCGTCGGCGGCGATGACCACGTCGGCCTGGATGGAATCGCCCTTGCCCGTCTTCACCCCGGTCACCCTGCCGTTTTCCATGATCACGTCGTTGACCAGGGTGGAGGTCCTCAGTTCGGCCCCCGCGTCCGTGGCCAGGCCGGCCAGGTAGGGATCGAGGTCCTTGCGGTAGACGTTGGCCCCGTCCATGCCGTGGTCTCCAGCGATGCGAGCGGCACAGAGGTCGGAGCCGTTGGTACCGGAGCGGTACCTGAGGCGGCCGTCCGGATCGATGAGGTTGATGTACACCATCTCGCATCTGCGGTAGGAGGGCATCTTGGTGACATCCTCTATGATCTCCGGGAAGTCCCTCCAGTATCTCTGCCCCAGGCCGCATCCCGAGGAGTTCTTCTCTCCCGGCTTACGCCCCCGCTCGAAGAAGACCGTCTTGAGCCCTGCTTCGGCGGCTGTCTTGGCGGCGTAGGAGCCTCCCGGGCCTCCGCCCACCACCGCCACGTCCCATTTTTCCATTCCCTGCTTACCCCCTTTTTCTCGGCCCTCCTGCCTTTATCCCCTTGCCCCCGTGGTTCGCAACCGCAGCTCTATGGAGGGCGGTTTGCCTGAAACCAGCCTTTGTTCACGCGGGAGGTCCGTCCTCCGTCCACGACCTCTCCGCCATCAGCCTGTCCAGCTTGGCCTTCAGTTCGGGACTGACCTTCGAGTAATCGTAATCTTCCTCGTCGCAGTACATGCCGGTGTCCGCCGCGCGTTTGGCGTCGAACATCTCGGATATCCTCTTCTGCCAGCGGTTGTAGTGGCCCGCCAGGGGGCTGAATATCTTGCGCTGGCGCGCGTCGCAGTCCGAGAGCTGATCCTGGCACATCTCCACCGACTCGATCATGGCCTCTATCTGCATGGGCTCCACCGACGCCAGCTGCTCCTTGCTGCGGGCAAGGTACTGGAAGATTATCTCGGCGTGGGCGTAAGTGTTGTACTCGTACATGACCATGAAGGGATTGTCATTGAGGTCGTCGAGGATCTTTCCCTTCTCGATATATGGCTTCTTGACCCTCTCTCCCATCTCGTAGAAGTCGATCTGGGTGTCCCAGGTCTCGTTGCGGGGGAGGAAGGAGCAGAAGAGCCCGCCCATGCGGAAGACCATGGGTATGGCGGTGACGCGGAAGAAGTTCATGAACACCATGGGCCCGATGGCGGGAGCGGTCATCTGCTCCATGGACATGCCGTCGTAGTCGGCGAGGATCTTCTCCAGCGTCGCCTCCTGGTACTCGATCTCCTCCTCGGAATTCCCCACCAGCATGATCACGTAGGTCCATCTCAGGGCCTCGTTCAGCACCCTGCGCAGCTCCTTGGTCCTGGTTATCTTCTGCAGCAGGTGGGGCGCGAAGGTATAGATGAAGGAGGACACGGAGACCTTGCAGGCCAGGTATCCCAGCTCGGCCTCGCCGATCTTGTAGGTGGCGTCGGCCAGCTTCTTCTTGTCCGGGAAGAAGCAGAGGTGGAACCTGATGTGCTCGGGGACCTCGGCTTTGGCGTCGAGGAGCGTGCCCTCGATCTTCACCTGCGGCGGCCCCGGCCAGTTATAGAGCTTGAGGGCTCCCCTGGTGAAGACGCCCAGGCCGCCGAGGGCGCCGCTGGAGCCCCGCACCAGTCCCCTCAGGGAGGGACCGGGCCCGTCGCCTGAGAACCAGCCCTTCTCGGAGCCCAGCGCTCCCAGCCTGAGTACCTCTCCGTCGGGCAGCACCCACTCCAGGCCCAGCACGTTCCTGGGGCTGTAACCCATGGAGATGCCGTCCCAACCCACGCCCCACCCCGAGGTGGCGCTGGAAAGGGGGGAGCAGACCGGCCCCGCACCTATTATGTGGGTGTTGAGGCCGACCTTCATGGCCTCCGCCTGCAACTGGGCCCCGCTGACGTAGGGCTGTACCACCGCATACATGTTCTTGTCGTCGATCTCCACGATGTTATTCATGCGCCGCAGGTCGATCTGGACCACGTTGTCGTAGGTGGGGGCGCCGTATATGCCCCAGCCGGTGGCGAAGGCCTTGAACTTCAGCCCGTGCTCGTTGCAGGCCTTGACCACGGCCTGCACCTCCTCGGTGGAGGCGGGCAGCACCACGGCTACGGGACGCCTGACCCATTTGGCCGGGTCGTCGTTGATCATGGGCTGCCAGGCGTAGCCGTCGAGAACCCCAGGCTCGCGGGAGACGTTCTCCGGCCCCACCGCTTCCTCCAGGTCCTTGTAGGCCTCGTCGCTCAATACCGTCTTCTGGGCTTCTTTGGTCAACATCTATATCAACCTCCCCCATCCCTCTATGCCTCGACGGGCTCCAAGAGCCCCGCCGCTTTCAGAGCCAGGTCGTTCAGGTCGTAGACGGAGATGGCCGCGCCGGTCTCGGCCACGGCGTCGTTGAAGACCCGCTCGCACCAGGGGCAGGCGGTGACCAGGGCCTCGGCCCCGGTGGCCAGTGCCTCCTCTATGCGTTCCTGGGCGGTCCAGGCGGCGAAGTCCGGGTAGGCCTCGAGCACCCCGCCTCCCGCGCCGCAGCACCAGGAGTACTCCCTGATCCTCTCCATCTCCGTCAGTTCCATACCCGGGATGGAGCGGATGATGTTGCGGGGAGCGTCGAAGATGCCCTTGCGTCCGGAGCGCTTGAGGCTCATGGGCCTCTGCAGCTTGTCCTCCTTCCAGTCGGTCAGGAAGGGCTCTCCCATCCTGCCCAGGTGGCAGGGGTCGTGGTAGGTGACCAGCAGGGGTACCTCCTCCTTGAAGCGCAGCTTGCCCTCGTGCAGCAGCTTCTCCATATACTGGGTCACGTGCATGATCTCGCAGGGCAGCTCCACCCCCATCCTGGGGTAGAGGTAGCGGAAGTGGGCGTAGCCGTCGGCGCAGGGGGTGACCAGCGTCGTGGCTCCCGACGCCTTGACCCGCGACAGCAGGTCCTCGGCGTAGTTCTGGGCCTCGCCCCGGTATCCCAGTTCATAGGCGCGGCCGCCGCAGCAGGATTCCTCCTTGCCGGCGATGCCCACGTCCACGCCCGCCTTGAGCAGGAGCTGCACCTGCCCTCGTACCGTGTCCCTCAGGTCAGGGTCGTAGGAGTAGCGGCAGCCGGCGTGGAAGATGACGTCGCACTGCTCGGTGTTGATGTCCTTCACAGCGAGGCCTTCCGCCCACTCGCCCCGCTTGTCCTTGGGCTCGCCCAGGACGTTGTCCTCGCGCTTGAGGGCGTCGATCATGGCCATGTGCTCCACTATGAGCTGGCCCTGTTCTATGCAGTGGGCCCTGAGCTCCAGGAGCACCTCGGAGATGTCTATGTCGTCGCGGTAGACCTTGCAGGCGGTATCGCAGGCCCCGCACATCTGGCACTTGAAGATGATCTCGGTGACCTCGTCGTTCAGTTCCGACCTTCCCTGCAGCATGGACAGCCCGATGATCATCCTTCCCGAGCCGGAGTAGGCGTGGAAGTTGTACTTGCATATGGAGGGGCAGTTCTTGGCGAAGCGCCAGCTCTTGATCTGGTTGAAGGGCACCCACTTGCAGGAGGAGCAGCGGGAGCATCCCTCCATGTCTCTCTCGTAGTCCTTGAGCGCCATCTACACCACCTCCTCGGTGAAACAGAGCTTACCCCGGTTGAGCACGTGGTCCGGGTCCAGCATATCCTTGACCTTTTTCAGCGCGGCCACGGTGTCCGGGCAGCGCTCGTAAGCCAGCTCGGACCAGCGCCCGTAGGGCCGGGAGAAGAAAGC
>Ga0316577_10001093_pt1 | contig 12298 bp, 8 predicted proteins | sample S5NA_FD_203073 | JGI IMG/M metagenome (GOLD analysis project Ga0316577, IMG submission 203073) | Rhizosphere microbial communities from salt marsh grasses in Alabama, United States - S5-7_050615r2r1 | ecosystem: Host-associated > Plants > Roots > Rhizosphere | place: USA: Alabama | collected... | reverse complement strand
TCACCTGGGAAGACCCCGCCTACCCTCGACTTTTGCTCGAGATCCCCGCCCCGCCGCCCGTGCTCTACGTCAAGGGCACGCTCACCGAGGAGGACGCCTGGGCGATAGCCGTCGTCGGCACGCGGCGGGCGTCCGCCTACGGGCGGGAGGTGACGCGCCACCTGACCCGCACGCTGGCGCACAGCGGCATCACCATCGTCAGCGGGCTGGCGCGCGGCGTCGACGCCGAGGCGCACAAGACGGCGCTGGAGGCGGGCGGGCGCACCATCGCCGTGCTGGGCTGCGGCATCGACCGGGTCTATCCGCCGGAGCACCGCAAGCTGGCCGAAGAGATCACCGCCAGCGGCGCGCTGGTGAGCGACTATCCCCTGGGCACCGAGCCGGAGGGGCGCAACTTTCCGCCGCGCAACCGCATCATCAGCGGGCTCAGCCTGGGCGTGCTCATCACCGAGGCGGGCAAGGGCAGCGGCGCGCTGATCACCGCCGACTATGCCGCCGAGCAGGGGCGAGATGTCTTCGCCGTGCCGGGCTCCGTCCTGATGCGCGGCAGCGCCGGCACCAACGCCCTCATCCAGGAGGGGGCCAGCGTCGTGCTCAACGCGGCCGACATCCTGGAAGAGCTGAACCTGACGATGGTGGCCGAGCAGGTGGAGGCGCGGCAGGTGCTTCCGGAGAACGAGACAGAGGCGGCGCTGCTATCCCACCTCTCGTCGGAGCCGGTCCACGTGGACGAAATACAACAACAGGTGAACCTGCCCATCTCACAGGTGACCAGCACGCTGGCACTAATGGAACTGAAGGGACTGGTACGCCAGGTGGGCGGGATGAAGTACATCGTGGCCCGCGAGCCGGGCGTAGAGTACGTGGTAGACTAGCTGTACCAACCCAAGGAGGACAGAATGGCATTTTACGCACTGATCATGGCCGGAGGTGTGGGGACGCGGTTGTGGCCGCTCAGCCGTCGCGACCGTCCCAAGCAGGCGCTCAAGCTGGTCGGGGATCGCACGATGTTCGAGCACGCGATCGACCGCATCGCGCCCATTTTCCAACCGGAGGAGATTTTCGTCGTCACCGGCGCCGAGCAAGTCGGGTCGCTGGCGGCGCAGGCGCCCGAGCTGCCGCTGGAGAACTATATCGTCGAGCCGGAGGGACGCGGCACTGCCCCCGCGATCGGGCTGGGGGCGATCCACCTGCTGCGCAGCGACCCGGACGCCGTGATGGCGGTGCTCACCGCCGATCACTTTATCACCGATGTGCCCCAGTTCCGCCAGGTGCTGACCGCCGCGGCAGAGGTGGCCGAGGATGGCCACCTGGTCACGTTGGGCATCAAGCCCTCGTCCCCCTCGACCGGCTACGGCTACATCAAGCAAGGAGAGAGTCTGGCCAAGGTGGACGGGTTCACGGCCTTTCGCGCCGAGCGGTTCACCGAAAAACCCAGCGCAGAGACGGCGGTGCACATGGTGGAGAGCGGCGAGTACTCGTGGAACAGCGGCATGTTCATCTGGCGCGTCGACCGCATCATGGAAGAGTTCGAACGCCAGATGGGCGAGTTCTATGCCCAGTTGGCCGAGGTGCAGGCCACGATGGGCACGCCCGGCTACAAGCCCACGCTGGACCGCATCTGGCCGCAGGTGACCAAGCAGACGATCGATTACGGCGTGATGGAGGGAGCGGCGGACGTAGCCGTGATCCCGGTCGACATCGGCTGGTCGGACGTGGGCAGTTGGGCCAGCCTGCTAGAGCTGCTCCCGGCCGACGCGGAAGGCAACACCGTCGTCGGGCCACACGTCGGGATCGATACGCGCGACACGTTGGTCTTTAACCGGGATGGGAAACGCCTCGTGGCCACGATCGGAGTGCAGGACCTGATCATCGTCGATACGGAGGACGCGCTCCTCGTCTGCCCCAGGGAGCGGGAGCAGGAGGTGCGCGAGATGGTGCAGCTCCTGAGAAGCGAGGAGCGGAACGAGTATTTGTAGGTATGGAAGCTTACTGCGTCAAATGCAAGACCAAACGCGAGATGGACACCCCCCAGCCGGTATTCACCAGCAACGGCACGCCGGCCACGCAAGGGGTCTGTCCCGAGTGCGGTACCAAGCTGTTCCGCATGGGGCGCACCCCGGCCCACGAAGGGCTCGACCCCGAAGCCGGGATCGATCTTTCGGGCAAACCCAAGATGGTCATCGTCGAGTCGCCGGCCAAGGCGCGCACGGTGGGCCGCTTCCTGGGCAAGGGGTACATCGTCAAGGCCTCGGTAGGTCACGTGCGCGACCTGCCCTCCAACCGGATGGGCGTCGATATCGAACGCGATTTCGAGCCGCGCTACATCGTCCCCGCCAAGCGCAAGGACGTGGTGCGCGATCTCAAGGCCGATGTCAAAAAGTCGTCCGAGGTCTACCTGGCCACCGACCCCGACCGCGAAGGGGAGGCCATCTCCTGGCACCTGATCGAGGCGCTCGAAAAAGCCATTGGCCGGCGCGAGGTGCACCGGGTCGAGTTCCACGAGATCACGCAGGACGCCATCGCCCACGCCTTTGCTAACCCGCGCGAGATCGACATGCAGCGGGTCGATGCTCAGCAGGCGCGCCGCATCCTCGATCGCCTCGTCGGCTACACGCTCAGCCCGCTGCTCCGGGAAAAGATGGGCCGGCGGGGCCTTTCAGCCGGGCGGGTGCAGTCGGTAGCGGTGCGGCTGGTGGTCGAGCGGGAGCGCGAGATCGAGGCGTTCGTGCCGCAGGAGTATTGGTCGATTGAGGCGGAGCTGGCCAAGCAGCCCTCCCCCTCTGCCCCCCCCGCGAGCGGCTCCCCCCCTCTGTCCCCCCCGCAAGCGGGGGGGAAGAAAGGGGGGGAAGAAACGAAAAGCTTCCTCGCCAAGCTGCACCGCATCCGGTGCAATGAGCAATGGGAGGAACCGGAGCTGCACAGCGAGGCCGAGGTGCAGGTCGTGCTCGACGAATTGGAACAAGCGGCCTACACCGTGGCGAGCGTTAAGGAGGGGCAGCGACGGCGCAACCCATCGGCCCCCTTTACCACCAGCACGCTGCAGCAGGAGGCCTCGCGCAGGTTGAGACTCACCGCGCGGCGCACGATGGCCCTGGCCCAACAGCTCTACGAGGGCGTCGATCTGGGAGACGGGCCCACGGGCCTGATCACGTACATGCGCACCGATAGCGTCAACGTGGCCGAGCAGGCCCAGGCCGAGGCGCGCACGTTCGTCATCGAAGCGTACGGCGAAGATTTCGCGCCCGCCGAGCCGCCCACGTACAAGACCCGGGCCAAGGGCGCCCAGGAGGCCCACGAGGCCATCCGGCCAACCAGCGTCTTGCGCACCCCCGCGTCGCTCAAAGAGTATCTCGACCGCAACCAGTACCGGCTGTACACGCTGATCTGGCAGCGCTTTGTGGCCAGCCAGATGGCGCCGGCGGTGTACGACACGATCGCGGTGGAGATTGTGGCGAGTCCACCCCCCTCCACCTCCCCACTTCAAGGGGGAAGAGCCAATCCCTCCCCCCCGCGAGCGGGGGGGACAGGGGGGGGGTACCTCTTCCGCGCCAGCGGCTCCAGCCTGCGGTTCAAAGGATTCCTGGCCGTGTACGAGGAGGCCAAGGACGAGGACGGGGAAACAGAGGAGGAGAGCAAGCGGGAAGAGATCCCGCCGCTGAGCGTGGACGAGGTGCTCGACCTGATCCGGTTGCTGCCGGAGCAGCACTTTACGCAGCCGCCTCCGCGCTACAGCGAGGCCTCGTTGGTGCGAGCGCTGGAGGAATACGGCATCGGCCGCCCCAGCACCTACGCCCCGACGATGGCCACCATCCAGCAGCGCGGGTACGTGCAGCGGCGCGAAGGCCGATTGCACCCCACCGAGGTCGGCATCGTGGTCAACGACCTGCTGGTCGACCACTTTCCCGATTACATCGACGTCGGCTTTACCGCGCAGATGGAGGAGGACCTGGACGCCATCGCCGAGGGCGAGAAGGAGTGGGTCCCGGTGCTGCACGACTTTTACGATCCCTTCTCGGTCACGCTGGAGCAGGCGCGGGAGGAGATGCCCGAGGTACAGATGGGCAACGAGCCCATCGGCGAGGACTGCCCCAAGTGTGGCAATCCTCTGGTCACCAAGTACGGCCGGTTCGGCAAGTTCATCGGCTGCAGCAATTTTCCCGAGTGCCGCTACAGCCGCCAGATCCAGGCCCCGACCGGAATCAAGTGCCCCGAGTGCGGCGGCGACGTGGTGGAAAAGCGCACGCGGCGCGGGCGCACGTTCTACGGCTGCTCCAATTACGACGCCAGCGCCGCCAACGGCGGCGACGACGAAAACTCGTGCCAGTTCGCCTCGTGGAAAAGGCCGCTGAGGCAGGCCTGCCCCGCGTGCGGCGGGCTGCTGGTCGAGGCGCGCAAGGAATGGGCCAAGTGCATCAAGTGTGAGGAGGAGTTTGCGCTGGAAGAAGTCGAACTGGAGAAAACTGATCCGTGATGCGTGATACGTGACTATACGCTCACGCACCACGCATTACGCATCACTTTGGTGTGTCCACTATGCAAGAACTCCTAGATCGCTTCCTGAGCTATATGGAAGCACAGAATTCCTCCCCCTACACGATCAAGAATTACGGCAACGACATCGGCCAGTTTCTCGATTACTGCCGCGAGCAGGGGGTGGGGACCCTGGCGGAGATCGACCGCTCCCTGCTGCGGAGCTACCTGGCGGAACTGGACGCCGTGGGCTACGTCAAGGCCAGCATCTCGCGCCGCGTGGCGGAGCTGCGCTCGTTCGGCAACTTTTTGGTGCGAGAGAAGGTGATCGAGCGCAACCCGTTCCGCGCGGTCAGCGCCCCCCGCATCCCCCAGCGACTGCCCAAGTACCTGACCGTCGCCGAGGTCGAGGCGCTGCTGGCCACCCCCGATACGGCCACCCCCCTGGGCCTGCGCGACCGGGCCATCATCGAGGTGTTGTACGGAGCGGGCCTGCGCGTCAGCGAGCTGGTGGGGTTGGACGTGAGCGACGCGGACCCGAGACAGGGCCAGGTGCGCGTGATGGGCAAAGGTGGCAAGGAACGCATCGGGTTGCTGGGCCGGCCGGCAGTGCGCGCGCTGCAGGCCTATTTGGAGGTAGGGCGGCCCGTACTGGCGAGCAAGGGGAAGGGCGCCACGGTACCAAGCGCGCTGTGGCTCAACCATCGCGGCGGGCGCCTGTCGGTAAGGGGCGTATCGCTGATGCTGAGCAAAGCAGGGGAGCAGGCCGGCATCCGCGCCAGCGTCTCGCCCCACATCCTGCGCCACTCTTTCGCCACACATCTCCTGGATGGCGGCGCCGACCTGCGCGTCGTGCAGGAGCTGCTGGGCCACGCCAACCTGGTCACGACCCAGATCTATACCCACGTGAGTCAGAGCCGCGCGCGTGAGGTTTACACGCGCGCGCACCCCCGGGCCGAAGAGCCCTCAGAGTCATAAATCATTCTTCTAAGGGTGCACTTGTAGTTGGAGGCGACACCGAAAATAGCTCCAGGCAGACGTTTTCTCCCCCCTCCAACTCCCCCCGCTGGGGGGAGGGTCGGCTTCCCCCCCAGCGGGGGGGATTGAGGGGGGGGAGAGATGCGATCGGAAAAGACGCGAAGCACAAGCTTAGCCCCAAAGAACAAATATACCCTTCTTCTAATCTCCATTTGCTTTTTTGCCCCATTTGGTGTACACTTGCCGCAGGTATAAAAAAGCGCAAATATAAGCGCTTTATGGGGAAAAGCCAGAAAACCCCACCACTTGCGGTAGGGATGAGGTGCAATCCAAGGGATTGCCGCAAAGCGGGAGATTTGAGAGCGGCAGCCCCTGTGCGAGCGAAGCTCGCTCGGGCTTTTCCCTTAGGAAGCTCCCCGAAGGGGAACTTCCTGGAGGCCTCGGCGCAAAGCGCCGGGGAGTTTCACTTTCACACTAATGGCACGGCGTTGGAGTACGTGTAATGGCTGACGAGGGAAGGCGAAAAGCATTAGAGACAGCATTGGCAAGCCTGACCAAACGTTTCGGTGAGGGCACAATCATGCGGTTGGGGGAAGCGACCCACCTTCAGGTGGAGACCATCCCCACCGGTGCATTGGCCCTCGATTTTGCTCTCGGCGTGGGAGGCATCCCCCGCGGTCGCGTCACCGAGATCTATGGGCCAGAGGGTGCGGGCAAGACGACCGTCTGCCAGCATATCGTCGCCCAAGCGCAAAAACGCGGCGGCACCGCGGCCTTCATCGATATGGAACACGCCCTCGATCCCGCCTACGCCGCCCTGTGCGGCGTGGACGTGGAGAACCTGCTCATCTCCCAACCCGATACGGGCGAACAGGCGCTAGAGATCGCCGAGGCGCTGATCCGCTCTGGCGCGCTCGACGTCGTCGTCATCGACTCGGTGGCGGCGCTGGTACCGCGCGCAGAGATCGAGGGGGAGATGGGAGACTCGCATCCCGGCTTGCAGGCGCGGCTGATGAGCCAGGCGCTGCGCAAGCTGAGCGGGGCGGTGAAGCAGTCGAACACCGCGCTGGTGTTCACCAACCAGTTGCGGGAAAAGATCGGGGTGATGTTCGGCAACCCGGAGACGACTTCGGGTGGGAGAGCTTTAAAGTTCTACGCGACGATACGCCTGGACATCCGGCGGATCAGCGCCATCAAGGAAAAGGGCGAGGTGATCGGAAACCGGACGCGGGTGCGGGTGACGAAGAACAAGGTCGCGCCGCCGTTCCGCGTGGCCGAGTTCGACATCATGTACGACGAGGGGATCAGCAAGGCGGGTGACTTACTGGATATGGCGGTAGAGCTGGGCGTGGTCGAAAAGCGCGGCTCGTACTATTACTACGAGGATGAAAGCCTGGCGCAGGGACGTGAGAACGCCAAACAGTACCTGCGCGATAACCCCGACGTCACCGATCAGATCGAGACAATCGTCCGAGAGCAGATGACTCTGCAAGAAAATCCAACGCCGGCCACTGAGGAGGCAGGCGAGCTCGATTAACTATACATTTTGCATAGGCTACAAGTAGCCACAGGTTGATCTCAAACACCGGCGCTTTCGTGCAAAAGTGCCGGATAAGAATCTATCCAAAAATCCCGTAACACAGGGCTTTGCCCACCGCCCGTGAAGGGCTAGACCGCATTTTTCGGATAGATTCGAAATACAATCCTTCTCTGCACACAATTGCTTTGCTAGAGTTTGACCAAGAAACGATAGAAATATCTTCTAGATCTGTATGTGATATCAGGAGTTTGACCGTTAGAAAATTCGCGTATGCCGTAGCAGAGCGATTGCGCTGGATAATCAGGTCCGGCGTCTCCAGGTTGAGAGGGTTGTAAACCTGCCTTGAAGCAGGCCAAGTTTCTGTCTCTATGAGATCGGTATTGCCGGTTGTGCGGCAATGCGGCCGTGGCTACTCAAGCCGCGGCTTTTGTTTTTATCATCTTGATTTCCAATGGCAGGAACGATCACAGAGCTGCGCTTCCAGAAGCGCAACAAGGATCGCGTCAACGTTTATCTTGACGGTAGGTTCGCCTTCGGGCTGGCCGCCATCAAGGCGGCTCATCTCAAGGTGGGCCAGACGTTGAGCGATGCCGACATCGCTCGGCTACAAAAAAAAGACGAGATCGAGCGCGCTTACGAGCGTGCATTAAACTTTTTATCCTATCGACCTCGCAGCGAGGCCGAGGTACGCCGCAATCTGCGCCAGAAAAACTTGGAGGAAGACGTCATCGAGGCAGTGATCGAGCGCCTGACGCGGGCAGGGCTGCTAGACGACCGGGAGTTTGCTCGGTATTGGGTGGAAAACCGGTTGCAGTTCAAGCCGCGAGGCGCGCGGGCGCTGCGCCAGGAGTTGTGGGAGAAGGGCGTTCCAGATCCCATCATCTCCGAAACGATCGAGCGTGTGGATGAAAACGATGCCGCCCGTCGAGTGGCAGAAGATGGCGCTCGCCGGATGGCACACCTCCAACCGGATGACTTTTGTCGCAAGCTGAACGCGTATATGGCACGTAGAGGTTTCTCCTATGCGGTCATCAAACCGCTGGTCGAGGAGATGCTGGAGACGGTCTGCTGCGAGATATCCGACATAGGAGGAAGCGAGGGAATGTAAATGGAGATAATCAGAATTACCGTAGTGGCAGTCCTAGCGTTAGCCGTGGGATTTGGCCTGGGCTTTTTGATACGCAACTATGTGATTCAGTCCAAGATCAAGAAGCAGCAGCAAGAGGCTAAAGTACAAATACACCAAGCAGAGAACAAGGCCAGCGAGATCGTTCTGGCCGCCAGAGATGAAGCGCTCAAGATTCGCAATGAAGCGGAGCAGGAACTGGAGCGGCGTCGCAGCGCTCTGCGCAGGGAGGAGGAACGCCTGCAGCAGCGACGTGAGAAAATGGATCACCAACAGGAGCGAATGGAACAACGGGAGCAAAGCCTCAACAAGCGCCAGAGCTCCCTGGATAGACAGCGCAACGAGGTCGAGCGGCTGCAACAGGAGCAGGTGGAGACACTGGAACGGATCGCCGGGCTGAGCCGTGAAGAAGCCAAAGAGGAACTCCTGACGATCGTCGAGGAAGAGAATCGTCAGGAGATGGCGCGGGTGATCCGCGAGGTAGAGGCCGAGGTCAAGGAGGAAGCGGACGAGCGCGCCCGCAAGATCATCACCTACGCCATACAGCGCATGAGCAGCGAACAGGTGGCCGAGTTCACGGTCTCGACGGTTCCGCTGACATCCGACGACATGAAGGGGCGCATCATCGGTCGTGGCGGGCGCAACATCCGAGCGTTCGAGCAGGCGGCGGGCGTCGACGTCGTCGTGGACGACACGCCCGAGGCCGTCACCATCACCTGCTTCGACCCGGTGCGCCGCGCGATCGCCTCGCGGGCCATGGAACGGCTCGTGGTCGACGGGCGCATCCACCCCGCCCGCATCGAAAAGATCGTCGAGGACAGCCAAAAAGAGGTGGAGCGCATCATCCGCGAAGAAGGAGATCGGGCAGCGTACGACGCATCCGTGCCCGGTCTGCACCCCGAGATCCTCAAGTTGCTCGGCCGGCTCAAGTTTCGCACTAGCTACGGGCAAAATCAGCACGCACACGCCATCGAAACGGCCAAGCTGGCTAGCTTGCTCGCCGAGGAATTGGGAGCCGATGCCGATGTGGCTCGCGCAGGCGGGCTGCTGCACGATATCGGCAAAGCTGTGGACTTTGAGGTGGAGGGAACGCACGCCGGTATCGGCGCCGATATCTGCCGGCGCTACGGCGTTCCAGAGAAGGTGATACACTGCATAGAAGCCCACCATCACGAGACCGAGCAGCTCTCTATCGAGGCCATCATCGTCGAGGCCGCAGATGCGATCTCTGGCGCGAGGCCAGGGGCGCGTCGCGAGAGTTTGGACCTGTACCTGAAGCGCATCCACGCCCTGGAAGAGATCGCCAACTCCTTCACGGGAGTGGAGGAATCGTACGCCATTCAGGCCGGGCGCGAGGTGCGCATCATCGTCAAGCCCGAGGAGGTGGACGACCTGGCGACCATACAGCTCTCCAGGGACATCGCCCACAAGCTCGAGGAGAGTATGGAGTATCCAGGGCAGATCAAGGTGACGGTGATCCGCGAAATACGGGCGGAGGAGATCGCCAAATAGTTTCTAAAAAGAAACAGGCCGGGTGTTTGGACCATGTCGGTCCGCATCCGGCCTGTTTGCTTTTTACCAATCAGCTTTGGGACGGGCCCTAGGGCAAGTGCGCTCTTGGGTTCAGCAGTTCGCCGTAGTAGCGTATCTCAAAGTGCAAATGCGGACCGGTGGACCACCCGGTGCTGCCCACAGCGCCGACAACCTGACCGCGCTCCACCGCCTGCCCCACCTCGACGTATATATTGCTCAGGTGAGCGTAATAAGTGGCAAAGCCGTTAGCGTGGTCGATCACGATCAGGTAGCCGTAGCCCACGTCGGTCCATCCGGCGAAGCTGACAAAGCCGCCGTCGGCTGCCTGGACGGCGCTGCCCGCCGGCGCCCCGATGTCGATCGCCCGGTGGCCGTACCAGAACCCCTGCGTGATCCTGCCCATCACCGGCCACTGGAACCGCCCTGTGCCGCGCGCCCCTCCGGGGACAGAGCCGGTGTACGAGGTGACCACCTTGGGCACGTAGGGCTTTTCGCCGCCGGGGATGATGAGCTTGTCACCCTCTTTGATCGTATAATCCGGCGGCACCAGGTTGTTGTACTCGCAGGTGGCAATCGTCGTCGAGTCGACCTTGTACGTTTCGGCGAGAGAATCCAGCGTGTCGTCTGCGGTGACCGTGTGGTAGGCCCCGTCGATGGGCAGGATGATGACCTCCTGTCCGATCCGCAACAGGTCGGGGGCATCCTCGATGGCCGGATTCGCCCACATGATCGTCGTGGGTTCCAGATTGTAGGAGGTCGCGATAGATTGTACGGTGTCGCCTGCCTGGACGATGTAGGTCTCTATGCCGAGGCGCGGACGCTCCGGGATAGTGGTATGCGGCTGGGCCACCCGAACGACTGCACCATAGGTGCCGCTGCCGTTGCTCAGGGCTTCGCCGTTCTTCCCGTTCAGCTCCAGCATCAGGACTTCGGTAGACCCAAACTCCTCCTCCTCGCCGGCGGCGACGGGCAGGGCAGACATAGCAGAGACAGAGACGGTCTGCGTCGGCCACTTGACGCTGTTCAGCCCGATGACGGTAGCCGCTACGACGACGACCGCCAGGTGAGCGCTCGTCCGCGTGAGGAATGGGCGCCAGCCACGCCAATCGCCGGCGCAACGATAAACCGTGGTCGCCAGCCAGGCAAAGGCGCGCACAAAGACGTTCTCGAGGCCACGGCGGAGGGCCTGGCCTCCCTCGACGGCAACTGTCAAGACTTCATGTTGTGATATCTGCATCGACTTTTTCATCTATACACGTATCGCTCTAGGGCTGGTAAAGCATCGGGTCTTGTGGCGCGCCGTTCAGCCGAATCTCGAAATGGAGATGGGCCCCCGAAGACCAACCGGTGCTGCCACAGTAGCCCAGCAAGTCGCCCTGCATGACGGCCTGTCCGCACCCCACGGCGATGCTGCTAAAGTGACCGTACCGGGTGACAAAGCCATTGCCGTGGTCGACCTGGGCCATGATGCCGTAGCCTCCGTTCCAGCCTGCGATCGTTACCAAACCATTGTCCGCGGCCACAATCGGATCGCCCGTCCTGCATCGATAGTCGAGTCCGATGTGCGTCGGGTTGCGCGGATCGTGAAAATACCAACCGGAGACATCAGCTCTGCCAGTAGGCAGGATGAACCAACCGTTGGCGCCGATGCCGGTATACGTCGTGCCGCCGCAAGACCCATAGACGAGTCCGGCAGGGCCGGGCAAAGGAACCAAAGGCGGCGGGTTCCATTGGACCTCGTCGCCCGTGCCTCCGGGGACGACGAGCAATTGTCCCTGGATGGGTTGGTCGCCCTCCTCCAGGCCGTTCCACTCGTTATACAGGGCCGCAGGCTCCACGTCGTAGCGGGCGGCGATATCCGCCACCGTCTCGCCCGCACCGGTGGTGTGATACACGCCATCGACGGGCAGGATGAAAAGCTCGAGCCCGGGTTTGATGAGCCACGGGGCGTCCATGAGCGTCTCACGGTTGCTCCACACGATCGTCTCCGCCGATAGGTCGAACTGGGCGGCGATGCCATAGACGGTGTCGCCGCCTTGGACGGTGTAGGTCTTGACCCCAGGGCGCGCGCGTTCCGGGAAGGCGGTGTGGGGAATGGGCAGCCGGGCGACCGTGTCGGTGCCGGGGGATAGCATCCAGTCCCTTGAAGAGGACGAGCTAGCAGGCCGCGCCATGCTCGCGTCCGAAAGTGCTGCCACTGCGGAAGGCGCGCCGCCAGCGCTGATCGGATCGCCGACCGCGATCCTGGGCAGTGGGACGCCTACGCCACCGAAAAAGATGGTGACCACGGCGAGGGCGACGATGCTCAGGTGGGCCGTGGCGCGGGTCAGGAACGGGCGCTTGGTACGCCAATCGACACAGGTACGCCAAACCCCCGTCACGCACCAGGCAACAAAGCGTAGCATTAGGGAACGTGAACAGGAGGAATTGGCTTTCGCCGTACAGCTCTCCCCTTCAATCGAGACAGGGAATGATGCATTTTCCATTGCGGACGATCCAAGGTTCTGCAACAATAGTCGCAACCCCCATAAATCATTATACCATCAAAAAAGGGCGATGACAACTTTGGCAAGTTAGTATTTAGGGCGATTACACCTAGCTGACAGAGAACGCATTCCCTAAAAACAAGCGGAAAAGCGGCCCAGGTG
>Ga0316577_10001092_pt1 | contig 12298 bp, 8 predicted proteins | sample S5NA_FD_203073 | JGI IMG/M metagenome (GOLD analysis project Ga0316577, IMG submission 203073) | Rhizosphere microbial communities from salt marsh grasses in Alabama, United States - S5-7_050615r2r1 | ecosystem: Host-associated > Plants > Roots > Rhizosphere | place: USA: Alabama | collected... | reverse complement strand
GCGGCGGAGTTGTCTTTTTCGGCCGTTTTCTCGACGGTCTGCGACAGTTCAGCGGAATCATGGCGGGTTCGCTGCAAATGCCCTGGTGGAAGTTCACTGTGTTCAACGTATTAGGAGCGACCGCCTGGACCGCACTCTGGGGTCTGGGGGTTTATTTATTCGGCAAGGACATCAAAACTGTATTCAGCGTGTTTCATGCCATGGAACCGTATGTCATCTGTGGCAGCCTGCTGACGTTGATCCTGCTGGTGCTCTATCTTCGGCGCAACCGCAAGCACCGAGCGTCGGCCTTTTATTGATATGATATCATCGGCCCCAAAAAAGACGCGATCATCGTCTTATCCGCCATTCCCGGTCTCAGCTCTCTTCGCGTTTCCAATTCCCTGAACGATCGGCGGCAGCGTATCCTTCCGGCGTCAGAAACGCGCTGGTTTTCAGCGTGTTCATATCGATCAGGCCACTTGCATATAAACCCTTCAGAGCCGCCAGAGTTTCGCTGGGGGCAAGGGGAAGTACCGCTACAACGTCGCTGATGTCCATTATACCTGGCGGCCCCTTAAACTCCCATTCCTTGGCCAATACGGCCAATACTTTGCTTTCCTCCGGCTTCAGCATTTTTGCTCCCGTTTCTACGGTCTTCTGTTAAGTTGCGCCAGTTAGTCGGTTTGGTCAGTTTAGTCCCGTGGCGGGATTGAAGGCAATCATCGATTTTAACGATTAAACGCCAAACGGCATCTAAGCCATCACTGGTGCCGGGTTCTGAGTTTCGAGTTTCACGTTTCTATTTTTGGGTCTGATTCTATTTGTTTATGAAACGATGATTTCTTCAAACCGGCTTCCCTCTCGAGTATCGCACGCTTTCTTTCAGTGCCCCATCGATAGCCGCCGAGACGCCCGTTACGCCTCACAACCCTGTGACACGGGATGGCCACGGCGATTTTGTTGGATGCGCATGCCTGAGCCACCGCCCGTGCGGCCTTTGGGTGACCGATTTTTGCCGCGATGTCCGTGTAACTTGCGGTGGAACCGGGTGGGATTTCACGCAAGGCCGTCCAGACAAGGTGCTGAAATGCCGTTCCCTGAATGTCCAGGGGTAGGTTTAAGCTTCGTTGCGGGTTTTCGAGGTGAGCGAGTATTTGTTTCACCCACTTTTTGAACACATCGTCGTTGTCCAATATTCTGGCCTTCGAAAACCTTTCCCGCAATCGGCCCTCTAAAATGTCAGGACCATCTCCAAACTCGATGGCACAGATGCCCTTTTCAGTGGCGGCTATCAGAACCCATCCGGAAGGGGATTTTTCCGCGGCGAACCGGATGTCGATTCCTGCGGCTCCCTGCCGGTACTCCGAGGGCTTCATTCCAAGAACTGCTTCGGCATTTTCATAAAAGCGGCTGCTCGACCCAAACCCTGCCTCATAAATCGCCTCCGTGACGGTTGCCTCCTTCTGCAGCCCTGAGCGAACCTGCTTCAAGCGCATCTCCATAGCGTATTGCTTGGGTGTGATGCCGACATTTTTTTTAAACAGCCGTTGAAAATGAAAGGGACTCAAGCCGACTTCATTTGCCAGATTTTTAAGCAGTACATGCTCCTCACGGCTTTCGATGATATGGCAGGCCTTGATGATGGCAGCCGAAAGTCTGTCGTGTTCGACTGCTGATGTCGGTTGGCAGCGTTTGCAGGGGCGGAAACCGGCTCGTTCGGCTTTCTTGCAGGTGTCGAAGAAACGAACATTCTCATATTTAGGCAACCGCGATGCACAAGCCGGACGGCAATATATGAAAGTTGTCAAGACCCCGTACACGAAGGCCGTGTTTGCATTCAGATCACGCCGGACGAGTGCCTGCCAGCGTGCTCGATCGGTTTCATAAACACTATCAGGCGGGCTTTTCATAGATATTCCCTTTCTTTTAGCATACCCTCATCCTTGACAGCTAAACCAAACTGACAAGCAGGGATTGGTTGCATTTGCCATCATAATAAGGCTTGTTTATCGAAGGGGCTATCCGTTTCTTGCGGTCAATTTTTTTTTGCGAACCCTGAGCGCATTTTAAAGGAGGGGGCTCACCAGCCGCAGCGTGTTCTCGAGGAAACGCGGCCCGAACCTCCGGGTACTCCAGGCCACCGGATCGAGCCGGTTTGAATCGTCGATGTAGGACTGTTGCAATGCACGCAGTTCAACGGCAAACGTGGGCTCGTAGATAATGAGCGACACCTCGTAGTTAATCCAAAGACTTCGCATGTCCAGATTTACTGTTCCGAACATCGACATCGCTCCGTCGACCGTGATCGATTTCGTGTGCAGCAACCCGCCGCGATAGAGGTAGATCTCAACACCGATCTCGAGGAGTTCGTCGTAGTAGGAGCGGCTCGCGTAGCGGGTGAGGAAGGAGTCGACCTTCTGCGGTACGATCAGCGTTACCTTGACGCCGCGGCCTGCCGCACCGCGCAGCGCATAAATCAATGCATCGTCCGGGGCCAGATAAGGGGTGGTGAGCACCAACTCTTCGCGGGCGGCGTTGATCAGCGCCAGCAGAATTTGAAGCAGTCCGTCGCCCGTTTGACCCGGACCGGACGGGACGACCTGAATGTCCGCCGAACCCTGCGGTTCAACCAGATGGAGGCCGGAACTATGGATGAGATCCCGCAGCGGTTCGCCGGTCTCGAGTGCCCAGTCGCCAATCACGGTAGCGGCAAGCGAGGCCACGACGGCACCCCGGACACGAACCATGGCATCGACCCACTCACCGACACCCGCCTCCTGCTTGAAGAAGCGCGGGTCCACGAGATTCATGCTGCCCGTCCAGGCCGTCTTGTCGTCGATGACGACAATTTTCCGGTGCAGACGCAGGTCGGTGCGGCCGAAAAGCGTCCGGAAGACGCCGACCGGCAAGGCGGCCCGTAAATGGACGCCGGCGTCTCTGAGCCGCTGCGGTTGCCGACTTTTCCACCAGGGCGCGGCGCCGAGTGCATCCACGAGCAGACGGCAGGTAACACCTCTTTCAGCGGCCCGGATGACGGCCTCCAAAACCTCGTCGGCCGTTCCGCCCTCGTTCCAGATGTAAAACTCCATCAGTATGCTGGACTCAGCCTGATCCACTTCCCGGGCGATGGTGTGAAGTACTTCCTGGGTGTTGGAAAACAACCGGAAGCTGCTGCCGCGGACGGTGAGGCTGCCCACGGTTTGTTGCCCGAGCCGGTCTATGCCTCGTGCGACCGGTGCGTGACGCGACCAGTCGACGTCCGTAAGCCCCCCCCGGATCACGGCATCAGAAATTTTCCTGAAGTCGGTCCGCAAGGTGCCGATTCCTCGCTGCCGCTTGCGGCCGATCCGTCGTTCGCCGATCAGAAAATAGATGATCGCGCCGACAAAGGGGAGCAGTGCCACCAGGAAGAGCCACGCCAACGCGACACCCGTCGCCGGGCGCCGCATGATGACGCGGACGGAGATTGCGACGACAATCAGGGCGTGCGCAACCACAATAGCAGTTGACGGATAGCTGAAAAAGCTCACCCGAAGCGTCTCCTTTCTCGATTGTTCAAAAATTTACCGGTACTTTTTAAGAATCGATTGGGAGGTCTCATCTTAAACGTTTAGGGACTTCTCTACCACATCTGCCATTCCAATTAAATACGCTTTTTTACCTCTAACCGTGAAGATACGTACATTGAACATCGTCTGTTCGACCCAGTCGGTTCAGGCTCGCTTTCACCGTCGGTCGATTCCGAGGCCGTAAAAACGCCTTCAAAAAAATGATCCTTCCGAAAAAGCAAGGGCCCCTGATTGACTTCAGGGGCCCCTTAAGCAAACCTACGGGTATTTATTGCGTGTTCGAGAAAATCACCCGATTTTCAACACCAGCGCAGCGCCGGTGTCGCCGGCGGCACAGCCGGTAAACAGCATATAACCACCGCCTTTCATCACCGTCTCCTCGATCCCTTCGATGATCAACCGCCCCGCGGTAGGGGCCTGGGGGTGACCGAATATAAGGGAACTGCCGTAGTTGTTGAACCCGTTGACGTCGATCTTCATCTGATCCGCCATGTAAACGTCGTTGGCGGCAAACGGATTGTGGGTTTTGATCACGTTGACATCGCCGACGCCGATGCCGGCTTTTTCCAGTGCCATTTGAGCGGCCGGCACCACTGCCATGGCCATGTGCGCCTTTTTGGCCCGGTAATACCCGAAAGAGACAACCCGGATTTCGGTTCTCGGATCGGCACTGAGGTCGCGCGCCTTTTCACGGGTGGTCACGACCACTGCGCAGTTGCCGTCCGCCGGGTGGGTCTGGGAACCGAAAGTGATCTTGCCGTCGGGTAGAACCGGTCGCAGACCGGCCAGACCTTCCGCCGTGGTTTCCATGATCCCCTCGTCGGCCTCCAGCAGCAGGGTCTTTTTCCGCGACACCTTTACTTCCACTGCATACATGTAGCGCTTCTGAAAGGCGCGGTCGTCCGCCAGGGCTTCTTTGTACTGCTCGTATCGTCGCAGGGTGACGGCGTCACACTGTTCCCGGCTGAGGCCAAATTCCTTGGCCACGTTTTCGGCTGTCTGAATCATGGCCGTGCCGCCCCAGGGGTCGAGGTTGAAGTGGTCCATGACCCAGTTTTCAGACGTCACCTGGCCGCCGGGGCCCATTGGGTTCGGCCAGACGGTGTGGGGGCCGTTGGAGCAGCGGTCTACGGCTAATGTGTAACAGTTTTCGAACAATCCGGTTTCAATGCCGACCGCCGCCTGGAAGACACCGGTGGTAGAAGTGGAGCAGGCCTGGCTGATGAGAAGGCCGGGGGTGTCCGTGGCACCGATCAGAGCTGCAGCCCAGGGGCCGCCATAAAACATTTTCGGTTGGCCGACGGTGAGTCCCAGGATCAGGTAATCGAACATCGTGGCATCCCAATTCTTGTCTGCCAGCCAGCGTTTGCTCGTTTCGGCACCCAAAGTAATTGCGTTCTCGTTTGCCAGGGTTCCCTGCCAACGAGCGAACGGCGTGCTGTAATAACCGCCGTACGGAATAAAGGCTTTGGTCAACATGGTTTTTATCCTCCGTCTGATTTTGATGATAAACTAAAAGGTTATGTCAGCTTGGGATATGACCCAAATTCTATTTTCGTACTAACAGGTTCTGAGTTTCACGTTTCTCTTTTGTCGGCACTGCCCGGTTTGCGAAATTTTTCTCTCAGCTTACGATGCAATATCTTACCGGTCGGTGTGCGCGGCATATCGTCCGAGCGGATGAAAATAACGTCTTTCGGTCGTTTGAACCCTGACAGTTTATTGCGGCAGCATTCCTTTATGGCCGATTCGTCGATATCCTTTTCACTGACACCGGGTTTGGGGACCACTACTGCCACGACCTTTTCACCCCACTTCTCATCCGGCAGGCCGATGCAGGCACAGTCGAAAACACACTCGTGACTGCCCACGGCTTCTTCCACTTCGCTGGGGTAGACATGCTCGCCGCCGGTGATAATCATGTTGTCCTTGCGGTCGATGATTTCATAAAACCCGTCGACTCCCCGCCGGGCCATGTCACCGGCCGAAAACCAGCCGTCCCGGAACGCTGCCGCGGTTTTCTCCGGCAGCTTGTAGTATTCCTTGAACAGCATCGGTCCGCGGGAATACAGTTCCCCGACCTCACCGACCCCCACTTCTTCGCCGTCGACATTCAGCAATTTGACAAAGTCTGTCCCCAGGCTTTCGAAGCCGATGGAGCCCAGCTTGCTCATCTGGTGTTCGGGCTTGAGCACAGTGACAATGCCGGCTTCGGTCGATCCGTAGCCTTCGTAAAGTTCGACGCCGGGGAAGAAATCCATGATCGCCAACTTCATGCTCTTTCTGACCGGGGCCGAAGAGCAGAGCAGTTTGCGGACCGAACCGACGTCCCGCTTGCGTTCTTCTTCCGTCGTATTCAGAATCAGGTTGTAGTGGGTCGGTATGAGAGAAATAAAGGTGATCTTCTCGCGTTCGATGATCTCGAGAATCTCCCCGGCCCTGAACGACTGGGCCGGATGGATGTAAACCGTGGCGCCGATGTAAGTGAAGGTGAAGGTGAAGAAAGTGGAGTTGATGTGGCACAGCGGCATCACATTCAAACAGATGTCGTGCTCGGTGAATCCGAAATCGACGGCGTTGATCAGATAGAAGGCGATGTGGGATTCATGCGTGCGCACCACCCCCTTCGGCTTGCCGGTCGTGCCGGAGGTGTAGATCAGAATCCAGGTGTCTTCGGGCCTGACATCCGCATGCGGTTCGCTCTCCGGGGCATTCCTGATAAATTCTTCATACGGGCGATACCCTTCTTTTGAATCTCCGACGACGATGGCGTTTTCAGCCGGGATGTTCTTCAGATCGGACCTTATCGCTGCGAGTGTATCCGTGAACTGGTCGTGGACGACAATAGCCTTGGCATCGGAGTTTTCGACGATGTAGGCGACCTCGAGCGGCGCCAGCCGAAAGTTGATGGGAACAATCACGATTCCGGTCTTGGCCGTTGCCAGATAGAGTTCGATAATCTCGATGCTGTTTTCGAGCAAGACCGCCAGTTTGTCGCCCTTGGACAGTCCCAGCGACGTCAGGCTATGGGACAACCGGTTGACCCTTGTATTGGTTTGCGGATAAGTAAAGCTGCGCCGGCTGTCCTTCAGGCACACCGTGTTCGGAAATTTTTTGGCATTGACCTTCAGGTTCTGCCCAAGATTCATCCAGCAGGCCGTCATAATGTCCTCCGTAAAAATTGCAAAAGGCTTAAGGAAACTGGTTTAGGTTTCCAGGTTCAGGGTTCAGTGTAAAAGGAAAAATGCCAAGGTTTCAAGGTTCCAGGCTCGGAATAGTTGCCATCCGCGGTTTTCAGTTGGGGAGACATCTGAAATTTCAAATGGCTTTCATCCATCAACCCCGAACCTTGAACCCTGAACCCTTAAACCCTACACGCTTATTCTCGCATCGACCACGACGGCGGCATCCTCGAAGGCCATTACCGGGTTCAGGTCCATTTCCTTGATGGCCGGAAGGTCCGAGACCAGCTGGGACAGGCGCAGGATTATCTCTTCCAGACGGCCGCGATTGACGCCCTTGCGGCCTCTGACGCCCTTGAGCAGCGGGGCGCCCTTTATCGCTGCCAGCATTTCTTTGGCCTCGGTTGTGCTTACCGGGGTCAGATTGAAGACGACGTCCTTCAGGACTTCGACGTGGATGCCGCCCAGTCCGAACATGATCAGATGGCCCAGGTTTTCCTCGGCTTTGGCCCCCAAGATGACCTCCAAGCCGCCGGGGATGTACTTCTGCACCAAAAAACGCAGGTCGTTTGCTGCAAGTGTCGTCTGCATCCGGTCCACCGCCGCCCGCACGGCGTCGCCGTCGGCGAGGTTCACCTCTACTGCGCCCATGTCGCTCTTGTGCACGACGGCCGCAGAATCGGCCTTGACCACCACCGGAAAACCGATGCTCTCGGCCGCCGCGAACGTCTCCTCCGCATTGGCAGCCACACGCCAGTCGGCGGTCGGAATGCCGTAGGCATCCAGAATTCCGTAAACCTCTTCTGCCGAGAGGTTCCGGCGGCCGGCCTGTTTTGCCTTCGACAAGATGGTCCGGCCCTTTTCGCGATCGACATCATTGAAGGTCTTCAGTTCGCCGATTTTACGGGCGCGAATCGTGTTGTAGCGGACCAGGGCGGCCAAGGCCCGGGCCGCTTCACCGGGCAGGCTGAAGCAGGGGACCCCGCCGTCCCGCAGGATGTTGACCACCTCGGTCCACTGCTGCCGGTCGGTCATCAAATTGCAAACCAGCGGTTTCTGCTGCAATTGGTTAACCGCCACGATCTCCCGCGCGATGCTCTCGTTGTCGACGAAAAAAGGCGTGACGAAGTTGATGTAAATACAGTCGAAGTCATCGTCTGCCAGCATGGCATCCATGCAGGCCCTATAATGGGCGGCCGTGCCGGTGGCCAGAACGTCGATCGGATTTCTGACGGAGGCTTCCGGGTAGAGCGTTGTCTTTAATTTCGCAACGGTCTTTTCCGAAAGAGGGGGCAGTTGACAGCCGGCGCCGACGAACACATCGGTGGCGATTACGGCCGGCCCGCCGGTGTTGGTGATGATGCCGACACGGTTTCCCCGCGGTATCGGCTGGGTGGCAAAAGCGGCGGCGGCCTGGATCAGTTCCCCCTCGTCCGTGAAGGTGACCACGCCCGCCTTTTTGAATATCAGGTCGGTGGCCAAGTCTTCTTTAGCCAGCCCGCCGGTGTGCGATGCGGCCGCTTTGGCGCCTTCCGCGGTCCGCCCGGCCTTCATGGCCAGGATCGGTTTTCGGGCGGCCACATCGCGGACGGTCTGCATGAAATTGGCCGGGTCTCTGAGCCCCTCGACGTAGGTGACGATGACCCGCGTTCCGTCGTCCTGCCCCAGGTAACGGATGATTTCTGGGATGGTCACATCGCAGGCATTGCCGTTGGAGGCATAGATGCGGGTGCCGACGCCCATGGCTGCAAATCCCTGGTGGATGACTTCGGCCACGCCGCCGCTCAGCGCGACAATGGAAATGAATCCCGGCTCGGGCTTGGTGAACGTAAAGTTGCAGTAGGCCCGGATCCGGGGATCCGAATTGATGATCCCTTGGCAGTTGGGCCCCAGGATGCGGATGCCGTATTTGGCGGCCCGGGATAGAAAATCCTTTTCTATGGCTTCCCCTTCGGGACCGGTTTCCGAGAACCCGCCGGAATTGATGATGATGTTTTTCACGCCCTTCCTGCCGCAGTCTTCGACGGCCTGGGGCACGAACTTGGCCGGAATGACCATGTGAACCACATCGATATTGTCCGGACAGTCCGTAATCGACTTGAAGGCCTTGATGCCACGGATTTCATCCGCCTTCGGGTTGATGGGATAGATGTCGCCCTTGAATCCGAAATCGATCAGGTTCTTGATCACCCGATTGCCGATGGAGAGCTCTTTGCTCGAAGCGCCGATGACCGCAACCTTCTTGGGTCTGAATAAGGATTCCAGCATGGTTTTCTCTCCTTCTTTTTAGTTTGGCCAGTTGAGTCCCGCTGCGGCGGGATTAGGCCCGTTTGGCCGGTTGAAGGATTTCATCAATTTTAATGACTAACGCTCATTGTCTTTTGGGCTGCCACGGCGCATGAATTGATGCGCCGGAGCCCGAATAAGCAATTGCGAAAAGCGGTTGACTGTCTGAGTCGCTTACGGGCTCTTAGACCGGACCCTATGCCGATGCCGCTTGGTAAGCACGATCTTCAAGCTGCATCCGAACTCATTATTTGAAGACGCGACTGGTCCGGGCTTAGAGCCCGTTGGCGGCGAGTTTCAGCCGTCTTTCGCAACTGCATACCCGGGCGGAGGCGCCCACTTTCTTACACTATTACATTCTATTTTCGTGTTAAACGGCCATAGTCCTTGGGAGCCGCCGAGGAGCATTTAGGAATAAGTGTCAAGCCTCTCTTTCTTCGAGCTGCTCGATAAACGCTTCGACATTGGTCTTGGTTTGTTCGTCCGACACCAGTCGCATGTCGTTGAGATCACCGTTGATGATCAGGCTCGGTATGCCGGTGATTTCTTCCATGCGCTGGGGCATGCCGTAGCGGCAGTTGGAGTTGTTGGGACAGGTCTTGGCATCGTGGTAGATGATCCCGTTGACCTTGAAAAAGGCTAACATATCCTTGATGTATTTTTCCTTGGCCTCGTCGGCGCGCGTGATGAACAGTTCGGTGTAGGCCCGTGCCATGCTTCTGAACGGGTCGTCGGGATCGAAGGCTTTGAATATCCAACTGTTGCAATAGGTCGAGGCCAACACACAGGTTTTCAACTCGGCAAACATCTTCGAGTGGGCGCTGAGACGGCCCCAAACCGGCATGCCTTCCCAATAGATCCGAAAGCGTTCGCCCTCGACCGCGGCCTCGTGGTTGGTGATGCGTTCTTTCATTTCCGCCAGCAGAAGCTTGTAGTAATCGACGGCCACCTGGGTTCCGCGCAGCACAACCGCCGGTCCCATATGGATGGTACCGTCGTAGAACGTCAAGGGCGAGGGCAGGGAGGAGGCGGTGTCCAGGACTTCTTTCCACAGGTCCGAACACCGGCGTGACAGGCCCAGGACCCGTTTCAATTCTTCCATGTCAAAAGTGTTGCCGGAGATATCCTCCAATGGGGGGATGAGAGCCTCCATCTGCCTGGCGATCGAGTCGACGTGCTTGTCGGAAACCTCCCCAATGCCGCGATGGGTATGGATGCCGAGCAGCGGAACTTTAAATTCCCTGGCATACCAGGCGAACCAGTCCTGCACATCGCGGCACTGGTTGGTGTTGTAAACCAGCACGTCGGGCCGGGGGACGGCTTCGATGCCCGGGTAGGCCCTGGAGAGCGGCGTGAAGCCCTTCAAATAAGCCCCCACGTCGGCAGTCAGGTAGGAGCAGATGTCCGGTGAATAGCCCATGGCGTTGGCTACCGGAATCATGTCCGTTGCCGCGCGCGTCGCACCGAGCATCGCCCCGTGGTTTTCAGGGAAGTGAACCAGAAAGCCCATGGAGCGCAGGATTTCGGCCGGTCCCACGCTCGTACACCAGGCGATTTTGCGACTGCGGGTCTTCGACGCCTCGTTCAACTCGTAAAAGTATTCGGCCATAACGCGGCCCATTTCCTTGGAAGCCTTTATCGGTTTGCGCAGGATCTTTTTTTCTTCAGCCATGTCGTGTTCCTTTCGATATCGGTGGGCCCGTTAGTCGGTTAGCCCGTTAGCCGGTTGTTTGTTTAAGTCAGTTGAATCCGTCGAGGCCGTTTTGCCGTTGCTGGCATCTCATCCTGTTGAATGAACCCATTACCTCAACCGGTTAACGGGCTGACGGGTTAACGGGCTAAACCGTCGCTTCCATTGCGTACAGCGCCGCGCCGATGGCACCGGTCAGCTGCGGGTGTTCCGGTACCAGAATTCTGCGGCCTATAATTTCTTCGGTCATTTTGACCAGGTAGGGGTTGTGTTCGACCACCCCGCCGGTCATGACCACGTTTTCGGTCAACGAATCCATTTCGAGGACCCGCTTGATGACCGAATAGAAGACTCCCTTGACGATGTCGGTCACCTTTTTGCCTCGTCGAATGTTTTCGAGCACTTCGGTGGCGGAGAACACCGTGCAGAAGCTGCCGAGTTTGACCATATTTTCGGACTGACGGGCCAAGCCGTCCATTTCTTCCAGGGGAATGTCGAGCCGCGTCGACATTTCTTCCAGGAAGGCACCGGTTCCGGCAGCGCACTTACGGTTCATTTTGAATCCCGTGCGGAGGCCCTTTTCATCTAGTTTGACGACTTTGTTGTCCTGACCGCCGATGTCGATGATGGTGATCGATTGCGGGAAATACAGATAACAGCCCTTGGCGTGGCAACCGATTTCGGTGCGGGAATCATCGGCAAAGGGAACATTTTTGCGGCCGTAACCAGTCGACACCGCGCGTTGAATCGCTTCGGGTGTCGCGCCGGCCATTTTGAGCGCTGATTCCAGGCAGGCTTCGGCTGTGGCCGAAAAGTCGGTGCCGGATTTCTTGACGGCGAATCCGAGCAGGCTTCGCTTCAGGTCGAGGACGGCGACTTTCGTGCGTGAGGAACCCACGTCCGTGCCCACGACCAGCTGCCGCGACGCTTGTTGAGACTGTTGTGTCAAAATTGCGATTCCAGTCCTTTTACCAGCGCCTGCAGGGTGATGTTGAAAGGCGTTTCGATGCCGGCCTGCAGTCCGTAGGCGACGAACTTGCCATTGATGAAATCGACCTCTGTGCGGCGTCTGGCCTCTATATCCATGAGCATCGAGGGCTTGTGGGAACCGGCCTTGCTCATGTAATCGATGGCATGGGGATAAAATTTCCAGCCCAGTTCGATTTCGTTGGCCCGGGCGACCTTGACGCATTCTTTTACCAGGGCGTCGACGATCGGAAACACGATCGGGTCGGTCATCGCCTGGGCCATGGTCAAACCGGTCACGGCACAGACCGGGTTCATGCAGGCGTTCAGGATGGCCTTGCGCCAGACCATCGAAATAATCTGATCGGTATGGGCAGTCGCCAGACCGCACTCGGTGAGTGCATCGGCAATGGCACGAGCGGCTGGTGCGGACTGCGGGTCGAGTTCCTGCAGGTGGTGCGGTGGATGGTGGAACGGCATGCGCACGTGCCCTGGTGCTACCAGACCGCAGCCGTAGTTGACGACGGCCCGCATGACGGATTGGTCTCCGAGGAATTCGGCAAAAACCCTCTCGGTGTCGATGCCGTTCTGCCAGCTGACCACGAACAGGCCCTCGCGATGAA
>Ga0316577_10001091_pt1 | contig 12298 bp, 10 predicted proteins | sample S5NA_FD_203073 | JGI IMG/M metagenome (GOLD analysis project Ga0316577, IMG submission 203073) | Rhizosphere microbial communities from salt marsh grasses in Alabama, United States - S5-7_050615r2r1 | ecosystem: Host-associated > Plants > Roots > Rhizosphere | place: USA: Alabama | collected... | reverse complement strand
TAGATCGCTGCCGGGTGGGAGGGAATGCCCCACCTTGCCAGCCGCGCAGCTTTCGCCATATCTTGCGAGAAGGACTTTGCGTATCGTACCGGCGCAGCTCAACCGCATCAAGAACATTGCGCACGCTATCTAGAAAAGTATCTGTAGATTGGGAAACTCCGGCGCTAACAACGTTTAAACGTGAAACGACGGCGAGTTTGAGTGATTCGACGGAAACTGGATTAAATCCGACGCCAAGCAGAATTGGTTTAACATCATCATTGAATTCCTCGATGATTACCCCACTGTTTTGTGTAAAAAAGTCATCTTGCTTATTACTCAACCAACCATCAACGATCTGTACTGACCAGAAATGGGAATCCTGTAGATCGTTGATCAGGTTGTTCAGAAATTCATCCGGATATTCACCATCAAATAAGCTTATCTCCTGGGCTAATTGATCGCGAAGAGGTTTGATGGCGGCTACAGGTAATAAAAGCCGGTTTTGCAGCGTGTTCAATACATTTGTAACGTATGCCTGTAGATATTTTTTAAAGTTATAAAGTTCTTTCGATGATAAGGATTGGTTGGAACTGCTGATTTGCTCCGCTCTTTGGAAGGCTGCACCGAATTCGCTGCCCGTTATTTGCTCGCGTAAGGCAGCAAAACTCTCTGCACCTTGCAAGGTTTCCGTCAGGAGGCTTCTTAGATCCCGGATCATGCGCCGAAATTCTTCTTGAGTCGTTGCGCTTACGCTCAAGACTCCCAGTTCCCCCGGTAGATACTTCTCCATACGATCCAGGGCATCCATGGAAGTTACTTTGCGCTTCATGCCGATCGCTACTTTCAAACTGTCAATCGCTACTTCAGTACCTACGGCAACTAAAGCCATCACAGAGAAGAATATAGCCAGCCCGGCAAATACGCGCGTGATCTCCACCGGCAAATTATCAGTTCCTTTACTGATGACTGGTATTATTGTTGTTCCACTGCCATTGTTGGCAGTATTGATGTCGCCGGGGATTGGTGAATAAGCGTCCTGGCTAGTTTCTCCTCCCGATTCAACAAGTTCCGCGCGCAGGAGATGGGTCCCTGGATTTTCCAACACGACGTTACAGTTGTCGATCGCCATGCGCAGTGGGGCATCAATACCATCCATTAATGCTAAATTAACCGGCTGGCGGCATTGAGCGAGGATATCTTCGGTCTGTGCATTTGTAACGGTGAGGACTACGTCAACACCAAGATCAGTTGGAAGAGCAGAAGAGCCAACATTCTCTAATGTAATAAAGTAGTGGGTTTCATCTCCAATTCCAGCTGCAAACGGTTGTGTCTCGATGGCGGTTACTGTCAGGTCAAATACCCCGTTGTTTTCCTGCGCATGAGCCGTACTCAGGGGGAACAGCAGTAGGAAACAGGCAACCAGCAATACGAGGGCGGGTCGGCCGTTATTCATTTTGGTACTACTCCAGATAAAGATACGTTGGTGGCCGGTGGGCGACTAGTTGATGATGGGGATCGCTATGACCCATGCCAACCTTCTTTGGCCACATGTAGACATAATTATCCGGAAAATGAATTAATATGTCAAGTTGTTTATGTAAACTCGCTGAGGAAACGGTCGAGAAATGCTTGTAAATTTTCCGTGTGAGAGCCGCGCCAGTAAACCTGATTGCACGCTGCGCATTGCTGGAATTCTTCAAAGTATAGTTTTGTTTTAGGTTGCAGGCTCTCCATGACGACATCCTTTTCAACCGGTTGTAGGATGCCGTTACAACGCAAACAACGTTTCCAGGGCTCAATTTTATCTACTAGTTGAAAGCGCCGGATGACGGATTTTAGCTGGTCGTAAGAATCTGTTGTACGCAAACAATAACCGTAAATAACCTGACTTCGTTTCAATAACCCGCGGTCGCGCGAAAGGAGAACCCGTTGTGACTCATGGGAAAGATTTGATAATTGTTCATCATCAAGCTCGTTGTTGAAATAAAGTGCATCAAATCCCAGTAAACGCAGGTAGCGAGCCAGGCGTCCCAGGTGATTATCTAATAGAAATCTGATCGGGTCGGGTAACGGCGGGCGTAATTTTGTTTCCGTTTCTATTGCTAAGCTGGAAAAGGCTGGATAGATGCTGATATGTTCATCTCGCTGCACAATGTGATTGAAATCGACTGCCTGTCCATCCGCCAAAATGAGATCGACTTCTGTGTGAGGTATTCCCTGCGCCTCGATCAGGTGTTTTACACTCTGATCCCCATCATAGATTGGATAAGGAAAAGTTCGCTGCTTCTTGTCTTTAGGCAAGAAGTAATTGAGATCTGCGTAGAAGCGAAAGAATGCGGTATTCAAGATCAGAATAAAGCTGCTCTCATGGGCGCGAAGGTGAGGCGGTGCATAGGCGTCGGCCCGAGCCGTTCTATTGTTTTGCGATGATACTCGGTCCCATATCCTTTATTTTGAGCAAAGCCATATTCAGGATATTCACTGTCCAAAGCGATCATCATTCTATCCCGTGACACTTTGGCAATTATTGACGCCGCGGCAATGCTTAAACTCTTGCCGTCTCCGCGGATGATGGATTGTTGTGGAAGAGGGGATTGAGATAGGCAGATACGACCGTCAATAAGCAAATATTCGGGCGAAAGATCCAGGTTTCGGAGGGCGTCCAACATCGCCTGTTTCGTGGCAGAAATAATCCCAGAGCGATCGACCGCTTGAGCTGATCGCATACCAACGCCAAAGGACAAGGCTGTATCGACGATGATCTCGAATTGCTCCTCCCGTTTTCGGGTCGTTAGCTGCTTGGAGTCATTGACATCGCAAAGTTTCTTGAGTAGTTGGGGTGATGGTGCAGGGAATATGACAGCCGCGGCGACCACCGGACCGGCCAATGCTCCTCTTCCTGCTTCATCCAACCCGGCAATCACGGAAAGTCCACTGGTTTTAATAACTTCCGACTCGAATTCTAAGGTAGGCACAGCTTTTTATGTGGGAATCGTTCTGTCCTTCGGCAGGACTTTGTACGCTCCACTCATAAGGTTCCAGCGAACCTGGAGCGTTTCAATGAGCGTAGTCACATAGTTCCAGGTTCTGACGTGAGTGTCGGCATGGTCGATCCAACGGGCGCCGATGACAGCGATTTGGTAGCCAAAGTGTCGAGCGAGGGCCAGCGCTTCAATGTCAAATCCCCAGCCGTCGATTTTTGAAACGCCAAATATTTTCTCCGCAGCCTCAGCGGTAAAAGCCTTGAAACCACACTGTGTATCCCAGATACCCGGTACGGCAAATATTTGGATAAAGACATTTCCAGCATTTCCTAAAAAGCGTTTTAAAGCCGGTTGAGGGACAGCCTGTCCTGCACCTTCAGCATCTTTCCTGTCGCGAGAACAGATGACGACCTCATAGCCATCCTCAAAAAAGGGCTGCATTTGCTCGAAATGATTGATGTCGGTGGAATTGTCCGCATCGGTAAATAAGCGAATCTGGCCCTTTGATGCCAGCATACCCTCGCGGACTGTATATCCCTTTCCTCTATTATCTGCGCGATAAATCCAACGTATCTGCTCTCTTGTCTCAGCTAAATCACGGACCAGGCCGAATGTGTTATCAGTTGATCCATCTAGGACAATTAAGATTTCCCATGAGAAGGTCTGGTGAGAAAGATAATCGTAAATAGATAGTAGGGTCGTCTCAATTCGCCTTTCTTCATTGTAGGCGGGGATGATAACGCTTAGGTAGGGGTTAGAATTCTGCATAACTACAAACGCATGATCTTACCTGTGCTAGGGAGACTCGTCAACAGGAGTAAGGATTGCCTCTAAAGATTCATCGCTGATGCGGCGATTTGCCTGTATAGCTCGTCGTTTAGGGAGCATTTTGAAAATACCCCATAAACCAGCCAGCTGGCCGCGTAATCGGGCGCGAGCAGCTTCTCCGCGCCAGGATCGCAGTGCATCACCGCTGATCTTGAGCTGCGCGCGTAGAATCGCCGGCCAATATTTTTGCAATAAGGTTGAAGGGTAATTTTTCCAGATTATTAACAAGAAATTACGGCCGTCGAAGAAACTACTCAGCGCCCCCGTTCCACTAGAAGCCTTTACTTTATGGTAGACAACCGCTCGCGGATTGTAGAGCACTTTATACCCGGCAAGAATAATGCGCCAGGCCAGATCAATGTCTTCGCAGGAAAAGAAGAAATCCTCATCCAGGAATCCGATTTCTTCGAGCATCGATCGCCGGTAAGCGGCAGCACCGCCACACGCGCTGAATACGAAGGTTTCCTCTTCATATTGGCCTTTATCCTGCTGCCAGACGCCGCGGTTACCCGGTATGCCGTCCCTCCGGTAATAATCCCCGGCGGCATGAATAACATCACGTTGGTCAAAAAGGAGCATTTTGCTGGCAACACTTCCTGCTTCCGGTACACGCACGAATGATTTCATGAGTATTTCTAGCCAGTGAGGATCGACTTCGGTGTCGTTGTTGAGCAGTATGATTATCTCTCCTCTGGAAGCTTTGTACCCGGCGGAGCAGGCACCTGTAAAGCCAGTATTTTCGCGTAGTTCTACGAGGATCACCTCGGGATAATTTTCTTTAATAAAAGCTTGGCTTCCGTCGGTGGAGCCATTATCCACAAGAATTACTTCGAAATCAGAGAATGTCTGGCGGCGTAATGAACCAAAGCAATCATCAAGATGGTGTTTGCCATTCAGATGGGGAATGATGATAGATATTTCTAGCGTATCGGCTGTTATCTGTTTTTCCATTGGCGTAATTATATTCTGTTTACTTATCTGAATCAGCTTCCTGAGACATACTTCCACACTATGGATTCTCTGCGCTCAGCCATTCGACCCGATTTGCTAACTGTGCTATAAAGCGCTCAAATGTTCTTGGGGTTAGCACATGCTTGATCAAACGATAAGCCGCATTCGACGGAATCATGGCCTCGAACATGCGACAATACACGTATTAACCGAAAAATATAAACAGTTCAGCGCACAGGGTAATTCAGATCATCGTGGTTTTTCGCTGAATATTTATGGTGATATTAAGGATTATCAGGTTGATGCGGCCGTTCAGGAAGCCTATGAACGTCTGCGCAATGGTGAACATCAGCTGGCTGTGCATCCAAATTGTGGTACGGTCTTGGTTACAACGGCTACTTTATCTACTTTAGCTGTTCAGCTTGTATTTGGCGTCGACTCATTACGGAATAATTCCTCATCAAAAAACAAATTGAACACCTTGTTAAATACAGGGCCGATGGCTGTTCTGATGGCTACATTAGCCATCATTGTATCGAAACCGCTTGGTATGAAATTGCAGGAAAAGTATACGACCGATGGTCATGTTGGCAACCTGAAGATCGTTCAAGTCAGGAAAGTTTCACCATCTATCGTTACCCGGCTATTTCAAATCCTTCTAGTTGGTGGACAGGATAAATACCAACCAACCGCTTATAGAATAGAAACTGAGGGTTGAGCATCGCGGTGTAAAAAGTAAGCCGCTGCACCTGCAAAATGTTTTACATCTTTCACGGAGAGGATGATCTCACTAAGACAGAAAAACTTGCTAGTTTATTGACCCGGCACGGCGATATGGCAATGTTGGAGCTGAATACGACGCGGTTCAACGGGCAGGTACCGATTGCCACCTTGCGACAGGCTGCGGAGACCGTTCCCTTTATATCTCCTATTCGCATAGTTCTTGTCAATAACCTCTTCAGTACGAATCCTGGAAAGGAGTACATGAAAGAGCTGCAGACTTTCCTGCCCAAGTTACCCGCTACTGCCCGGTTGATATTTTTAGAATCCCAGACTTTAAAGAAGAATCATCCTATCCTCATGCTGGCTGAACAATCAGACAATGGCCGGGTTCTGTTCTTCCCACTCCCCGAAGGAGGCCAGTTAATTCGTTGGATTCAGCAGCAAGCCGAGAAGGATGGGGGGGAGATATCACCAAGAGCTGCCAATTTACTCGCTTCCCTGGTTGGAAATGATTTACGAACCTTGGAGAATGAAATCCAAAAACTTGTCGCCTATAAGGAATATTCGCATCCTAAGACGATTGAGCCTGATGACATAGACTTATTATCACCTTATGTCGCAGAAGCCAGTATCTTCAACTTGGTAGACGCCCTGGGGAATCGCAACGAGCAAATGGCATCGACTTTATATCAACAAAAGTTAGATGAGGGCGCCGACCCATTCTATCTATTTTCCATGTTTGTCCGCCAATTCCGTTTGCTGATTCAGGTGAAAGAATTGGCAGCCGAAGATTATGCGCCACATTCAATCGCTCAAGAAGTCGGTATTCATGATTTCGTTGCCGGTAAGCTTAATCAGCAAGCACAGGGATTCAGTATTGAGGAACTTGAGCAAATCTATCGGCATTTAATGGATATTGATGTGGCTGTAAAGATTGGAGAAGCTGATATTCGGACAGCCTTGGACCTCTTGATAGCCCAGTTAACTATTGCGCCTTAAAAAGTACTTCGCCTAAATAATTTATCGTTTTGCGACATGAGGATGTTAAGTGTAGCAAGCGGTGATTATTTCACCAAAAGAAACCCCTCCTTACCGAATCGCCCTGATTTTATTTATTCTCTATAATCTGCGGTATGTGCAGGAAAAATATTGTATTGACCGGTTTTATGGGCACCGGAAAATCGGCCGTCGGCCGAAGTCTTGCTAAGCAGTTGGGCTATCCGTTTATTGATACGGATCAATTGATTGAGGAACAGGCCGGGCAGACGATTGCGGAGATATTCAATCACGAAGGCGAAGCGGTTTTTCGTGCTTGGGAGAGGGAAATTGCCCAGGAACTGGCTTCTCGACGAGAAACCGTGATTGCGACAGGGGGACGGCTCATGCTCGATCCTGAAAATGCGCGTTTACTCGAGACGAACGGACGGGTATTCTGCCTGACTGCTGATCCCGCTGAAATTGCCAAACGTTTAAGGTCGGAGGGCAGCAAAAGACCGTTATTAGCTGTTCCGAATCCCGAAGAGCGGATTAGTGATCTGTTGGCTGAACGTGCCGAGGGTTATGCTCGCTTTCCTGAAGTAATTACTGATGGGAAAAGTATTGAAGAAATTGTAATGGAGATTCAGCATCTCATGGATAAGAAAATAATCGACGTGAAACACCCGAACGGCCGTTACAATGTACTAATTGATTCGAGTATCCTTGCTTCCGTTCATGAATTTGGAAAAATAAAAGGCCCATTAGCTGTCATTACGGATAGTAATGTAGGACCCCTTTACGCAGAAGAAATTCCCGCCGACCTGCTCGTGACCATCCCTGCCGGAGAACCTCACAAGACTCTCGAAACTGTAAACCAGATCTATAGTCAATTATTAACTGCCGGATTGGATAGGCAGGGTACCATAGTTGCTCTTGGAGGCGGTGTTGTTGGGGACGTGGCTGGTTTTGTTGCGGCAACCTACATGCGAGGAGTCGATTTTGTTCAGGTACCTACATCTTTGTTGGCGATGGTCGATGCGAGTGTTGGCGGCAAAACCGGTGTAGATTTACCCGAGGGTAAGAATCTGGTAGGCGCTTTTAAGCAGCCGCAAGCTGTGCTCATTGATCTTGCAACCTTATCAACCCTGCCGGAAAGTGAATTCGCTTCAGGTATGGCTGAGGTTATTAAGAGCGGCCTTATCGCCGATCCCCAGTTGTTTGAGCTTGTTGAGAAAAAAGTCAATCAATTAAACAATGGAGCCAGGGCTGATCTGGCATGGCTGGCTGAGATTGTATATGGCAGCGTTGAAGTGAAGCGGGTTATCGTTGAGGAAGACCCTTACGAAAAAGGGCGGCGAGCAGTTTTGAATTTGGGCCATACATTTGGCCATGCTGTCGAGCAGGTGAGTGAATACAGCATACGACATGGGGAAGGGGTAGCAATGGGATTGGTTGCCGCCGCGCATTTATCGGCCGCATTGGGATTTTGCCCTGTAGAACTAGAAACGCGGATTAGCGAGGTGCTGACAAGTGCTGCGCTGCCGGTGCGAATTCCGGCCGAATTTAAAACTGAAGATATTTATTTAGCTATGGCTAGTGACAAAAAGAAAGCAGCAGGACAATTGCGGTTCATCCTGCTGCGCGAGGTCGGTGATGTTTTTGTCTCCGACCAGGTAAGTGAGTCCCAGGTTATGGAAACACTCCACCATTGCGGAGCCTCATAAAACCCTGTTTATAACTCCATTTTGTTAACTTGTTCAGCAATATCCTCGGTCTCTTGTTCTCGTTCTTCTTGATGCTTAACAGCCGCGGCCATGAAGGCATGGAAGAGTGGGTGCGGCTTGGTCGGCCGGCTCTTAAATTCGGGGTGGAACTGGCTGCCCAACATAAAAGGATGATCCCTTAGTTCTGATATCTCAACCAAACGGCCGTCTGGGGATAAGCCGCTGTTTACCAGACCGGCCGGCTCAAGAATTTCTCGATAGCTGTTGTTAAATTCCCAACGGTGCCGGTGACGTTCGGTGATCAATTCCTCTCCATACGCCTGTGCCGCCTTCGTGTCCGGCAGGAGTTGGCAGGGGTAAGCTCCCAAGCGCATAGTGCCGCCCATATCGGAGAGATCATGTTGATCGGGCATCAGGCTGATCACCGGGTGTTCGGTTTGCGAATCAAATTCCGTACTGTTTGGCTCATCACTTTGTAAGACGTAGCGCGCAAATTCAATGCATATCACCTGCATCCCCAAACAAAGACCTAAATAAGGCACCTTATTCTCTCTAGCCCAGCGGGCTGCTTTAATTTTTCCCTCTACGCCTCGTTCACCAAATCCACCAGGTACAACAATTCCATCAAGGTCTTCAAACTGTTCCCATCCTCTCCCTTTTTCTAAGTCTCCGGAATGGATCCATTCGATTGACACATTCCTGTTATTGGCAACGCCTGCATGGTATAAAGCTTCACGAACACTCATGTAGGCATCATGGAGTTCGACATATTTACCGACGATGCCGATGCGAATATCTGGCTTATCTGCCCGAATCTCGTCGATCATGCGCTTCCAACTGCTTAGATCCGGTTCCTGTTTAGGTTGTAAGTTCAGACGCTCAACAACATATTCATCAAGCCCTGTTTCAGCCAGAACCAGGGGGATGTTATAAAGAATGTCGGCCGTTTTGGCCGGTATTACGGCGCGTTCTTTTACATCACAGAATAATGAAATCTTTTTGATATGTTCTTGTGGAATGGCGTGATCAGCGCGAGCAACGATCACATCAGGCTGAATTCCAATGCCGCGCAGTTCACGTACACTGTGCTGCGTGGGCTTTGTTTTTAGTTCCTGGCTCGCGCCCACATAGGGTAGGAAGGTCACATGAACATACACGGTATTCTCATACCCGACATCTGATCGCATCTGGCGCAGTGCTTCCAGAAAGGGCAGACTTTCAATATCGCCAACCGTACCGCCAACTTCTACCAGCACAATATCCGGATTGTCTTTTTCGGCGACGAGATGAATGCGGCGTTTGATTTCGTTGGTTACATGCGGGATGACCTGGATCGTGCCGCCTAAATAATCTCCACGACGTTCACGGGCGATCACTTCCGCGTATACGCCTCCCGTTGTGACATTAGAAGCTTGATTGAGATTGATATCGATAAACCGTTCGTAATGTCCAAGATCTAAATCTGTTTCAGCGCCATCTTCAGTGACAAATACTTCGCCATGCTGGTAGGGAGACATTGTGCCTGGGTCGACGTTGAGGTAGGGATCGAGCTTTTGGGCCATGACGCTGAATCCGCGCGATTTCAGAAGACGGCCGAGTGCGGCGGCAGTCACCCCTTTGCCTACGGAACTTAATACACCACCTGTGAAGAATACAAACTTTGTCATATTTACTTCTCCCTTGTTATTTATAATCCCAATTTGGGTTTATAAAGAGAGTGGGGCACGTCACTTCAGGTGACGTGCCCCACAAAAAATTCAAAATAGGTATTGTTTGCGAAAGTACCTCTCGCAATTATATCTCATATATAGTTACGCTCCGGTAAAATTCTGGGAACGCGATGATGATAGCATACCCCAGCTGGCCCTGTCAAACTCGAATAAGAGAATCCAAACTCTTTCTTGAGGGATTTGAGACATTTGCCCTTGAATGAATAGGGCGAATGTTTATAATCAGAATGAAATGCATATCAACCGATAGAGGAACAAGATGAGAAAATCCCGTTTGTTGGTTATTATTTTGGTAACGCTCTTACTGACTCTGTTAGTTTCCAATGTCTTTGCTGAAGAAAAATATACGGTCCAGCCTGGTGACAGCCTGGCAAAGATCGCTCGCATGTTTGGCACAAACTATCTGGTTTTAGCGGCCGCCAACGATCTCGAACCACCTTATATTATCAATGTGGGACAGGAGTTAATTATACCCGGTGATGGTGGTGGGGGTGGGGAGACTGCTCCCGCGGCAACACCGATCCCACAAAAATCTGTGGAGTCAGTGCCTGCTCCAGCAGCGCCTCAGGTAAATCCGACGCCCGCTCCAGTTCAAGAAGAGACAGAAGGTTCGGGAACTTATCGTGTTCAGGCTGGTGACAGTTTAACAGGTATCGCCAAGAAGTTTGGCACAAATTACCTGGTACTTGCTTATCTCAACGAACTTGAAGAACCCTTTGTCCTTAGTATTGGGCAGGTTCTAAACGTTCCTGGCGCATCTGTCGCTGCGCAACCTGAGATGGTACAGCCGGCCGAACAAGCTGCTGCCGCGCCGGAACCTGCTGCCACCACCGTAGTGCAAGCGCCTGTGGCTGCTCCTGTAATTGCCCCATCCTATAGCAGTAATTTTGAAATTGGCGGGCAGACGCAGAGCTTCGCTCACCGCGAACTGATGCAAAGTATAGGTATGAATTGGGTGAAGTTCCAACATAAATGGTCTCCGGGCGATACACCTGAAGCTGTAGCAGGACGAATTGCCGATGCCCATAATAGTGGTTTTAAAGTTTTATTATCTATCCCTGGTGCACAAACTTACCCGTCTCCGGGGGGGATTGACTTTAACTCGTATGTCGATTTTGTGGGCGGAGTCGCTGCCTTGGGTCCAGATGCCATTGAGATCTGGAATGAACAAAATATTGATTTCGAGTGGCCTGCGGGAGAAATTGATCCTGCTTCTTATGTCAAGAATATGCTGGCGCCGGCTTACAATGCCATTAAATCAGCTAACCCAAATGTTATGGTGATTGGTGGTGCCCTGGCGCCTACTGGTTTTGATAATGGCGTGAATGCCTGGGCTGACAGCCGCTATCTGGCCGGTATGGCTGCAGCTGGAGCCGCCCGCTACATGGATTGCATCGGTGTACATCATAATGCTGGTGCAACATCGCCTTCAGCAATTTCAGGCCACCCGGCGGGCACGCATTACAGTTGGTATTTCAAGCCGACGTTGGATCTCTATTACAATACCTTTGGTGGCGCAACGAAGGTTTGCTTTACAGAACTCGGTTACGTCTCACCTGAAGGATTCCCAGGCATCTCACAACAATTTGGTTGGGCTGCGGACAATACAGTCAGCGAACAGGCGAGATGGTTAGCAGAGGCAGTGCGTCTCGCTCAGGCGAGTGGAAAAACACGTCTGGTTATTATCTTCAACGTTGATTTTACCAATTATGATCCCAATGGCGATCCGCAAGCAGGGTATGCAATTGTCAGACCCGATGGCAGTTGTCCGGCCTGTGATGCGCTTGGCCGTGGGTAAGGAGTACGTCTTATGAATGTGAGTCGAATTCTGGCTGCCAAACCAAAAAATTTGGTAACCATAAGTCCTGGTCAAACGATCCGTGACGCGCTTTCGCTGCTTGCTCAGTTTGATATAGGTGCACTTGTTGTTACGAATGAGGCGGATGAGCTGGTTGGTATCCTTTCCGAGCGTGACATCGTACGTAGAGCAGTTGTTGAAGACGACATAATGCTTTTGTATGTAGGGGATGTCATGACGAAAAATGTTGTCGTGGGCGTTCCCCAAGATGAGCTAATTAACGTAGCCCATACGATGACTGAGCGCCGATTCAGACACTTACCAATTGTTGAAGGCAAGCATGTGTTGGGAATTGTCTCCATTGGTGATGTCCTTAAGATTCAGCGTGATGCTTATCGAGGACAGATCGATACTTTAGAAACCCAGATCATGGCGGACAATCATTAAGTTATTGTTTACCCATTGAACAAACCGTGTTTTTCAAGGAGCTGTATTAATGTCTCAAGTAGGAACAAAAGGAAATCCACTAAGGGTGGCAATTATTGGTGCCGGCCCTACTGGTTTTTATACGGCCGAACATCTATTCAAGCGGAAGGATCT
>Ga0316577_10001090_pt1 | contig 12305 bp, 9 predicted proteins | sample S5NA_FD_203073 | JGI IMG/M metagenome (GOLD analysis project Ga0316577, IMG submission 203073) | Rhizosphere microbial communities from salt marsh grasses in Alabama, United States - S5-7_050615r2r1 | ecosystem: Host-associated > Plants > Roots > Rhizosphere | place: USA: Alabama | collected... | reverse complement strand
CCTGATCAGCGCGCATGCCGATGAGCTGTTGTCGCTGCCGGTCGCCGATGCCGGGGTGCTGGACGACGTGGACCGGCCGGGGGACTTGGCACGCGAGTGTCGAGCGCGCGGTTTCGGGTCCGGGTGAACTGGGGCAGCCTGTTCTGGGCTGCGTGCGAAACCTCGCCACGATCCTCCCCTGTTCCGTCCTCGCCCGCCGCGGTTGAGGCGCGTTGCAGCCGATCATTCTGCCCAGTGCCAGAACCAGTCGCGTCTCCATCGATTCTCCCACGCCGCCTTGGTCAGCGTTCTCAATGGGACCGGCCGGCACGTGAAATCGAGATGACAGACGCGCGCTCCGCCGGTTTGCGAGCCGTCAATGACTCCCTCACCGCACATCCCGCGCTGGGGCAGCATGCTTGATTGCAAGACCCTTGTCCTGATTGAAGCGGCGCGGAGCGCGTCGGGTACCGGGACGGGCGGTTGGTCCAGCTGGGGGCCGGTCCTGCAGGCTCCTAGGCGGGTGGCGCTGCGATGGCCTGCCAGAAGGCATGTGCGACCGCCGGCTTGGCGATGTCGCCGTGTGCGCCGGCTGCCCCGCCGCCCTCGTTGATGAACTCGCTGCCGTCGAGATTGTAGACGCGGCCGCCGCGGAAGCCGTAGTCGCCCTCGGGTTCCAGCATCGGACGGTCTTCGAGGTCGATGCCGGGTCCCTGGATGCCGAACATGCCGATGCCCCCGTATTTGGGTAGCTTGCCGGGCGCGAAGTCCACCTGTCGGGCGGCCCCGGCACCTAGGGGATAGAACCGGCGCACCGCGGTGTCGTGAACCGATCGCGTGGTGACGATGGGTCCCGCCACCTTACCCTTGGCGATCAGGGGGTGGAAATAGCCGGGCCGGCCCGGCGCCGGGGGGATGTCCGAGCAATAGGCCCAGAGCGAGAGCGCCCCCTGTGCCAGGAACAGGGAGTGCACGGGCTTCGCGATGGGCGCATCGCCGCCGGGACCGTTCACCACCGCGGAGACGAGGATGCAGCCGAAGCTGTGGCCCATGAGATGGAATCGCACGTCGCGCTCGCCTGCGAGGTCCTGCAGGCGCCTCAGCAGCTCCCCCGCACCGGTCTCGCCGATCGTCCGTGCGCGCGCCTTCATCTTCCAGAAGGAGAGCTGGCGCAACGGGGCAAGCAGTCCGCCGACGCCCGGGACACCGCCGAAGGCGTCGTCGTCTTCGAGCGCCTCCTGATAGACGGCCTCCGGGTCGAATCCCTCGATGTCGTCGCCCGGCGCGCCGCCGGGTCCATCGGCGCCCAGCCCGGCCTCCGTCTGGAGCACCCGATAGGCCTCGACGACCTCGGGCGGCAGCGCGTCCGGGACCAGCTCGTCGAGCGCCGAGACGAAGATGGTCCGCAGGGCTTCCCGGGCGCGCGGCGTGTCAACGAGCTTGGCGGCGGCCTCCGTGACCCAGGCGTCGACGGGATCGGGTCCACCGGGGGCGAACGAGGCCGGTTCGGCCACGGGGTCCTCGTCGCCCCAGGGGAGGCTCGGCCAGTGCAGCCCGACCAAGAGCGTGCGGAATCCGGAACGGGTGGCGCGCAGGCGCTCGATGTCCTCGGCGCAGCCCAGCATGGCGCTCGACCAGTCTTCGTACTGGCGCTTCGCCGCTGGGACGTCACCCTGCCAGCCGTGGCTCATGAAGACCACGTCCGTGACCGGTTGAGCGGCCAACTCTGCCGCGACCGTGTCGCTGAGTCGGCCGTTCGCGGCGTGGGGGTCGTCGCTGCGCTCTCGACCGTCCTCGTCGAAGTTGATCAGGTAATAACGGGTCTCGCTGCCGGGGATGGTCTCGATGGTCATGGCTTGAGGCTCCGATGTGGGCTGGGCCGATGCCGATCCGGGCCGCCGGGGTCTCGGCCGGGTCCCAATCCGGGGGGCATGAATCGGCGAGTGGCTCGGCTTCGGGCGGCCGAGGGCGTGGGAGCAGTATAGGCAAATCAGGCATTGGCAGCGGCGTCATGGCGTCCGCGGAAACGGCGGATCGTGCGCCGCCTGGATGCGCTGTACTCCATCCAGCCTGCGTGGTGGGTCGATCCGCGCTGCTCGCGCGCTCCGGGGGCGATGGCCCCTCCCACTCACCCGCCCGGCGTGGTGGGCGGCTCGTGGTGCGCATACAGCGCGTCGATGATGGCCGCGAAACGCGCCTCCACCTCGGGTCGCTTGGTCTTCATGGTGGGTGTGAGCAGGCCGTTGTCGACCGTCCAGGGTGACAGGCTGAGATGCACCGCCCGGACCTGCGCATGGCCCGGGAAATCGGCGAGGCGCTCGGCGACGCGGGCGAGGGTGGCCTCGACCACCCCGGGGTCCGTCAACGCCTGACGATCTGCGGGATCGAGTCCATGTCCCGCGGCAAATGCCCGCCAGTGCTCCGGCGCCAGGACCAGCAGCGCGACGAGATGGGAGCGCCCCTCGCCCACCACCATGGCCTGGTCGAACAGCGGGTCCATGGTGAGGGCCATCTCCATGTCCACCGGCGGCACCTTTTCGCCGGTCGAGGTCACCAGGATCTCCTTCAGTCGGCCCCGGATCGCGACATAGCCCTCGCGTATTTCAGCCACGTCGCCGGTGTGGAGCCACCCGTCGGCATCGATGGCCCGGGCGGTCGCGTCTGGCTGATTCCAGTAGCCCTGCATCACGCCCGGCCCGCGCACGAGCAGCTCGCCCTGTGCCCCGAGGCGGGTCTGGACGCCGGGCAGCGCCCGGCCGACCCAGCCGGGCATGCAGCCTTCGGGCGGTGTGCTGCTGACGACCGGTGCCGCCTCGGTCAGACCATAGCCTTCGGTGAGCGGGAGACCCAAACCGATGAAGAAGCGTGCGACCGTCGGTGACAAGGGTGCGCCGCCGCTGACGGCGACCCGCAGCCGACCCCCGAGGCGATTCAGAACCGGTCTCGCAACAAGCTGACACAGCAGCGGCCAGGCCAGTTGGGCGGACAGGTCAGGTTTCGGCGCCCGTCCGCCCGCGGCCTCGAACCGCCGCCAGCCGATCGCCACCGTCTTGTCCAGCAGGCGGCGTTTGAGTCCGTGCTCCCCCACCTTGGCCTGGATCGCAAGGTAGATCTTGTCGTACAGGCGGGGCACGGACAGCAGCACGGTGGGGCGAATCGTCAGCAGGTCCTCGCGGAGCTTCTCCACCGAACGCGCATAAGCGACGCTGCACCCGGCCATCATCGGCAGGTAATAGCCGACGGTGCGCTCGAAGGAATGGGCCAGGGGCAGGAAGGACAGAAAGACATCGGTCGGCAGGGCGGGGATGCGCCGCAGGACTGCCTCGGCGTTCCAGAGGATGTTGCGGTGCGACAGCATCACGCCCTTGGCCGGGCCGGTTGTGCCCGAGGTGTAGATGAGTGTCGCCAGCGCCTCGCAATCGTCGATCAGAAGACGGGGCAGGCCGACCTCGGGGGGCAGCCAGCCGTCCACGTCGCGCAACAGGGTGTCCTCCTGCACTGCCCCGGTGACGCGCATGCACAGGACCCGCTCCAGGCGGGGGAAGCGATCTTGCATCGCGGCCAGCGTTGCCCAGCGCTCATCTGACTCGAGGACCAAAAGCCGCGCGCCGGAATCCTCGAGGATGTGGGCGAAGTTGCCGGGGCTGTCGGTGGTGTAGATCGGCACGGTGACGAGCCCGAGGCCCAGCGCGGCCAGATCGAAGCAGACCCAGTCGACGCCGTTGGGCAGGCTCATGGCGACCCGGTCGCCGGGCTGCAGGCCCTCTTCGGACAGACCGCGCTGCCAACGGGCGACGCGCTCGGCCACGTCCTGCCAGTCATAATCCCGCCACCCGTTGCCCTCGTACTGGCGATAGGCGACCCGGCTCGGTGTCAGCTCGACACGGCGGGCAAGCAGGCCGGGCAGGGTCCTCGCCGCATCGCAGGGGATCTCTCCGTCCGGCGAGGCAAGCGGCGCTGGGCCCTGCTGGCTCGGGGGCTCGTTTGCCAAGGTGCTCGGCTGAAGCAGTTGCCATCGCACCAGGTCGCCAATCGCGTTCATGGCCAAACTCCGAGAATAGTCAATACATCGGACTCGCGGCTGCGCCCCCTCGGGACGCCGCAGGCGCAAGGGAGCCCGCCACCGACTCTGTCCGTCTCATCTCAAGTATAGGGTGGGCAGTGGCACTTGCCGCGGAGATCTGGCGATCTCGCCCGGCGGGCCAGCCGAGTTGGGCACAGGGGGTGCCGGGCTTTGCGGCGACCGCATTGGGCGGGGTGCTCACGGCGTGGGTGCAGCGGGACGCGTCGGCTCGACCTGATGCCCGGCGCGGTGCTCGTCTGCATCGGACGCAGCCGCGAACCGGGGAGCGGGTCGCCTGACTCCGGTCTGCCGCGGAATCCATCCGCCGAGATCGACCCAAGAGCCTCATCGAAGCGCCTATTGCGCTATAGTCGTGGAGCCGGTCCGCAGCCCGCACGGCGCTCCCCGGATGCGCCCCGGTGGTCTCGGCGGCGTGCCGGACCCAGAACGAGCCTGAAGGCTCCCGATCCAAGCCACTGACAGAGGAGTCTCACGATGATGAATACCCGCAAACCCCACCTGCTGGTGCTGGCGGCTGGTGTCACGGGCATCGCTCCGGCCCACGCAGCGACCTTCATGGACGCCGAGTGGGCGGCCAGTCTCTGCAATGCCTGGAACGCCAACACAACGCTGACCACCAAACTCGGTGGCGATGCCTGGGCAAAGAACGACGCCGGCCGAGGCTACAAGGTCATCCACCTGTATCGGGACAAATGCGGAACCGGCTCGGCCGTGGAGCTCGTCATCTCGGAGAAGGACGGCAAGGCGATCTGTACCCATGGCGGGGCGATCAAGCACGCCGCGCTGGACAAGTCGGTCGACTACCTGATGCATGCAAGCGACGAGGACTGGAGCTGTATGGGCGAGGGCAGCTTCGGGTGTGGCGCCATGGGTGCGATGATGTCCGGCAAGCTGAAGTTCAGCGGCCCCAAAGGAGAGGCGATGGCCGTCATGGGTCCCTTCGACAGCTTCCTGAAGATGACCGGACAGGTGAGCGGCGACAAGGCCGCCTGCCCCTGAGCCTTCGCACACCCTCGTGATCCCCGCGGCAGGTGCAGACCGCCGCGGATCAGTCCGGACGGGCACTGGACCAGCGCAGGTCGAGTGTGTAGGGTGTGAGTGCTTCCAGCGCCGGCGGGCGCAGTGACCCTGCGGCGGGCGCCCGGCACGGCTCGGCGACACAGCGGGCCGCTCGCCGTGACGCCGCATCGGCCAGATCGGAGGGCAGGCCAGGGTAGGCCGCGCCGTCCGGCTGCCAGTCATGCAGCGTCAGGTGCAGCGCCTCCGCCCGGTCCGGGTGCCAGAGCGTCAGAGAGAGCGGGCCTTGAGCGGGCAGTGCCGGATGCAGCCCCTGCCAGGGCACGAAGCTGCGGTAGCGCAGGCCAAAGACCTTGGCGGGGCCGCACGCGTCCTGCTCCGGGCGCAGTGGGAGGCGCGTGTCCCCGACCGCGATCTGCCAGTCGGCAAGGTTGAGCGCGGTCTCGCGCGCCGCCCTCAGGCAGAGCTCGATGCGCGTTGTGCTCGCGTCGACCAGGCGCGAGGTGTCTTGATCCTGACGACTGACATCGCCCACCAGGGGCCAGAACTCCACGGCGCGACGGATCCGCAGCTCGCAGCCGTCGTGTTGCACGCGCGCGAGGTGGCCCCGCTCGTTGCGCCGCAGCGTCTCGCTCAGGGGCGGCCCGAGCCCCAGCCCCGCCGCGCTCAGGTCAGCGAGCACCTCCTCCAGGTCCAGCTCCAGATAGAAGGGGAGGGCGTAGCGATCATGCAGCTCGTCTCCCAGGTCGCGCAAGGGCGCCACGCATTCGCGTGTTGCCAGCATGGCGAGGATGGCGCGCAGGAGCACGGCCAGCGCGGCCGCGCGCTCCGGCGTGTGCTGCATGCGCAGCGCGCGGAATTCGACCAGCCCCAGCCTCCCCCGTCCCGGCGCGAAGGGGTTCCACAGCTTCTCGATGTTGAGCTCGGCACGGTGGCTGTTGCCCGCCGCGTCGGTCAGCAGATGCGATAGTCCGGCCCACAGGGACTCGGGGCTCGGGCCCGGCCCTTGCTCCAGCAGGGCCAGTGCGAGGTCGAGCTCGCGAACGGCGTCGCGGCCGCGCTCGTCGGCCCGAACGGCCTGCCCGGAGCCGCCGACATGGTCATGGGCGAACAGATAGGACAGGGCGGGATGCCGGTTCAGGTAGCGCACCAGGCGCGGCAGGAGACGTGGGACGAGGAAGAAGGGACTTGCCTGTGGGCTTGGCCCGCCGAGCGTGATCTGCCCGCCCCCGCCCGAATCCGCGACCGTACCGTTGTAGTAGAGGCGGTAGGGGGCGAGTCCGAGCTCGGCACTGGCTGCATAGAGGATCCGCGTGGCGGCAAGCAGCCCGGTCACATCGGGTGACGGCGCCATGTTGATCTCGATGACGGCTGGATCCGGTGTGATGGTGGTCCAGGAGACGCCTGCGTCCACCGGAGGTGGATGGCCGGTGATCAGCAGGGCGGTCAGGCCCGCATCGGTGGCAGCCGCCCCCAGTGCCCGCAGCCAACCGGCGAAGGCCTCGACGGTCCCGCAGGCTGGCAGCTCGACGCGGGCCACCTCGGCGCCGTTCCACAGGGTGCAATCGAGGATGAACAGCCAGCGTCCATCGTCGGCCAAGGTGTCGAGGAGCCCTGCCGCGGGGAGCGGATGCCCGTCGAGGGCGGGACGCTCGAGGCGCGGGTCATCATCCGGGAGCTCCCCGACCTGCCCCCGTGTCTCTGCCAGCACCCGCAGGCTTCCGTCCGCCGCAATGAAGGGGCGCGCGTCGTAGCCCAGTGCCGCGAGTCGCGCGCAGAGCGCCGCCTGCAGGCCCCGGAGATCGGGCCCGACCGTCGGCCCGGCGGTGAGGGCGGGATCCGGCGGCCCAGACCAGAGGGAGCCGCCGTCGCGCCGTGCATAGAGCCCGAGGCTCCAGCGCGGCAGATCCTCGCCCGGGTATTGCCGGCCCGAGGTGCGCAGCACCAGTCCGCCGAGGCGGACCTGCAGGGCGCGCAAGAGCAGCTCGGCGCGGGCGGCCTTGTCCTCGCCCAGGGCCGCACTCAACCATTCCGGCATCTCGGAGAAGCGGTCGGTGAAGGTGGGCTCGGTACCGACCCAGACCGCCAGCCCCCGCGCCGCGACGGCCTCGTCGTGGGCGTGCACCGCACGGTCGAAGTCGGTTTCAAGCCAACTGGACTCGATCATCGCTGTGGGGTCTCCTCCCCTACCTCCGTCAGTCAGGCCGCCGGCCCGCATGGTCGACGGTGACCGCCTGATCCGGACGGAACGACGCGCCGTTGCGCCGAGTCGGACGCGGCATTCACAGTCCGGCCGCGTGCCTGCGGCCGCAATCATGCCACGTCTGGAGGGCCGAAGCGTTCATCGCGCAGCCTGAACGACGGCGTGCCGCCTGCGGTGACCGCCGCCCGCGCCGGAATGACCGAGTCGGGGCGCGGCCTTTGCTGCGCCGCGGCCGCGAAACGGAAGCGTCGCGGGATTCGGTCGGGTGGTTGGGTCTCTGCCGTTGGGGTCGCAAACGAGACTCGCCCCGCTCCCGTGTCCGAGGCTCGAATGTCACAGCATCTCCACGCGAATTGTGTGACCATGTGTGCTCGGACGCGGCCCAGCACGGCCGCCCTTGCCCCCGGAAGAGGTATCCCGATGAGCAACCCGAACGCGACCCTGCCCCCTGAGCTCCGTGCCATCGTCGAGGCGCGTCACAAAGACCCCTTCGCGGTCCTCGGCCGGCACCCGGACGGCGACGGCGTGGTCGTGCGCGCCATGCTGCCCCACGCGGAGTCGGTGACCATCGCGGAGGGCGGCCGTTCCATGGAGCGGATCGCGGGCACGGACATCTTCGAGTGGCGGGGTGCCGCGGACGAGCTCCCCGAACGCTACCGGCTCATCTGGCGTGACGATGCCCATCGCGAGCACATCGCCCACGACCCCTACTGCTATCCGCCGCAGCTCGCGGACTTCGACCTCCATCTCTTCAGCGAGGGCAAGCATTGGCATGCCCACCGCCTGCTGGGGTCACGGGTGCAAGAAACCGACGGCGCGGCGGGGGTGCTGTTCGCGGTGTGGGCGCCGCACGCCGAGCGGGTCAGTGTGGTGGGCGACTTCAACCGCTGGGACGGCCGCAGCCACCCCATGCGGGTCCATGGCAACGGGGTCTGGGAGCTCTTCATCCCCGACCTGCCGCCCGGCGTCGTCTACAAGTACGAGCTGCGGGCCGCCAATGGCGATGTCTTTCTCAAGACCGACCCCTACGGACAGCGCTTCGAGGTGCGCCCGCACACCGCCGCCATCGTCGAGCCGCCGAGCACCTTCGAGTGGGGCGACGAGGCCTGGCTGGCGGCGCGTGCCGAGCACGACTGGCTGCATCAGCCGATGACGGTCTACGAGGTGCATCTCGGCTCCTGGCAGCGCGGTCCGGAAGGCGAGATGCTCGACTACCGGACACTCGGGCGCCGGCTGGTGGACCACGCCCAGTCGCTCGGCTTCACGCATATCGAGCTGATGCCGGTCACCGAGCATCCCTATGACAAGTCCTGGGGTTACCAGACCACCGGCTACTACGCGCCGACCAGCCGTTTCGGAAGCCCGGACGACTTCCGCTGGCTGGTCGACCACTGCCACCGCAACGGGATCGGTGTCATCCTCGACTGGGTGCCCGCCCATTTCCCGAAGGACGCCCACGGGCTCGCGCGTTTCGACGGGACGGCGCTCTATGAGCACGCGGACCCGCGCCTGGGTGAGCACAAGGACTGGTCCACCCTGATCTTCAACTTCGGGCGCTTCGAGGTGAAGAACTTTCTCGTCTCCAGCGCCCTCTTCTGGCTTGAGGAGTTTCACATCGACGGGCTGCGGGTGGATGCGGTCGCCTCGATGCTCTATCTGGACTATTCGCGCCAGGAGGGCGAATGGCTCCCCAATCGTTACGGCGGGCGGGAGAACCTGGAGGCGATCGACTTCATGCGGGCTCTGAACGAGATCACCCACTCCCAGGTGCCGGGGATCCTGGTGATGGCCGAGGAGTCGACCTCCTGGCCCCAGGTCACCAAGCCCACCTATCTCGGTGGACTGGGATTTGACCTCAAGTGGAACATGGGCTGGATGAACGACACCCTGCGCTACATGGCGCATGATCCCATCCATCGCCAGTATCACCAGGACATGCTGACCTTCAGCATGCTCTATGCCTTCAGCGAGAACTTCCTGCTGCCGTTCTCACATGACGAGGTCACGCACGGCAAGCGCTCGATGCTCTACAAGATGCCCGGGGATGAGTGGCAGCGGTTCGCCAACCTGCGCCTGCTCTACACTTACATGTACACCCACCCCGGGAAGAAGCTCTTGTTCATGGGCTGCGAATTCGGCCAGGGCGAGGAGTGGGACAGCACCGGGACAGTCGACTGGTACGTGCTCGAGTACCCCTTCCATCGCGGGATGCTGCGGCTGGTCGGCGATCTGAATGCACTCTATCGCGGCCAATCTGCCCTGTACGGACAGGACTTCGACTGGAGCGGCTTCGAGTGGATCGATTGCCACGATGCGCACAACTCGGTGCTGGTCTATCTCAGGCACTCCGGGGAGGAGTGGCTCATCACCGTGCTCAACTTCACCCCGGTGCCGCGCGAGCGCTACCGGATCGGGGTGCCGGAGTCCGGGCGCTACCTCGAGATCCTCAACTCGGATGCCGTCGATTACGCTGGCAGTGGCCTGGGCAACAGCGGCCGCGCTCTGGTGACCGAGGAGGTGCACTGGATGAGTCGGCCCTATTCGTTGGTGCTCACCCTGCCCCCGTTGGCCGGAATCGTCTTGAAGCTGGCCGCGGATGCACCTCGAGAGGGGCTTTCGGCATCCGACGAGACCCAGGAGCGAGAAGAACCGTCAGCCGCCGGGGATCGACCGGCGAAGCCCGGGGACCTCTCTTGACCTGACGAAAGACGTGGGCTCTTGCCCGCTTCGCCCGTCGGGTCCATCAGTCCGACAGGCTCGTGCGAAGGCGAGCTGATGACGGCCAGGATGGCCATGAATCAGCGTCTCCTTGGACGGAGGCGGCTACTTGCCCGCCAGCTCCTCCCACATGGCCTGAACCGAGATCAGATCATCGGACGAGGAGGCGCCTTGCTGGGGGGAGCAGCCTGGGTAGAAGGGGTATTCACGCGTTGCCATCGGGGGTGTCCTCCGCCTAGACCGTCTGTGGCATCTTCTGACGCTGGGCGTCAGCCGATGACGTGTCCGAGGTCGCGTAGCACGTCCGCCTCGATCTGGCGCTCGTAGCCCCCGAAGCGGCTGGTGTGCCGGTCCGCCGGCTGGGCCTCGGCCCACGTCTGCAGCCCCAGCATCGGGTGTACGTCACGCGCGTGGTGCACCGCAGAGCGGTGGAGGCCGTCTCTTTCAAGATCTACGTCGTACATCACATGGATCCTCCCAGGGACTGAGCTGGTGAAAAAGGCGCGTACGCGGATCCAGACGCAAAGACTGCACCAACATCCGACGACGCCAGTCACGATGCGAACACTCTGAGTCCGTTGATCGGGAATTTCAATCTCGAGGGACCGTGAGGAGCCGGACCGGTCGCGGAAGGCACCAAAAAGGTGCGCCGCGACCTGAGAGGGCCCTCGACCCCCGTCGCGTATCAGAGCACCCGACAGGCGGCGAAGATCACCTCGCTACGGGTGCGGCCGGACTGGGATCCTTGAGCCTCCATCGCCCGGACCACATCCATCCCTTCGAGCACCTTTCCGAAGACGACGTGCTTACCGTCGAGCCAGGGGGTTGGCGCAACGGTGATGAAGAATTGTGAGCCGTTCGTATCGGGCCCCGCGTTCGCCATCGAGAGGATGCCCGCCTCCGTGTGTCGCAGCTCGAAGCTCTCGTCGGCGAACTCCTCGCCGTAGATGGACTCGCCGCCCGTGCCGTTGCCGCGGGTGAAATCGCCCCCCTGGATCATGAACTCCGGAATGATGCGATGGAATGGACTCCCGGCATAGGCGAGCGGCTTGCCGCTCTCACCGACACCCTTCTCGCCGGTGCAGAGTGCCCGGAAATTCTCCGCCGTCTTGGGGACCACGTCGGCGAACAACTCGACCGTGATGGTTCCGGCGGGCTCGCCGCCGATCGTCACGTCGATCGCGACCTGCGGGTTAGCCGCGAAGGCGGGCGTCGTCATGGCGGCCAATAGGGCGGTTGCAGCGTAAAGCGATGACTTCGACATCTCCAACTCCGGTTGAGGTGATGGTTGTGTGACTGCGCTCGGGGTCGGCATTCGACGATCGTTGCTTCCCGCGACTCATGGAGTGGCTGCCGTGCCCAGTCGCTCAAGGGGCTGAAGGGGTGTCGCCGGTGCTTCCGGTGAGCCCTGCCGGCGGCGGAAAGCGCCTGGCCAGCGCATCGGGCACCTCGCCGCGACCGGCCTGGTAGATGGCGCCGGATTCGAGCATGATCGTCACCATGACCGCGAGCAGCAGGGGCACGACGCCGATCCGAGCCCAGACAGCGCTGCCCATGTCCTGCGACTCCAGCTTGCGCCGCTCCATCTCCTGCATCGCCGGCGGCAGATCTCTGACCTGAGCCGCGATCCGGGCCTCGTCGTGCTTGCCGACCAGGGCGATGCTCAGGATCGCAGCGCACACCAGATAGGTGATCAGGATCAAGCGATAGCGCGCGGCAGCCAACCTCCAGTGGATCGAAACGAACCACGCCATCGACTCGCCGGGACGCCTTGACCGGAGCCAGGTCAGGGTGATCAGCGCCAGGGACACCGCGAGCGGGATCGCGACCCCAACCCACTTGAAACGCCCGATCGTCGAATCGGGCTGGGCCATTGAGCCCGCGAGCAGAGCGACCCCGATCAAGAGGTTGAACAGGATCAGATTGACCATCGCCAGCTCATGCGGCGTTCTGGCCTTGCGGCGCGTCGTCTCGTCGACACGGAAATACATGGCGATCGCATCCCTCGAGATGATGATACCAGTCGTCGATCCGTCCGATTGCAGCGTCCACGGGGAGGATGACGCGGCTGCGCCGAACCGCTGTCGCCCGCCATTGTCGGTGCGCTCGTCCCGAGAACGCAAACGCTGTCGTTGGCTGCAGGCTGCGCGGCGCCGTCCCCCGGATTGTGCGATGATCGCGCGGGCGCCACGAGGCAATATAAACCATGAGGAGCACGAACGAGGATGCTGGAGGTCACCCCCTATGCGGACAACAGCGCGGAGGCCATGCTGCGAGTCATCGCCCTATTCATCATCAGCGACG
>Ga0316577_10001089_pt1 | contig 12308 bp, 11 predicted proteins | sample S5NA_FD_203073 | JGI IMG/M metagenome (GOLD analysis project Ga0316577, IMG submission 203073) | Rhizosphere microbial communities from salt marsh grasses in Alabama, United States - S5-7_050615r2r1 | ecosystem: Host-associated > Plants > Roots > Rhizosphere | place: USA: Alabama | collected... | reverse complement strand
AGGAACTGCAGGAGCAGGGCCAGACGGGGAAAAAGCGCCGCCCAGTGCGGGGTCGTGGGAATTTCCAAGACGAGATCCCGGGTCCAGGCGTCCGGCTGGATATTCCGGGGCACGAGTTTATCCGCGGCCCACACCCCCAAGGCGAGCAGGAGAAAGCCCTGGACCGGCAACTTTTTCTCCTGGGGTAGCGGCCGGAAATGCTGGAAATTATGGTGCAGGCAAAAGCCGGCGCTCCCCGGTTTTCCCAAGTGGACCACGGCGTCCGCACTCCGGGGAGGGCGCCGTTTCTCGCCAGGGGCCTTGAGATATAAACGAAAGGGCTTCACCGAGGAACTCGCAAGACTTGATACCTCCGAATGGTGAAAACCAGTTTAACCACGATTTAATAAAGGTGTCCAGGACCCAAGATGATAAAAATCCCCTAACCCCAATAGGGTCCGGCACAAACATATCAGCCTGCGCCAGCACAGGCTGAAAACCTGTGCCACCATTTTTCACAAGGAAATTTAGTGATTAAAAAATCAAACATTATTGTCAAAAAAATCAAATTTTTAAACATTTTGTTCGTATCGCAGCTTGGAATTTCCATATGTTATATTTGGCACAAGGATTGCTAGAAGAATCACGGAGACGTGTTTGCCTTTTCGGGCTTGGAAAGGGGTTAGCCAAGGTTGCCAACGAGTTTTCCCAGGCCGTGCGACACTCCTGAGCCCGGAAAAGTCAAACCTTCTGGGAATACCTTCAACCTTGGGCGTCGAATCTCCCCCTTCGGCGCCCGTTTTTTTCGGCAACCGTGGCCCACAAATTCGAAGGATTCTTCCCCTGATATTGCTGTGGTTCCCGAGAATTTCGGTGAGCGGATCCCATTCTGCCTGCCATAAAAATCTCCTTGACGAAATCACCACTCCGGCGTATCTTAAATATTTGTTGAAATTTTCACGAATCCAAACCAGCAAGGTGCTCCCGTGTATCTGCAAAAAACCATGGCCAAAAGCCCCCGCTGGGAAGCTCTCATGGAACTGGTGGAGTTGGGGACGGGTCTCCTGCTCCTGGGCTTCCTCCAGTTTCATCTCCTGGCCGTTTCCTCCATCATCCTGGGGGCAGACGCCTTCAACCGGGATTCCCACTTCCTAGACGAATACTACATTTCCTATGTGGGCATTCCCTTGGTCATCCTGGCCATTCTGGTCCACGGGGTGGCCGCCATGCGCAAGGCCCCCTGGAGGTTCCAGGAGGCCCGGGTGGTCTATCAGCACTCCCGCCGGATGGTCCACCTGGACACCTGGCTCTGGGTGGTGCAAATCGTCACCGGCGGGGCGATCCTTATCCTGTCAGCCATCCATATCTGGAGTACGCTGATCACTTGGCCCATTGCGGCCAAGACCAGTGCGCTTCGGGTCCAGGGAGGCCACTTTACCTTCTATTTGGTTCTCTTGGCAGTGGCCGAAGTCCATGCCATAGCGGGTCTTTACCGCATCCTGGTGAAATGGGGCTGGTGGCACCGCTCCCGCTTTGTCAATTATCTGCTCTATATCACGGCGTTTTTCGTCGTTTTGGGTATTATTGCCCTGATATTCTTTTTCATGCTGAACGTTAAGGGGCTCTCATGAGGTGGACAGACGCCCATATCTGTGATGTGCTGGTCATCGGCGCCGGCCTGGCCGGTGAACGGGTGGCCATTGAAGCCGCCATGAACGGCCACCAGGTGACTATGTTGAGCCTGGTGCCGCCCCGCCGCTCCCACAGCACCGCCGCCCAGGGCGGGATGCAGGCCTCCCTGGGCAACGTCGCCAAGGGTTACGGCGACAATCCCGATATTCATTTCGCGGACACCGTCAAGGGCTCCGACTGGGGCTGTGACCAGGAAGTAGCTCGCCTTTTCTGTGAGCTCGCCCCCGTGGCCGTGCGACAAATGGCCGCCTGGGGGGTGCCCTGGTCCCGGGTGATAACCGGAAAACGGACTCTCCCGGATGGCGAGGATGTGGAAGAACTCCAGGAAAAGGCCGGCCTCATCGCGCAACGCCAGTTCGGCGGCACCGCCAAGTGGCGCACCTGTTTCGCGGCCGACGGTACCGGTCACGTTCTCCAGTACGCCATGGACTCGGTGGTGGTCAAACTCGGGGTCACCGTGCATGACCGCACTGAGGCCATCAGCCTTATCCACGACAACTCCACCTGCCACGGGGCCGTGGCTATGTGTCTCCGCACCGGCACCATCCGTCCCTACCTGGCCAAGGCCACCGTCATTGCCACCGGCGGCTACGGGCGCATGTATGGGGCTTCCACCAACGCGGTGATCAACGAAGGCACCGGTATGGCCCTGGCCCTCAACACCGGCGCAGTTCCCCTGGGCAACATGGAGGCTGTGCAGTTCCATCCCACCGGCATCGTCCCCGGGGGCATTCTGGTTACTGAGGGCTGCCGGGGCGACGGTGGATATCTGCTGGACAAGAACCTGCACCGCTTCATGCCCGACTATGAGCCCGTGAAAAAAGAAGTGGCCAGCCGGGATGTGGTCAGCCGCTGGATGCTCCATCATATGCAAAAGGGCTTTGGGGTGGACAGCCCTTACGGTCCCCATCTGTGGCTGGACATCCGCCACCTGGGTGAGGCCCACATCTGCACCAATCTCCGGGAAGTGCATACCATCTGCTCAAATTTTTTGGGTATTGACTGTGTCAAGGATTTAATCCCGGTCCGCCCCACTCAGCATTACTCCATGGGTGGCGTGCGCACCAATATCGATGGCGCGGCCTACGGCCTCAAGGGCCTGTTTGCGGCCGGCGAGTCGGCCTGCTGGGACATGCACGGTTTCAATCGCCTGGGGGGTAACTCCCTGGCCGAAACCATTGTGGCCGGCATGGTGGTGGGTGAAAAAGTGGCCGCCTTTGCCCAGGAAACCACCTTAAGCTTTCCCTTTGATCAGGTAACCGAAGCCGTCAAGGCCCAAGAACAGCGCCTGGAGCAGCTGCGGGCCCACTCCTCCGGAACTGAGGATGTCTATAAATTGCGGCAGCGCATGGAAGAAACCTTGTTGGAAAAGGTGGGCATCTTCCGCACCGGCGAAGCCTTGGAGGAGGCCGTGGCCACGCTCCGGGAACTCTACCACCGGTCCTTGGATATTCGCTTGCGCAGCAGCGGCCTGGGACCCAACCCCGAACTCTTCGCCGCCCTGCGCTTTCCCGGCATGATGCGGGTGGCTTTGTGCATCGCTTACGGAGCCCTCAAGCGCACCGAGAGCCGCGGCAGCCACTATCGGGAGGACTTCCCCCGCCGGGATGACGAAAACTGGCTCAACCGCACCCTGGCCTATTGGCCCGCAGAGGGTGATCTGCCCCGGTTGGAATACGAACCCGTCAAGATTACCGAGCTGCCTCCGGGCGACCGCGGTTACGGCGGCATGCCCATTACCGGCGATTAGATTTTACAGAGTTATCCAGAGGGGCCAAAGCCCCTGGATTGTCATCATATTTAGCGCCAAATTTGAGGACTGACCCGATGCCTGAGCGCACCCTACACGTGGAAATTTTCCGCTACAATCCGGCCACTCCGGATATTCCACCCCGCATGCAGGAGTTCCAGATCGATGAGACTCCCAACATGAGTCTGTTCATCGTCTTAAACCGTATCCGGGAAGAGCAGGACCCCTCCTTGATGTTTGATTTTGTTTGCCGGGCGGCAGTCTGCGGTTCCTGCGCCATGCTTATTAACGGCCGGCCGAACCTGGCCTGTAAAACCCTGACCCAGGACCTGCCCGACAAAATCACCCTCATGCCATTGCCTGTTTTTAAACTGGTGGGCGACCTTTCCGTGGACACCGGCGTCTGGTTCCGCCATCTGAATGTCCACACTGAAGCCTGGATCCATACCGATAAGGTTTTCGACCCGCAAGGCCTGGAAGAGCCCATGGAAAATCCCACGGCTTTGGAGATTTATGAAGCCGAGCGTTGCATAGAATGCGGCTGCTGCATCGCGGCCTGCGCCACCGCCAATATCCGGGAGGACTTCCTGGGCGCTGCGGGGCTGAACCGGGTGGCTCGCTTCCTCATAGATCCCCGGGATGAACGTTCCCCCTCCCAGGTCTTCGATGTGGTGGGTACCGATGAAGGCATTTTCGGCTGCATCGGCCTCATGGCTTGCGACGACCTTTGCCCCATGGAGATACCGCTCCAGGGCCAGTTAGCTTTTGTCCGCCGCAAAATGGCCCGAGCGGCCCTTCGATGCAAGTAATCCTCTGCTTCTTGCTGACTTCGGGGACTTGATGTGCTTGACGGCAAGGATTTTATTACGGTCTACTGGCTATCTGGATTTGCCCAAGAAAAGTTTGAAATCTGGAAGGGAAAAAAAGACCAAAATCAACCCGACCCCAACTCCACTCGCTTTACCATTTACCTGCTTATGCCTCTGATAGAGGAAGATGAGGCCCATCTAGACATTTCCTCCGGCGAAGAGGGCCTGTCTTTTTCCATAGATTGGTTCCCTGGCGAGGAATTCCCCCTCAAACCGTTTTTTTCAGAGAACCGCAAAGAACTGCTCTTTATGAGCGAGTTCATGCGGGAGAACGTTTTTCTGCACCTGACCTAGATCCTGTCCCGGAAATATTTGGCAATAAAATATCTGAGGGAGCGCCCTCGCGTGTGCCCCCTTTAACGGGTCGGCACACGCGTCCCCCCTACTGCCGAGCCGTTCCTCCAAGAAAAAAGGCAGACCCGTGGAGAGTCTGCCATTATCTTTTCCCTTCTTGGAACGGGATTACAACAATGGCCTGATCAGCTTCTCAAAGTCCGCCTTAGACTTGGCGCCCAGAACCTTATGGGCAATGTTGCCCCCCCGGTCGATAATGAAGGTGGTGGGGACAATTTCCACACTCCCATAATCCTTGCTTACCTGGTCGTTGCCCACCAGTACGGGATAATCCAAACCCAATTGTTTCACCAAAAACCTCAGTTGGGTGGGATCGGAAGACAGCCCAATGCCGATGGTAACAAAACCTCTGCCCTTATTTTCATGATAAATCTGGTTGAGATGGGGCATCTCATCCCGGCAAGGACCGCAGAAAAACGTGAAAAAGTTAATCATCACCACCTGACCCTTGAACTGGCTGAGGCTGTATTCTTTGCCGTCCAGGACGCTGGGCAGTTTGAAGTCCGCGGCCTGACTCCCGGCCCAAGCAGCCGTCACTAAAGTCAACCCCAACAAAACTGTAATCAGGCCTTTAAGAAGGACCCCTGGTCCACTGATACTTTTCCGTCTCATGCCAATCTCCTTCTGGTAAGCGTTTACAGGGCAAAAAATTAACGGCTTTCTTTCAAAATTAAGGCGTTATATCAAAATGTCCACCCCCCCGCAATTCGGATATCGTATTTGGGCACGAAAAGGTATGAACGACAAAGGCCGGACTTGACAAAGACTCCACGGTTTCTCTATGCTAAACTTTCTTGGGATGGACAAACCATTTCTCACCCTCTTTTAGACCTCCGAATTGTAGAATAAGGAGAACAGTATGAAATTCCTGGCCATCTGGGGGAGTCCCCGCCGGGGCGGCAATTCTGACATCCTCCTTAAGGCTTTCATCGACGGCGCCATTCAGGCGGGAGGCGAGGTGGAACGGCTGGCCCTGCGCGAGCATAAAATTTCTCCCTGTCTTGAAATCTATCACTGCTTCAAAGATGGCACCTGTCCCATCAAGGACGATATGCTCCCCCTCTATGATAAGCTTGTGGAGGCCGATGTGGTGGTTCTGGCGACTCCTATCTTTTTCTATAGCGTCTCGGCCCAGGCCAAGGTCTTTATCGACCGCACCCAGGCCCTTTGGTCCCGACGCTATGTGACCAAGCAGGACTTCCCCGGCCCTGAGCGCCAGGGAGTGCTCTTGGCTGTGGGCGCCACTCATGGGAAGCTCCTCTTTGTGGGGGCCCGCCTGGTGGCCAAATATTTTTTCGATGCCATTAACGTCTCCTACGCCGCGGAAATATTGGTGCGAGGCGTGGATGATAAGGGCGAAATCCATCAACAACCGGAGGTGTTGGCCGCGGCTACGGATTTGGGCCGCCGTCTGGCCCAGGGGGAAAAGTTCGGCCCTATCAAACTCTCCCCTCTGGCGGTGTAATCACGAGGGGGCCGGGGACCGCGCTCCTGGATCCCCAACCCCACCATACCCCCATTCCAAGGAGGACCTATGAGCTCACCCTTTACAGTTGGCATGACCCATGAGAAGGTTATCAAGACTGGTCCCGAGCATTCTGCCCAGCATTTTTATCCTAATCTGCCGAATGTCTTTGGCACCCCGTTCCTGGTGGGTTTATTCGAAGGGGTGAGCGCTGAACTCATGGCCCCCCATTTGGGCCAGGGCGAGCAATCCGTGGGCATCGGTATGAATTTGAAGCACACGGCCCCAACCCCCCTGGGCATGGAAATAAGGGCCAAGACCGAAGTCACCGCGGTGGACGGCCGCAAGCTCACCTTCAAGGTGGAAGCCTTTGACGAAAAGGAAAAAATTGGCGAGGCCGTTCATGAGCGCTTTATAATTAATGCAGAAAAATTTATGCAAAAAGTGGAGAGCAAAAAGAGCTGAGTCAGGCGCGCTTCAACGATCTGGTAACCTTGCAGCACTTTGAGGCGGGATGGGGTTGGGACGCCCAGTTGCGCCAGTACGTCCGGAAAAAATACCGCCAGGACCTGGAAGGCCTGAGCCACCTCGATCCGCACCTGCTGGCTCGCCTTATGCGCGGCGAAATTTTGGAGGAAAAGCCTTACGCCACGGTGAAATGGGTCATGTACCAGCAGCCCTTCCGCCCCTTGGAGCTTTACTGGCTGTTCGACCATGACGCCGAACACGGTGCCGACCTCAGGATTCTTTTTGCCAGGAAGAGCCTGGCGGTGCCCACCGAAGACGCCTATGTTTTTGCCTGGGATTTTTTGGCCTTGATCGCCCGCTATGGCCGGGGATCCCTGCCGCTGACGGACGCCGCGGTTGGTCCCGAATGGCTGCCCTTCAAGGACTTCGCGCCCAGCGCCGCCTCCCCCATTCAAGAGACCGCCCTGGGTCCCCGGGATGAACTTATGAAACTCCTGTCCCCGGATCTGGTGGCGGTGGCCATGGCCCGCCTGGACGTGGGCGCCTGCGAGGCGGTGGACGGGGGCTGGCAGGTAACCTGGCCAATCCTGGGAGACCTGGCCATGCGCCTGAGCCAAAGGGGGGACGACCGCGAAGTGGCCTTTGACAGCCATGGGGCCCGGAAATACGCGCCGGAATTTCTCATGAGCTTTGCCTGGCTTTATGTCAACGCCCTGTTGCGGGAGTGCCGCCAAGTGGACCCTTCCCTGCCCCGGCTCTCCCGATACTTCTAATACTAATTTCATTTTCAAATGAAACAAACTTGCAATTTAACTAATTGTTAAATTTGTTTTTTTTACAGAAAACTGAGAACAGAAAACGGTATAAGTCACCATGCTTTGTCCTTATTGTCACAGTGCCAAGATCGTGTTGCGGGTCCACTGAAAGGCCCTGGAGCCTTGCTGCCCGGGTTGCGGCCGCGTCTTAGAACCCCAGGAATTTCAGAAGCTGCTTCACCAAAAGAAGAACAGGCCCAAAAAGACCAAAGGAGTATCTGCGGGCCAGACGAAATAATCCTTGGTTACTACTCTATCCTCAAGACATCAGAAGGGAGCCTTATCATGTGGCGCACAACCTCTAAATGGCTGATTCCCGCGCTATTGCTGGCGCTTCTGGCGCCTTTGAGCGTTTCCGGGGCGGAATTTTCGGCCCTGATGGTTTTAAAGCAAAAAGGCCGGGTCATGCCCGGGAAGATCTACGTCAAAGACAACAAAATGCGCCAGGAATTCATAGATGAGCGGGGACACACCATCACCATCGTTCGGCGGGACAAAAGGCGGATTTGGATAGTCATGCCCTGGGAGAAGACCTACGTCGAGTTGCCGCTGGGATTCCAGCTTCCCGGTCAATTCCTGCAAATCCCGCCGGAGGCCGTCAGCCGGCGTCTGGTCTGCACCGAGGAAATGTGTGGCTACCAGGTGGAGCGCTTTGACGTCATCGTGCCCGGCGGCGCCCGGGAAACATATTGGGTGTCTCCGAAGCTGGGATTGCCCATCAAGAAGGTCTGCCGCGGTGACCAGTATTCCGTGGAATACAGCAACATCAGGGAAAGAAAATTGGAGGACCGGCTCTTTGAGGTCCCCCCGGGCTGCCGAAAGGTCGCCAGCACAACCTACCTGTACTAAATAAGCTGGGGCACATAGTTTTTGGGAGAGGGGGTTCCCACAGGCTGAAAGCCCGTGCTACCGAGGCCGGAGGACCCTTCCCCCCTCTCCCAAACCCTCTCCTTTAACCCCCTAATATTTAAATATTAAGCAGGAGCACAGGTTTCCAGCCTGTGCAGGAACAGGTATGATGATTTTCTTATAACGGGTTTTTGAAAGGAAGCATTCGTAGGGGCCGACCCATGTGTCGGCCCAAAAATTAACGGGCGGACACGCGGGTCCGCCCCTATAGTTTGATGCTGGTTAATATGAAAGTGGTACAAAAGGGAGTGGAAGGAGAGCTTGAGGCGGGGGAACGACAGGCGAGACGCCTGAGCCACAGGGCTTGTGGTCCAGCGGCCCTTTCCCAGGTTACTTTCGAAAAAGTCTCAGGTTCAGGGCGCGCGCAAGGCCTCCAGGATGGGCAGGCGGGCCGCCTTGAGGGCCGGCAGTAACCCCCCCAATAGTCCCATGCCCACCCCGAAGAGCAGACTCTGAAGAATGATGCCCGGGGTCAGGCTGAAGCGGAAGGTGATCTCGGCAAAGCTGGACCAGTTCAGGGTGGACAGGGTGTAAAAATTCAACAGGGACGCGGGAATCAAGCCCAGGGCCCAGCCCGCCACTCCCAGGAGGGCCGCCTCCAGCAGAAAGGCCAGCAAAATATCCCGGCGAGGGAACCCCAAGGCCCGCAGAGTGCCGATCTCCCCGATGCGGGCCCCCACTTGCGCGTACATGGTGACCATGGCCCCCAGCACCGCGCCCAGCCCGAAGATGGAGGTCAGCACCATGCCCAGAACCCTGATGAAATCCGCCAGCCGTTTGGATTGGGCCTCGTAAAACTCCACCTCCCGGCGCACCTGCACGGGCAGGCGGGGATCGGCTTCCAGACGGGCCTTCAGATCCAGAAAAGCTGTGGGGTCCCTCAGGCGCATGATGACACTGGAAAAGGCATTGCGCCGGAAGGCCTGGAGCAGCTGCTCCACATCCCCCCAAATTTCCGAAGAAAACGCGGTGTTGCCCGCATCCAAAATGCCCACGATGCGCCAGGTGCGCATGGCGAAGCGTAAGTTTTGCCCCAGACCGGCGCCTTGAAAGCGCCGGGCCACCTGGATCCCGGCCACCAGTTCATTGGAGCCGGGCTTGAACCAGCGCCCCTCCGCCAGTTTGACCTCGCGGCGCAGGGCAAAGGAGGATGGTTGCACCCCCCGAATCATGACATTGGCCGGATTGCCGGTGCCCCTTTTGGGAAGATTGATGAGAACGATGGCCTCGGAAGCCACCAGAGGACCCTCGGACCCCATGGCCGCTTCGGGCTGGGAGGAGACGATGCCCGCCTGGGTGCGGTCCATGGCGCTTTGCACTTCGGTTTCAGTCCCGGCCCGCAACACCACGGCGTTGTCATAGGAGCCGGTGGCCACCAGGGTTTGGCGCAGACCCTCGGTGAGCATCAGGGCCGCGGCAAAGACAAAGACCACCAGGGCCATGCCCCCGGCGGTGAGAAAAGAAGTAAGCCGCCGGGCCATGAGGTTGCGGTAGCTGTAGGACAGGGGGATAGGCATTATGGGAATTACGAGTTTCGAGATTTGGTTAGCGAGCAAATCTCTGCTGTTCCAAAAATTCCCTCAGTTTCAATAAGGCGGCCCGTGGCCGCCGCCTGGCGTGCACGGCACGTCCCATGGCCTGTATTTTATATTTCCTCGGTATTAAAAGTTTTAGGAAGCACAGGTGAGGACACCTGTGCCACCGGGTTTTTGCTGGTTTTGAAAGTGTCTAAGGCTCATGAACGACTGCTTGGAATGAGAAATAATGCCAGCTTCTCTTCTATTATCTCTCGAATCTCAAAACTCTCAACTCGAAACTCCGAAATAACCGCTACCCGTTAACCCACCCTTCGCAAGGCCTGGGCGATGCCCACTCGGGTGGCCCGCCAGGCCGGTAACAGCGCGGCCAGCACACCCACCACCAAAGAGATGGACAGCCCCAGAGCTGCGGTGGTGTCGCTGATTTCCAGTTTCGGGAAATACTGGGTCACGTCTTTGGGAAAGAGGTGCAGGGCCGGAACACTCAGGGCCAGACCCAAAACACCCCCCATCAGGGCCATGATCATGGATTCCCCGATGATAATCCCGGCCAGGTGCCAGGGCCGAAAGCCCATGGTCTTCAGCACCGCGTACTCGCCCAGGCGCTCCCGGGCGCTCATGGCCATGGTATTGGCCAGCACCACCAGAATCACCCCGATGACCGCCCAGGAAACCACCTGGATGGCCATGAGGATGGCCTTGGTCATCTCCACGAAGCTCAGGTTAAAGGCCTTTTCCGTTTCGGTGATGGTTTCAGCGAGGCTGTTTTTAAAGAGAGCATCGATGCGCTGGGCCACAATGGGGGCCAACTCCGGGCGCTCGATCTCCACCAAAAACCAGCCCACCTGGTCGGCCAGTTCCGGCACGGTTTTCTTGAGATACTCGTTTAAGTAATCCCAGTGGAAGAAAAACATGGTCTCGTCCGTGCTGGGGTCTCGGCCGTCGTATATGGCCCGGAGAGTAAACCGGTATTCCCCCTGAAAATAGGTGCCCTTGAGGACAATGGCGTCCCCGATTTTCCAGCCGTAGCGTCCAATCAGTTTGCGGCCGGCCAGACAGCTCCGCCGGTCTTTGACGAAGGCTGACCGCTGGTCCGGGGGCATGAGGAGTTCCGGGGCCAGGTTTATATATTGGGGGATGGATGCGGCGAATTGGGGGAAAAAATTTTTCTTGTCGATGTAAATGCCTTCGAACCAATAGGCGTAGGCCACGCCGGTCACCCCGGGCACGGCCTGGATTTTGGGAAGATAGGATAGGGGCAGAGAGGAAAGCAGGGAGACAGCGTTCCTAGTCACCAGGCGTACCGGTGAGGCCGCGTCCACCCCGGCATACCAGGCCGCCACCACGGTGCGCAGAATGCAGAAGGCCAGGACCGCCACAGCCATGCCCAGGACGGTGAGGCCGGAACGCAAAGGATGCCGGATGGTATTACGCCAGGTCAGTTTGAACATGAGGAGCTATAAGCTATGATCTTTCAGCCATAAGCTTATTTTGCCTTCGAAGGGTTCACGAGGAATAATATAGCATCCGGTAATCAACAATCACTTTCACCTTTCGAGTTTTCAGAAAAAATTTTCACCTGCAGCATAAGTGAACTTCCAGGTTATTTAAAGGCAAATCGGCCATAATCACCTGAATGCTCATCCTATCCCACCCTCCTTAAAGCCTCGGCGATGCCCACCCGGGAAGCCCGCCAGGCCGGCAGAATGGCCGCCAGGAGGCCCACGGTCAGGGCGGTGGCCATTCCCAGCGCCAGGGTGGTGTTGGTCAGGGGGAAGACCCGGAAATATTGACCCAGCTTGGTTTTGAAAAAGTGCACCATGGGAAAGGTGAGCAGCAATCCCAGCAGACCTCCCATAGCGGCCAGCAGCAGGGACTCTCCCATGATAAGTCCGGCCAGATGCCGGGGCCGGTACCCCATGGTCTTGAGCACGGCGTACTCCCCCAGGCGTTCCCGGGCGCTCATGGCCATGGTGTTGGCCAACAACACCAAAATGACCACGATGACCAGCCAAGAGACCACTTGAATTGCCAGCAACAGGGCCTCGGTCATGGAGACAAAGCCCATCTGGAAGGCGGCCTCACTTTCGGTCAGGGTTTCCGCCAGGGAGTTCTTGAACAGGGCATCGATTTTTTGAGCTATGGGTCCGGCCAGTTCCGGGGACGCCACCTGGGAGAGAAACCAGCCCACCTGATCGGCCCTTTCCGGGAAATTCTTTACCATGGTTTCATTGAGGTAATCCCAGTGGAAAAAAAAGCGGCCCTCGTCGGTAGTGGGGTCCCGCCCGGTATAGATAGCCTTGAGGACGAAGCGGTATTCTCCGGGGAAAATGGTGCCCTTGAGGACAATAGCGTCTCCCAGGCGCCAGCCGTAGCGTTGGGCCAACCGACGGCCAGCCACGCAGCCGCGCCGGTCCTGCAGCAGCCCGAGCTTCTGGCTGCGGGGAATGACATATTCCGGATGGATTT
>Ga0316577_10001088_pt1 | contig 12310 bp, 12 predicted proteins | sample S5NA_FD_203073 | JGI IMG/M metagenome (GOLD analysis project Ga0316577, IMG submission 203073) | Rhizosphere microbial communities from salt marsh grasses in Alabama, United States - S5-7_050615r2r1 | ecosystem: Host-associated > Plants > Roots > Rhizosphere | place: USA: Alabama | collected... | reverse complement strand
CAGGGACACGTCCTCCTGCCAGCGATGATAATGGTCGCAGGCTACGTCTCCCGTATCCCCGCCGTCCGTCCTGCCTGGCTCATGAGTGAATACATCCCAGATTGAGAGCCCCTTGCCATCCTCGCGGGCCGCACCCTCGATCTGGTGGCTGGCCGTCGCGGCACCCCAAGCAAACCCCTGTGGAAATGCCATGTGTCTGTCTCCTAGAAGTCGATCTGCAACCGGCTGCGGATGGCGGCATCGAGCTCGGGCGCAAAGATCGCCGGATTGTCCCGGCTAAGGATCTCTCGCGCCTTGTCCAGCGCCCGCGCCTGGGCGTCGCGCCCGCCATCGGCGAGCCACTGTCCCCGCGGCCTACGCTCGGCGATCTCGGGCAGCAGCCCTTCGGTCCGCATCCGTTTCAAGGTATGCCTCCGGTCGGCATACAGCCCGCCGGGACCCACAGTGGCGATGAGCTCCAATGCCAGGTTCTCCTCGCCAAATTCCAGGCCGCGCCAGGTCCGCTTGAGCATCAAGGCGATCTCGTGGTCGACGACGGCTTTGCCAAAGTCAAAGGCCATGAGCGCATCCAGCAACCCGCCCATAGCCAGCAGATCGACGCCGCCCAGCATGGCGGCCATGGTCGACAGACCGGTTTCATAGCCAGCCTGGGCATCGTCGACCTTGGCATTGGTCATGCCAGCAAAACCGGCGCTCGGTACCCCGTAGAAGCTGGCCATCTGGGCGCAACCCATGACCAGCATAGCCGTCTCTATGCCACCCGGCGCATAGGCCCCGGCGCGCATGTCGGTGACGGTGGGCAACGAGTCATAGATGATTGGCGTGCCCGGGCGGGACATCTGGACCAGGCAAGCCTGGGCCAGGAACTCGGCGTTGGCGATCACCAGCGTCCCCAAGAGGGTCAGCGGTGCCGACACGCCGGCGCTGGGCGTCACGATTCCCTGGCTAGGGATGCCCCGCTCGGCAAAGCGCATCAGCCTCTCGGTCGATTCGACGTCCATGGTCAGCGGCGAGATGGTCGCGCAGTAGATGAAGGTCACGAAGGGCCGCTCCCAGAAGGCCTCTTCGCCCCCGGCCACCAGGGCGGCCATCGTCAGGATGTCCTCCGTATCCGCCAGGTTTGTGGCGCTGCAGCGGATCGGCTTCAGGCAATGTTTGAGGGCGGGATAGAGCCGCGCCAGCCCGGGGCGGCCTGGCGGGGCATCGTCGGCGGTCGTTGCTACCGAAAAGATGTCATAGCCCGGCAGCTCATTGACCAGATGGGCGATCTGCGCAATGTCCGCCGAACGACAGCGCCGCGCATCGCCCGTAAACAGATCGACGACGTCAGGCGCTGCGCTGCCGGTCATCATCAAGGGCCCATCGTCGGGAATGGTACGGTCGAAGCGGGGATCGCGGCCGTAGAAAGTGAACGTCGGTGGGAACGCCTGGCGTTGCGCCTCGACGACGGCCCGGGGAAAGCGCACGAGGCCCTGCTCAGCGTCAACATGGCAACCGTGCGCTGCGAAGCGTTGCCGTGCCTCCTGACTCCTGACGAGCACACCGACGTTCTGCAGAACCTCGAGGGACGCCTCGTGAACCGCTTCGACTTCGTCCTGGCTCAAGTAGGTTGCCAGTGTCCTCATCCTGCTCCTCCCCTCCCCCGCCTTCGGCACAATTGCCGCGAGTCCTTGCAGAAAGCCGCTCTGCATTATAGCCGACGGCCTGCTTCTTGTCAATCATAATCTCAAAGCGTAGCGATTCGTTAACCTAAACTGTACGAATGGCAACTTGACAGCGGGTAGACAGCACAGGTACAATCACTCTCGAGGGGCTGACTATGATATTCGCGAACGCCACGATCCTGACTATGGACGCCAAGCGTAACATCCTTGAGAAGCAGCTGCGCGCCGGCGCTATCGGGCCGTGGCCCAGCGCGCCGGGATCGACCAGACCGGCCCGCCGTGGCCCGTGCACTGGCCTGTTCTGTTCCAGTAAGGGGTTGCACAAGCGACTTTCCCGGGCTCGCACCAGCCTCGAGGCAGGAGGGTAGCATCTTGACAGGCACGTTTGATTTGTCCGCGGTTGTCTTGGATATCCTGGAGCGTAGATTCGGCGATCGGCTGGATGAATACGCCTTTCCGCCACCCGTCTTTGTTGCCATGCAGGGTGAGTTCCTCGAAGTTGACCTGGACGGTGGCTTGCTCACGGCCCGCTTCCCTGTCTTGGAGGAATATCTGAACCCCTATGGCAGCATGCAGGGCGGCATGGTCGCCGCCGCGGTGGACAACACCCTGGGACCGTTGAGCGTACTGGTGGCACCCCCCAACGTGACACGCCGGCTGGAGCTGACCTATAGCCGGCCCGCCACGCCGGACGTGCAATACGTGGTCGTCACCGCCCAGCTGCTGGAGCGGGAGGACCGCTGGCTCTTCTTCAAGGCGGACGCCCGCACCCCCTCAGGGCTGCGGCTGGCCAGGGCCAAGGCCGCCCACTGGATCCTGTATGAAAGCCCGATGGAGGGGTGATGTCTAGCGAGGGTGGGCCCACAAGCAATGCGTCAGTCCGTCTCCGCAGGGCAGTCGGTGTCGGCCACGACACTGAGCCAATGAGCTAAACGTGCCCATAGTAGTCGCGATGCACGGCCACGGAATAGGCATAATCCAACAGCGTCCCCCAGCTAAAGATCGGAATGTCGATCTCGCCTTGCAGGGCCCGGGCAAAGGGTGGAAAGCCGGTGCACTCCAGGACCATGGCGCCCATGTCCGGGTGTTCCTCGAAGAAATCAACGGCGACGGCGGTGAAATCGCGCTCGGCGCGCTCATAGACCGCCTGGGGAAGATCGGGCCGCACATCGGCCACCCACAGGTTCTCGAATTCCGGGCAGCGGCCCCCATCCATCGCCCCGCCGACGACATAGTTGCTGCCGATCTCGATGCCCACCGCTTCGAGGTGGGCATCGCTCAAGAACGGCCTCGATGCGGCCAAGATGCCCACGACCTTGTCCGGCCCGACTAACTGCTGGGCCCAGGGCACCTGCAGCAGGCTGGACATGAGCACGGGCACATTCACATGGCCTGCGATCTCCCTCTGGAAGTAGGCAAAGTAGCCGCACTCGGCGGCGATGGCCCGGCAGCCCATCCTTTCCAGCCGCCGGGCGGCGTGTTGCACTGGTTCGAGGCAGGGCGACTTGTCCTCGTCCACGACTAGCTTCTGGAGGTCGACGCCCTCTGCGATCTCGTATTGGATGGGAAACGGATACGCGCTGGCGTTTCGGACATCACCCGGGAAACCGGGATAAACGTCATCGACAAGGATGATGCCCAGGCCCATGCCGTAGCAAGCCTGTCCTCTCCGCGCCCTGATCCGCTTGATGCCCTGATCTCGGTTGCCGTGGCGCATCGCCCAACTAGGCCCCGACGCGATGGGCCTCGCGCTCGACCACAGCGTGGACATCGCGCTGGATGTCCGGCGGCAGAGGCTCAACCTGGTGCTCCTCCAGGATCTGGTCCACCCGCCTGGCCGCCCGCTGGGCCATGTCCAGCTCCCCCTGCTCCACCCAGCGGGGATAGGTATGCATGTCGACGAGCTTGGGATAGCAGCCATCGCGACAGTGGGCCAGCGTGTGGCGATGCGAGAGATAGTCCCCGCTGGGTCCCACCTCGTGCACCACGTCCAGCGCCAGGCCTTCAGGGCTGACGTCGACACCCGCCGTAGCGTGCCGGATCCACTCGATCCAGTCGTTGCAGATGGCCATCAGAGCCAAGGAGCCCTGCATGCCCGAATCCATAAAGCCCAGGTCATGGATGATGTTCGCCCCTTCCAGGGTTTGCAGCACCAGGCTCAGTGCAATCTCTGCCCCGGCTTGCGCATCAAGCACCTTGGCATCGGTGCAGCCGGCCATGCCAAAGGTCGGAAGTTCGTAGTAGTGCGCCATGGCCAGCGCGAGGCCCTGGCCATCCGCCATGCCGTAGGAACCGGCCATGGTCTTCACGTTAATCAGGCCGCCGCCCCAGCCGGGTACGACCACGGGTGAGCCTTCGCGGACCAATTGGGCCAGGACCACCCCCAACAACACACCCGCGTAGGCAAAGGCCGTATTCCCCCCGGCGCTGTGCGGCCCGTTGCCCAAGGGAATGTACAGCTGCGGCAGGCCCTTCTCGGCCAGGTACATGCACTTCTGCAGGGCTTCCTGGTTGGCGATCAGGCCATCGGTGACGTTGATGTAGCAGGTGGCAAAGGGACGGCGCTGGAAGGCCTCCGCCCCGCCGGCTACGATCTCGGCCATCTCAACGGCCAAGACACAGCCCTCAAAATCGGGCGACACGAACACGATGGGCTTGGTCGTATGATTGAGCATGACCTCCATCTGGTAGCGGTCATAGATGATGGGATCCACGTCGGATGGCAGGAACGCCGACATCACAAAGCTGAATTCGGGCAGCGCATCCTGTACCGTCTGGGCTTCGACCACGTCCTGGAGCACGGCCAGGCGCCGCGCTCCCGTCCGGTGGTCCAGCACGTTCAGGCAGTCCGAGCCGCCGCCATAGTAGCTGTTGTAGCCTTGGGCCCGGATGGCGATCTCGCCTTTCTGATCGAACAGGGTCACGTTCTTTGGTGCAACCGCCAGGGCCTTCAGGACCATGTACTCTGGGAGGCGTACCACGATCCCATCCGCCTTGGCCCCACCTTTGACCAGCAGATTCCGCGCCACCTCATCGTGGACCTCGACGCCCACATGCTCCAGCATCTCAATGCTCGCCCTGTGCAGCTTTTCGCACTCCTGCCCACCTAAGCGTGAATAGTGCGCGCTCGTCTGTTTACGGCCATTCGTCTCAATCATATCCCCCCTCCTCGTTACAGATTCTTCAACTCGGGGCACTGCCCCTGGTTTGTTCGACGGCAATATGGACCGGGGTTCCTCTGTGATACGCTCAGCTCACGGTCGCGGCGAGCGCCCGATCCAGATCCTCTTGCAAGTCCTCCACATCCTCGATGCCCACCGACAAGCGAAAGGTGCCCACGCCGATGCCGACAGCCGCCAGTTCCTCTTCTGAGAGCCAGTTGTGGGTCGAGCGGGCGGGGTTGACGATGAGGGAGTACACGTCGCCCAGCGACGTGGCGGGCAAGATGATGCGCAGCGCATCGAGGAAGTGAAAGACCTTCTCCCGACTGTCGCAGTCGGCCACGTCAAAGTTCAGCATGGCCCCATACCTGCCCTCAGGGAACAGCCTCTTGGCGATCTCGTGCTGGGGATGGCTGGGCAGGCCCGCATACCAGACCCGCTCGATCAGGGGATGGTCCTGGAGAAAGCGCGCCACCTCCAGCGCGCTGGCACACTGCCGGGCCATGCGCAGCGGGAAGGTCTTGAGCCCCCGCTGGGCCAGCCAGCAGTCCTGCGGGCTAAGCGTCGAGCCGATCTGGATGGCGGTAAACAGTAGGTGGTCATAGTCCTCGCGGTGACAGCCCACCGAGCCGGCCAACACGTCGCCGTGGCCCGAGAGGTACTTGCTGACGCTGTGCGTGACATAGTCGGCGCCATGCTCCAGGGGCCGGAAGAGGAAGGGCGTCGTATAGGTGCTGTCGACGATGGCCACGGCGCCATGGCGATGGGCCATGTCGATGACCGCCGGAGCATCGATGATCTTGGTCATGGGATTGGTGATGACCTCGAAACAGACGATGGCCGGCTTTTCTGCCGCCATCGTCGCCTCCAGGCGATCCAGGTCTGTGAAGTCGGTGAGCCGCGTTGGCGCCCCCAATTGGGGGAAGATGTTCTGGACCATGGAAAAGACGCTGCCATAGACATCGCTGCTGCACAAGATCGGATGCTCAGGACCCACACCGGCCGCAACCAGGGCCAGGTGGGTCGCCGCCATGCCCGACGCGCAGACCCGCGTGGCGTCGGCGCGTTCCAGCGTAGACAGGGCGCGCTCCAGCGCAGATTGAGTCGGATTCCCGCCACGGGTATAGATGTAGCCCGGTTCGCGGTTGAACAAGCGATCGTCTAACGCCTCGGCGCGATCGTAGAAGTAGGTCGTCGACCGGTAGATCGGCGTGTTGGAGGTCCAGACCCTCTCCTCCGGCCAGCGCTCCCCGGCATGCACACACTGGGTCGTCAATCCCTTGTCCAGGTAACGCGGATCAGGCCGCCGAATCTCAGAATTGACAGAATCCTCTCGAGCTTCCCACTTGGCCATGCGGCACCCTCCTTTTCCTATCGTACTACAAACGAATGCCCGAGGCACATTGTACCACACTCCGGTCCGGCTGTCAAGTAACACTTTAATTTCGTACATCTCATAAAGTATAGATGTCATCTTTGCGCAGCACAGCTTCTTTTCTATCCATTTCTGAAGTATAGCTTGACAGACGCTGCGCGTTCTGATACAATGCCCCTGCGTGAGCAGTGACGGACAGGGAGGTGGGCCATGACATCATTAGGGGACCGGATCCGTGAAAGACGCAAGGAACTGCGCCTGAGCCAGGGCGATCTGGCAGAGCGCGCTGGTGTGACCGCCAGCTTTGTCAGCCAGGTGGAGCGCGGCGTAACCAGCCCGTCCATCGACTCGCTCTACAGGATCAGCCAGGCCCTCGAAGTGCCGGTCTTTCACTTCCTACTCGAGCCTGAGGTCACCAAACCCGTGGTCCGGCAGCACGAACGGCTCAGGATTGCCTGGCCTTGGGCAGGGCCGGAGCTCAGCTTCCAATTGTTGACCCCCCGGTCGAGCCAGAGATTGGAAGCCTTCATGACCGAGTGGCAGCCGGGCGAATACCGCTCCGAATCGGCTTCCGGGTTCGGCGATGCGACGGAGGAGTTCATCTATGTCCTCCAGGGCCAGCTGGAGATCCGGCTGGGCGACGAGGTGTACCTGCTCGGCCCGGGCGACACGGTCTGTTTCGAAGGCGTCATGCTGCGTGGTATGGAGCCGCGCGGGGACCAGACGGTCCGCTTCATATCGGTCATCACACCTCCGGCCTTCTGAACCGGCCGGTTGCCCAGCGCCCCACTTGTCGTTCAGTCTAGCTTTACTGTGGGGCGATTGTTAAGTACCGCTTGACACCAGGGTCCACATCTGCTACAATACGTTCTGATGGGCAATTGCCCTCGAGGAGGTGACAACGTGTTGTCACAAAGACACCGGGTAGATGCCGGGCGCAGAGAACGGCGGGTGGGCCCCCGTCACACGACGGGACAGCCTGCCTCAACTGTCGGCTGGAAAGCCTCCAGCCTGACGCCAGTCCTCGCCCGGACACACCTACGCGGTGAGCCTCTCCTGGAGAGCCCATCATGAAGATCGATCGCATCCGTTGCCGGATCATCAGCCACCCCCTCCGCCCTTCCTGGGCACCCGGTCGCACCTTCGAGCAGATCGCCTGCACCCTCGTGGAGATCAGCACCGACCAAGGCCTCACCGGCGCCGGGGCGCTGCCCCACGCCGATGCCATCGGCCTCCGGACTATGGCCGACCTGGTCGTGTCCTACATCCTGGGCGTGGATCCCCTTGCTGCAGAACGGATCAGCCCCATCCTGCGCCACGCCTCGCCCGATGGGGCACAGGGGTGCTGGTGCTGGGAGCGAGATCAGGCTGAGCGTGCCGAGGTCGAAGAAGCGCCCAGGGTCTACGAGACCCTTTGGGGCTTGAACACAAGGGAGAGCCGAATGCCAGCCACCACCGAGCCTGCTCCAAGTATCTTCTCCCTCGGAGTGCGCTGTTTCGACGCTACGACGGCCAACCGGCACCTGGGCTGGTCCCACACCGCATCGTAGGGGCCTGGACCGAGATTCTTGAAGAGAGGCAATGGCAATGGAGTTCACCTTCTATTCCCCCGTCAAGGTCGTCTTTGGCCAAGCGGTCGAGGCTGCCCTGCCAACCGTCCTGGCCGACCTCAAGGTCGAGCGGATCTTGCTGCTCAGCGACGCCGGCCTGCAGGCGCTCGGCCTCGTCGATCAGATCGCCGCGGGTCTGCGGTCCGCGGGGTACCAGGTGGCCGTCTTTGCCCAGGTCCAGAGCAACCCGATGGTGGGCGACGTCGAGGCAGCCGTGGCTCTGGCTCGGGAGCAGGACGCCCAGGCCCTGGTGGCCCTCGGCGGCGGCAGCGTCATCGACGTCGGCAAGGCGGCGGGCCTGCTGCTGAGCAACGGCGGCACCTACGCCGACTACCAGTGGCAGGGACGGCCCATCACCCAGCCCATTCTGCCCCTGGTCGCCGTGCCCACCACCGCGGGCACCGGCAGCGAGATGACCAAGGTCACCGTCATCGAGGATGAGGAGACCCGCTTCAAAAAGGGTGTGCTCAGCCCCTTCCTCTTTGCCCGGGCCGCCGTCCTCGATCCCGCATTGACCCTCAGCCTGCCGCCGCACCTCACGGCTGCGACCGGCGCCGATGTCCTGGGCCACGCCCTGGAAGCCTTTGTCGGACGCCGGGCTAACCCCATCACCGACGCGCTGGCCCTCGAGGCGCTGCGCCGTACCTGGCAACACCTGCCGCGGGCCACCCATCATGGCGGCGACCCGGCTGCACGCCAGGAGATGATGCTGGCCAGCACCATGGCCGGCCTGGCCTTTGATCAGAGCGGGCTCGGCATCATCCACTCCCTGGCCGGACCCGTCGCCGGGCGCTACGGATTGCACCACGGGCTGTGCGTCGGGCTCCTCCTGCCCCAAGGGCTGGCCTACAACCTGCCCGTGCTCGGGGACAAGCGTCCGGCCCTGTTGCAGGCTTTGGGGATGCCAGCCTCGATCGGCGACGCAGGCGTGGTCGAGCGGGTGGTGGCCTGGCTGCACGACCTGGCCCTGCCAGCAACGCTCAGCCAGCTCGGCATCGACGATCCGGATCTACCGGCCATGGCCGAGGAGGCGTCGCGCATGACCCTCCTGCCCAACAACCCCCGTCCGGCCGGTGTCGGCGACTGCCAGCGCCTGTTGGAGAAGATTGCATGATCTGCCTGATCAGCATCGAGCACGACCGATGGCTGCGGGACCCCGAGACCCGCGACTCGCACCTCGTCTACTGCATGGATGTCAAGCTCAAGGTCGAAGCCATGACCGGCAGACCCTGCCTGGTACAGCGCTACACCGACGTGACCCAGCGCCGGTTGGAGGGCCTGGGGATCGAGGCCATGCTCATCAGCGGGAACGCCGTCGGCTTTGAGGAATATGACCAGGACGCTTTTGCCGAGATGCATCACATCATCCGCCAGGCCGAGTGGCCGATCTTGGGCTTTTGCGGCGGCCACCAGCTCATCGCCATGGCCCATGGCTCCCACGTCGCGCCCATGCGCCGCCTGCAGCCCGGTGAGCCGGACGTGACCGATCTTTCCGGACCAGGCTACTTTAAGGAATGGGGCTTCATGCCGGTGACCCCCGTCGCCCAGGATGCGATTCTGGAGGGCCTCGGGCCAGCGCCGGTTTTTCTGCAGGTCCACTACTGCGAAGTCAAGGACCTCCCCGTTGGGTTCCAGGTTCTAGCCTCGAGCCAGGAGTGCCGCATCCAGTTGATGCGCCGGCTGGACCGGCCGGTCTATGGCGCCCAGTTTCACCCAGAGAGCTACACCGAGTGGGCCCAGGACTGGCGCAACCCGTTGGTCAAGCTTGTCTATCCCAACGGGTTCCCCGAGGCCCGAGCCGCTGGACGGGACCTATTGGCCAGCTTTTTCCGGATTGCGGGCGTCCTGTAGACAGGATAAACCCGAAAGGCACCGAACTTGTATTCGAAGGAGCAGAGATGAATCGTCACGAAATCGTCAACCTGTGCCGCGAGCACAGCTTTTTCACCTGGTCGGTACAGAGCCAGGTACAGCCACTCACCGCGGTCCGCGGGGAAGGCGTCTACTTCTGGGACGCCGATGGCAATCGTTACCTCGATTTCTCGTCGCAGCTGATGAACGTCAACGCCGGGCACGGCCATCCCAAGATCGTAGCCGCCATCCAGGAACAGGCCGCCGCGATGGCCTACGCCTATCCCGGCATCGCCACAGAGCCCAGAGCCCGCCTGGGCCAACTGCTGGCCGAGATCTCGCCCGGAGACCTGTGCAAGACGTTGTTCACCACTGGCGGCGGCGAGGCCAACGAAAACGCCATCAAATTTGCCCGCCTCTACACCGGGCGGCACAAGCTCCTGGCCCGCTACCGCTCCTTCCACGGGGCGACAGCCGGCGCGCTAGCCCTGACCGGCGACCCCTATCGCTTGGCGGTCGAGCCCTTGATCTCGGGCGTGGTCCACTTTATGGACCCATATTGCTACCGTTGCCCCTTTGGCTGGACCCCGGAGACCTGCCACCGCGAGTGCATCAGCCATGTGGAGCAGGTCATCCAGTTCGAAGGGCCGGACAACATCGCGGCCATCGTGCTGGAGGGCGTCACTGGCAGCAACGGCCTCATCATCCCACCCGACGACTACTGGCCACGCATCCGCGCGATGTGCGACCGCTACGGCATCCTGCTCGTTTCGGACGAGGTCATGAGCGGCTTTGGCCGCACCGGCCGCTGGTTTGGCGTGGAGCACTGGGGCGTCGAGCCGGACATGATCACCATGGGCAAGGGCATCACCTCCGGCTATGTGCCGCTGGGCGGCGTGATCGTATCGCGGGCCATCGCCGATCATTTCGAGGACCGGCGGCTGCCCATGGGTCTTACCAACTCGGCTCACCCAGTCGGCGTGGCAGCGGGCGTCGCCGCCGTCGAGGCCTATCGTGAGGATGGTTTGATCGAGAACGCCCGGGCCATGGGCGTCCTCCTCAAGGACGGCCTCGAAGAGATTAAGGCCAAACATCCCAGTGTGGGCGACGTCCGTTCCATCGGGCTGTTTTCGACCATCGAGCTGGTCAAGGATCGGGAGACCAAGGAGCCACTGGCCCCGCTGCCCGGCCTGCCCTCATCGCCCGGAGACGCCCAGGTGGCGCCCCGGCTATCGGCCGCGCTGCGGGAGCGGGGCGTCCACTGTTTCGTCAAGTGGAACCACCTCTTCCCCATCCCGCCTCTGTCTATCGACGAGACGCAGTTGCGGGACGGGTTGCACATCCTGGATGAGGTGCTTGGGATCGCCGACGCGATGCTGCCCGGCAGCTAGTTTCACAGGGAGGCACGATGCCTGAGCGGTATGATGTCATCGTGGTCGGCGGCGGGATGCTGGGCCTGTCCACGGCCTACCACCTGGCCCGGCGTGGGGCCCGCATCCTGCTGCTTCAGGCCGGCGATCTGGGTGGTGGCACTTCTGCAGCCTGCAGTGGGCGCGCCCAGGTGGCCGAAGGCCACCTCGACCCGCTCAACATCCGCCTGATCCGCGAAGGGCTCGCCCGCCTGGAGACCCTCGAAGAGGAGCTGGGGACGGGTTTTGAGTGGCGCCGGGCCGGCTTCCTGGCCTTGATCCCTGCCCCGGACGAAGGCGGCACCGGCGCCCAGCCCCTGTGGCACGAGTGGGCGGAGCGGGCCAAGATTTTCACCGCTGCTGGCATCCCCACCGAAGTCTTGGACCGCCAGGCGCTGCAGGAAGTGGAACCGCATCTCAACACAGAGGGTCTTCTAGGGGCGGGCTATGCCGTCGAGGGCCTGCTCAACCCCTTCCTCTTCTGCTGGGCCTACGCCCAGGCAGCCCGCCGGCATGGCGCCATCCTCCGCCCTCAGACCCCAGTGACGGCCATGCGCGTCGCCGGCCGGCGGGTGGTCGCCGTGCAAGCCGGGGGAGCGTGGCTCGAGGCAGACCGGGTCGCGGTCATGTGCGGCGCCTGGACACCTCAAGTTGCCCAGATGGCCGGGGCTGAGGCGCCCATCCGGCACACCCATGCCGAGGCGTTTATCACCGAGCCGGTTTCCCTGGACCTGCACAACACCATCGAGATGGCCGATTTCTACGAGCGGATCCACGGCCGGGACCGGGCGGTGGCCGTGGGCTTTAGCCCCGACCCCCACGGCGCGCTGATCGTGACAGAGGCCGTAGCCCGGACCGACAAACTGCACCGGCTCAGCAGCTCGTGGGGGCTATCTGGCATGGCCAACGAACTGCTGCAGCTCTATCCGGCACTGGCCGGCGTGCGGGCCGTGCGGGGCTGGGCCATTCCCACCGCCTTCACGCCCGACGACGAACCGGTGGTTGGTTGGCTGCCGGAGCGGGACAACCTCTTTGTGGCTGCCGCCTTCATGGAGACCATCACCGCCGTCCCGGTGGCCAGCGAGTGGATGGCAGGCATGATCCTGGGCGACAGCCCTCCGGCCGACTTGGCCCTGTTTGCCCCTGATCGCTTTTCTTCGGAACGAGGAGTAGCTTGACATGAGGATTGCCAAGAGTGAGAGAAGGCTCGGTCCCTTGGAGGCCAGGCAGGCCCTCACCG
>Ga0316577_10001087_pt1 | contig 12313 bp, 12 predicted proteins | sample S5NA_FD_203073 | JGI IMG/M metagenome (GOLD analysis project Ga0316577, IMG submission 203073) | Rhizosphere microbial communities from salt marsh grasses in Alabama, United States - S5-7_050615r2r1 | ecosystem: Host-associated > Plants > Roots > Rhizosphere | place: USA: Alabama | collected... | reverse complement strand
ATCTGTCAAGCGGTAAACAAACAAATCATCAATTACACCGCCATCAGCATAGCAGAATAGTGCGTAATGAGCATCATTCAATTCCATGAGCGAAACATCGTAAGTGACCAACATATTGACAAATTCCTCAGCCTGTTCACCCCGAATTTCGATCTGGCCCATATGGTCAATATCAAATAACCCTGCAGCTTTTCGAGTTGAGTGATGTTCCTGAAGCGGTCCTGTTTTGTACTGAACAGGCATCTCCCACCCTGCAAAAGGGACCATACGTCCGCCGTGTTCTTTATGCCACTGGTTAAGTTGGGTTTTTTTCAAATTCTCACTCATCAATTCACCTCAGTTTTTTTTACTTCCTGGAAATATGTTCCATTAAAGATCTCGCTCACAACCCGACTGGATGCCATTAACCTTCCAGCTTTAAAAACATAATTCTTCTCAACCTGACCAACAATAGCGCCCGATGGAGTGTATGCGTCTAGGATTATAAAATCGGCATCACATCCCTCTTCGAGCCCATAATTTGGAAGCTGAAGTGCTTTAGCAGCATTGTATGTGCTCATCTTCATCAAAGTATCAAATTCTTCTATCGTATCCATATGGGCTCCATATGAGAGGATTAACGCTTCTTCCAGGGGATTTAGATTTCCCATCGGGCGCAGGGCATCCCTAACATTGTTGGATGCATAAGTCACATTGACTCCTGCAGCAAGCAGTTCTTTGACACGGGTTAATCCCCGACGTACATTTTGAGTATCGTCTCGCCCTAACCGATATAGATCCGGTTGGCTAATTACACTGATATCTGCTTCCTTAATCAGTTCAATCGCCTTTTGGGCGACATCCTGTGAAGCGGACCCCAAGGCGCAAACATGACCAGCAGCCACCCTTCCTTGATAGCCCAATTCGATAGTCCGACGGGCAACATGAACAATTTCTAAATCATCAAGTTCCACATCACGCGGAATACCAAGGTCGGCGTGAATATCTAGATCTACCCCTAATTCCAACGCCATATCAAATGCAGTATCAATGTGCTTCTTAAAATCAACTTTTCCCGCAGAATCAAAATCAAGATTACTGGCACACCCAACCACATCTGCGCCTGACTGAAAAGCTTCCCGGATAAGATCCAACGTGCCAGGGTTACGTGAAAATCCCTGCTGTGGAAAAGTCACGATTTGAACAGTTACACGCCCAGCATATTGTTCTTTCACTCTCTGCAATGCTTCAATATGTTTGAGACCAACTTTTGTATCTACATGACATTGTGCCCTCAGAGCCGTGATACCATGCCGGGAAGCCAATTCAAGTGCTGCCCCAGCACGTTCTTCAATATCTCCGGATGTGAAACCCTCTCTCCTGCGTTCGACAGTATCGTTTAATCCATAGTGTGAAAGATATGGTTCAGTCCGGCCAGGTTTTTCAAAGGAATTCATCAGAATAATATCCAAATGCACGTGCGGGTCAACAAAGCCAGGGATGATGAGCTTACCGCCCAGTTGAAATTCCTGCCGAGCTTGATAATCAAGCTGCATTCCTTTGCCTATAATCACACCACTATCAACAGCAATATCAATTCCCCTTGTGCCATCCAGAAGAGTCGCGTTTCTAATAAGTAATTCAATCATGCTTCACCAGATAAATAATCCTTCTCACCCCTTGTTCCAAACCCCCGGATAAGCCTTGTCGAAATCACGCAGCATTCGAATACATGTTTCATCATTTAATACTTCAATTTCGACCCCGCGAGATTGCAGGTATTTTTCAGCGCCTAAATAGTTTTGGTTCTCACCAATCACTACCCTGGGAATCCTGAAGAATATAATCGCACCCGCACACATCTCGCACGGAGAGAGGGTGGTAACTAATGTGGATTTTGAGAAATCATCAGATGACAATCCATGCGCGTTATCAATACAATCCATCTCAGCATGCCTTATGATGCTGTTCATTTGTTTCTGGCGATTATGTCCCCTGCTGATGATTCGGCCATTTATTACCATTACCGAGCCAATAGGAGCGCCCCCATCCGCCATACCTTTCTTTGCTTCTTCAATTGCAGCTTGCAGGGGATTTTCCATCTATCAAATTCCCATTCCAGGTATTATGGATTATTACAAATTACAGCGGTGAATTTTCAATTATCCAGGAGCAACTATATTTTCTCTTCGAAAAATTCATCAGTGAATATCAATATCTGGTTTTGCAATCAATTTACCGGTTTCGTCATATTCAAGATTTTGCAGTCTCGACAATGGTAAGCGATCAAGATACCAGGATACTGCACCGGTCATGATATACGCAGCAATATCCCTGCCAATCGTTGGGGCTTCGATCACGCCGTTTCCCCCTGCCCCAGCAGCTAACAAATAGCCTTCAACAGGAGTACGACCTAAAACCGGCAAGAAATCTGGCGGTTCTGCACGATACCCCACCCATTCGTTGACAATGGAGGATTCGAGTAAACGTGGATAATGCTGCATCAATTCCTCCGTCAAGAAATCCCAAAAGTACGCATCCGTTCCTCCAGTCATTGGTAACTGATCGGGGTCCCAGAATCCTGCATGCTCCGGATCATTAAGATCCATACTCTGGTGGGATTTACAAATGAAAATGTTATTTTTGTCTTTTCGGGCATAAAAGCGCGGGTACTTGAGAACCGGAAATTCATATCCAAGTTTTTCAGATGGCTCCAAGATAAAGACTTCCGCTTTTGTATGCCAGATAGGAAGGTCTAATCCGACTAATTTTGCCAGGTGCCTGATCCAAGGTCCGCTTGCATCCACCACAATATCAAAATCAAAATCGCCCGCGCTGGTTTCCAGCCCAGTGACTTTTCCATTCGAGGTTTTGAAATCGGTAACTTTGGTGCTGGTCAAAAACTGGACTCCTCGCTCACGTGCCATGCGGGCTAACGTATTGGCGCTCATTGTAGCGTCAAAGAAACCATCATCAGGGCACCAGCCTGCACCTAAAACACCATCCAAATTAAGATCCGGGACGATTTTACAAATTTTTTCTGGGTCTTCCCAATATTCCGCATGATAACCAGAAGCCAATGTCAGATCAATTGCCTGCTTGACATACCTCTCATACTCTTTATACGGGCAAACAGTTAATGTCCCGGTTTTTTCAAATCCAGTAGAGCCAGGGTTTTCTTTCTCAATGCCGGTGTAGAAATTAAAACCAAACAGTCGAACTGACCAGAATTCGTGAGAGACAGAATCATCAATTAAACAAAAAGTGCCAGCTGATTTAGCTGTTGTTCCGGATCCAATACTATTCTTTTCAAAAACGGTAACTTCTGCATCCGGGTACTGGCTGAGAAAGTATGCGGTTGATGTTCCGATAATGCCTCCACCAATAATACCAATTTTCTTTTTCATTACATACTCCTTCTTGATTATTTAATTGATCGATTTCATCATTTACATACAAACAATGTCATTCTTCTACCTATACCGCTTTGATTTCACGGGACTTAAGGCGTTCTATAAAGGCGGGAAGAAATTCATATAAATCTGCAACGATCCCATAGTCCGCCTGCGAGAAAATTGGTGCATTTTCGTCATTATTAATTGCAGCAATCAACCGTGAATCACGGATACCAATAATATGCTGAATCGCACCAGAAACACCTATTGTCAAACATAATTCAGGTTTGACCTTGGCACCTGACAATCCCAACCAATCGGGAAACCAATCCCTATCAGAAGCAATGGGGCGGGAGCAGGCCAATTGACCTTCCAACAATTCAGCAACCGTATGCATCATTTCTAAATCATCACGTTGTTGCACTCCCTGACCAATATCGACAACAAACTTGGCGGCTTCAAGGCTTGACTCACCAGCCTGTTTTGGCTTATTTTCTAGAATCTTTATTTTTGAAACGGATTGGGGTATCTCTAAGTCTACCGATTTGACATTTTCCCCTGATACATGTACCGGGTCAAATATACCCGGCGGTATAGCCAATATCACAAAGCCGGGTTTAATTTTATAAGTAGCCACACCGGTACCTGTGTAAAGCATGGCTTGGGCTGTTGTAAATCGTTCATTCGAATCAATTTTAAAACCTACTACCCAGGCTGCATAACCGGAATCGAAACGTTCAGCAAGACGTGGCGCAACCTCCAATCCCATTTTTGTAGCCCCAATCAGAAAAGCATTTGGTTGGCTTTGTTGGATTGCCGCTGCCAATAATGACAAGATTTCATCAGGGTTAGAGGCATCGGTATCAGCTTTGTAAACCACATCGGCTCCAGATTCGCCAAGATCTTCACTACCTCCTGTAAGATCTATAGCCGATACAGACCAACCCAAGTCATCAGACTGCCGGCGGGCTGCACCTAGTAATTCATTCATGATGACTGGTTTTTCGCTGAAAACCAGAATAGTATTTGAACTCATCTATTCATTTCCTTTTATTACATTTTCTTTAAGGAGAGCATCAATCAACTGGTCAGCCAATTCCACAGGTGTTTTTCCTTTCAATAAATTCCGTTTCCGGCTGATGATTACCCCTTTCTGATATGCAGTTTCGATTTTTCCTATCTCTGTCATATTCTCAAGATCGAGATCTAATTCATCTCCAACGTGCCACACATTAACTGGTTTGTCTTTGGCTTTGAGTGCATCCATCAAGGTTGTTCTACGGGGAGGAAAGGCTTCTTCAGCGATACTCACTACTGCAGGGAGTGGGACAGAAATCACCTGTAAGGAATCATCCAGCTCACGGGTGGCAATTAAGGAGTCATCCTCCACAGAAAGCTGGCTTACATAAGAAACCAATGGCAAATTTAAGCGCTCCGCAAGGCGGGGCGCTACCTGAAAAGTGTATCCGTCATCGCTCGCAAATCCACAAATAATTAAATCAAAGTCAGTAATCTTTTTAATCGCTGCTTCCAAGATTGTTATTGCAACAACCGACTCGGCTTGACCATCAAACGGATCTTCAATTAGGATAACTTCATCCAAACCCATCGCCAAAACATCTCGAAATCCATCTCTAGCCTTCAATGGACCAAGAGTTAAAGCTTGAATTTTGGAATTTGAATCAGCAGTCAATTTAACTGCTGCTTCCACAACATTCTTATCAATATCTCCAATTTTTCTGGGCACACCTTCTAACAGAAGATCCGCACTATCAGGATCAACTTTTATCTCCGAAACATCAAGGGAATACTTAATCAACACTAATACATTCACGTATCATCTCCTTAATTGAATGCGTTTTATTAACAACCTAACCGAATCGGTATATTATTCCGTATCCTCCAGTTGGATTATGCCAGGTAATGCCCCCCTCGCCACCATGATCACAGGATATCTGGCAAGTTCCGCATTCTAGACAATCTTCATAGTGAACTTTTATTTCTCCATCAACCCATGTATAAACTCCCGCAGGACAAACAGTCAGGCAAGGGCGCAGATCACAAATTTGGCATTTTGATTGATCCACTTTAATATGGCTTTGAACCTCATCAATTTCATACTTGTCCAATCCCAACCTGGCATCCAAACTCATCGATTTCACAGGATGTTCATTCATAAAACCATACCTCTAGAAATCTGATATATGTCTCTGAGAAGAGCACCAGTTGACACCTTGCCTCGCATATTAGAACGCAGTGAGGCAAGTATTTTCTTGCTTTCCCGCTGGTCTACCCCAAACAGGTCTTCCATTACATCAGAGATAAGCCCCGGGTATACAGAGAAAAGGCGTTCATTCTCCATTATTGAATAGACATTCATATATTCCTTAAAATTTTGATAAGCCCAATCCGCTTCAAACATGTCCGAGTACTTCGACAGCTTTTCCTTCGAAAAATCCGCATTTTCCTCTTTGATACTGATGATTGCTTGCGCTGCAGTTATCGAAGATGAAACAGCCATATCCATCCCCCGCAATGTGAATAAGTTATTTATCAAAAGACGGGCAGCGCTGCCAACTACTACATATCCATCTCCGTATAATTGATCGATGAGATGGAATCCGCCGCGGTGAACGGTTTGAGCAGAAAATTCAATAACCTTTCCATCCTTAATTATGCGTGACACGAAAGGATGGGATTTAAATTCGTCCAAAACCTCATGAGGCTGAAGCTTGCTTTTATAAAGAGAATCGATTTTTACAACAACTCCTATAGATAATGATGAATTGTTTGTGTATATAAAACCACCACCTTCAATTCCAGCCGTGCTCCCGACCAATGTATACGCCGTACCCGTTTCGGGAGTACATAAAAACCGCTCTGTAATTATCTCCTCCGGGAGAGATATAACCTCCTTGATACCGATAGAGACATCATGCGGATAATAATCTTCTCGGAGATTTGCGGCTTTGAGCAATAATGAGCGGGTGCCTTCGGCTATAACCACAATATCAGCCATAAGCTCGTCGCCACCAGATCTAATCCCCATAACCCTTCCATCTTCGTGGATCAGCTCATCAACTGTAACGCCAGTAATTAGCGCAGCACCGGCATTTTCAGCTTGTTTCGCTAACCACGGATCAAATTTTGCGCGTAAAACACTGAACGCGTTATACGGTGGAACCGCAGCATCATCATTACGATATCCTATACTCGTGGCAGCGGTATCTGCAAGGAATACCAGTTCATGTGATGTGATTGCCCTTTCGGTCGGAGCATCTTTCCAGAATTCAGGGAATGCCTGATTGAGAATTCTTGAGTAAATCAGACCTCCCGAGACGTTTTTACTTCCGGGAGTTTGACCACGCTCGATCATAACAACATTCAAGCCAGCTTTTGCGAGAAGAAGCCCGGCAGTTGAGCCTGCGGGCCCAGCGCCAATAATGATTACATCGAATTTATCCATCAAATATTTGCCCCGGTTCCTAATTCATTTTTAGATTTTCACAGGATACATTAATCCAAAGATTAGAACCGATATCTGGATTTTTGTTTACCAATCGAAAACACAACTGGTTATCATTCAGATGAATCATTAGGGTATTACTGAAGCCATAACACCTTTTTGAGCGTGAAGACGGTTCTCAGCCTCATTAAAACACGCCTCTCCCCATTTTCCGTCCAACACAGCATCAGCTACTTCTGCTCCACGTTCGCACGGCAAACAGTGCATGTACTGGGCGGTGGGCTTTGCCAGGTTCATGCGTCGTTCATCTGCAATCCAATCTTTATATTTGGCAAACAATTTGACCATTTCATCTTGCTGAGGTTCATCTGTAACGGGAGGCAGCAGATCCAGGCAGACATAATTTTTTGCATAAAGTACATCTGCATTTTCGCAAGCATCTTCCATATTGTCCACCACTTTAAAAGTGCCACCGTACAATTCGGCATTTTGCTTTATCTGAGATTCAATCTCGGGATCAATCCGCATTTCCGGCGGTCTGGCAAAAACTACCTCAGCACCAAACAGGCTGGCAACATACATAAAATCATGGTGAGGTGCAATTGGTTTCTTCGGGCTTGAACCCCACGTCCAGGAAACAGCAATTTTCTTTCCATGCAAATCCTTTCCAAACAGCTCCCACAATGTCATTGCATCAGCCATTCCCTGACACGGGTGATAGATATTGTCCTCCATATTTATCACAGGTACACTGGACCACTTAGCAAATTCTTCGATAATCCGAAATGCTTTTTCATACTCCCAGCCTACAACATCGCCAAGGATTCGAATAGCGATTGCATCCCCCATACGGGAGAGTACACGAGATACATCCGAGATGCGCTCAGAAGCATATCCAAGATCTTCGCCTTCTAATGTGGGCAGCCGAGTAGCTGATGGCTCTAGGAAATGGGCATGGCCGCCTAACTGATAAATACCAGCCTCAAAACTATTGCGCGTACGCAAACTTGGGTTAAAAAACATCATAAATAATGTACGCCTTGGAAGAATATCATCATGAAGTCGGCGCATCGTATTGTCGCCCTTCAGCTGCAAGCCTAATTCCAACATTGTTTCTATCTCCAATTTGCTAAAGTCCTGCAATCGGAGCACATTCCTTCCCTTTAATCCTTCAGTAATCATCTTATTTCTCCTTTATTTTTTTTACTAACCTTCTCCAAATAAGTCTCGCCATTCATGGCCAACTTTCTCCATTTGTGATTCTGCCCAAGAACGGCGCATTCTATGCAGATGGGGCATACCGAGCTGCCACTCTAACATCCAATTTGCTGCGAAATCTCCAATGGATGTTTCTTCAAAAATATTCTCGATTTCCTGGCGATTAATTGCACGCGGACCGCTTTTACGGACTGCATACTCCATAGTCCTGCTACCGCGCCGGGAAATGTACTCCTCAATACCCACCTGATCCATTACCTCAACCACTGAACGAAGTGAACGAATGCACTTCGCATATGCAAAAAAAGGCGGGTAACCATGGTTGACCATTTCTTCAAATACTGCTCTCATTAAGGCGATTGTTCCGCCATAAAGACATTGTTCTTCGAAATTGTCACCCTCAGTTTCTGCTACAAAGTCAACTTCAACTGTACCGACCCTAGTGCTTCCCACAGCCTTAGCAATCGCGAGCACAATATCTTTTGCATTACCTGTTACATCCTGGTCTACCGCGATTGCTCCATATATTCCAGAACCTTCCAAATACTTTTCTCTTACCAGGTGGCCAGGAGCATTTGGAACATACAATATAACATTTACATTATCAGGTGGACAAATTGCGCCGTACAATACATTGAAGCCATGACAAAAACTTAAAGTGGCGCCAGGTTTTAAATTATTATGGATGCTTTCTTTGTAAATTTGAGGTTGTGCTGGATCGGGCAGAAGCATATGAACGACATCGGCTTTTTTAGTTGCTTCTGCGAAATCAAAAACCTCAAATCCATCTTTCTCTGCTTTGTCCCAGTCAGAAAATTGATCCCTAGGCCCAGCTCCAATGATTACATTCAGACCGCTATCGCGCATGCATAAAGCCTGGGGGCCGCCTTGAATACCATATCCAAGCACGGCAATTACTTTATTCTCAAGAGCATCCAAACTAACATCTTCATCTCGGTATACTTGATTCAGCATATTTTCCTCCGTTGGATTACTTATAAAATCAACAACTCTCCAAGATATTAAAAGTTCAACTACAATGATTGTGTGTAATCCCGGTTTACGTCTTTATACAGCAAATAAGCGGACTTGTCCCAACCTGTCGCATAAAAGAACTGAGGGCACCAGGGCGCCATATATATGTAATCATCCTTTTGAACTTCAATGTATTCTCCGTTCAACCAATAAACACCTCTGCCATACAACATATACAACCCGTGTTCCATCACATGCGACTCAACAAAGCTGAAATAAACACCTGGATCAAAAACCTGAAGGTTGATGCCAAGATCAAATGCCAGGTCTTCGTATGGAGTGAGATGTTGTTCCATATATGTATCCACCGGTTTGGCAGGCACATCTTTCTCATTGGCAAAAATTGGATCTGGAATCGATATCCCTTCTACTTCCTCATACCGCCGGCGCACCCATACGACACGGCTCAGTGAGTCCCCCTTATTAATAAATTGAAAAGTGTTTTTAGGGGGCAACCAGCAAAATCCGCCTTCAACCATTTTCTGTTTTTTTCCTTCAAGTTCAAAGTCGATTTCACCTTCCAATACGAAAAAGAACTGTTCCAAATCCTCAGATTTTGGTTTGGCTGAACCTCCATTTGGTTGGATTAAAAGCTCATGTTCAACAAACAGCGCTCCGATCTGAGGAGTTGTAAGCACCTGAGCATCAACACCTTGAAAATGCGGGAGTTTATGTTCTACACGGTTCCCGCGCGGTAACAACATATATTCGCCAGGTTTATTGCGGCTCCTGCACCGGGAGGTTATATCCGCATCACTGACAACCATCATTCCCTTTTGCATCGAATTTCTCTCCTCAATTTTTTTTAATTATTTCGATCCCAACCAGCGAAAAGCCAATATTGTTAAAAATTTTACAGTTTCAATCAATTGGTTTATATTGACATATTCGTTCGCAGCATGTGCAACTTCCGGTTTACTCGGTCCAAAAATGATGATCGGGATATTATCGCTGGCGAACCAACGTCCGTCACTGGTTTGCATGTAACCGGTGAGTGAACGGTATTCATTACATATATCTTTTAATGTTTTGTTTGCAAGTTCTACAAATGGATCAGTTGGAAGGGTATTGATATTATTTGCCACTTCTCCTTCAGAGAAAAGTTCATAACTTATCGGGTTAACGAGTTCATGGTATTCATCCAGGCATGCTCGAATTTCTTCTACAGCCTCCTCACGGGTTTCGCCAGGCAATAAACGGCGATCCATTTCTATCTTGCATCTCTCGGGCACAATACTCCATTGAATACCCCCCTGGATTTTTCCTACATTCAAGGTTGGTGGGGGCAGATAAGCATGTTTTCTTTCCTGGAGTTGAGGAAAAAGGTTAGATTGAAGCCAATTCAAAGCGCCCATTGCTTTTAATATGGCGTTCTCACCAGCCCAGGGCATCGCTCCGTGCGCACTGTGCCCAAAAATTGTAAGATCTATACCACAAGCCACCCGCTCGGAGATCGCGACATGATTATCGGTTTGTTCTCCAACAACAATTGCATCCGGGGCTAGAGTTCCCCCATCATGAAGCCACTTTGTACCGTTCAATCCACCCGATTCTTCATCTGAGACCACTGCCACCTGCAGGCTGCCGCCTAGGTCCAGACCTGAACGGGCTAAAGTTATGATCGCAAAAACTTGAGCTGCAACACTAGCTTTATCATCCCCTGCCCCTCGCCCGTAAACATTCTCCTCATAAATGTGACCAGAAAATGGATCAAAAAGCCAGCGGTCTCGCTCGCCAGCCGGAACAGTATCTATATGCGAATGAAACAATAATTTTGGTTGACGTGACTCTTCAGGATAAACTGCCAGTAGATTCGGTTGACGTCCGTTCTTTGTGAAGATATTAAACTTAACACCCGATTGAGAAAGTTCTTCAGCAACCGCCTGAACAGCGTCCCGGCAATCACCGGGAGGATAATCGCTGCGTTTCTGAATAATTGTCTGCAAAAAAGAGACAACTTCATCAGGGTCGATAAGATTTAATACTTCTTTCTCGCTTTTGGATATGTCCATCTCCAAAACCATTCACTCACTTGAACACAGAAAAATCAAATTATTCATAGGTATACGGAAACATTCGGCGTAATGCTCTGCCATAGCCTGGCTGCGCCACAATTTTTCCTTCCTGATAGACAGGTTCTCCGCGCAGATATGTGAGGGTAATTTTTCCTTTAAAACGGGAGCCTATATAGGCACTGTGTTTATTTTTGTAAAATAAATCTTCAGAACGAAGAGTCCATTCGGCATCTAGATCAATAACTGTAAAATCTGCATCAGAACCAGCTTGGATTGATCCCTTCTGCGGGTAAAGTCCGAAAATTTTCGCTGGATTTGTTGACATCATTCGAACTACATCCTGTAACATCATGCCGCGCTTATGGACACCCTCCGTCAGAACTGCAGGCAGCATCGTTTGAATACCGGATATCCCTCCCCATGCTTGCCAGATATCGTGCATACCAGGTGCTTTGTCCTCCCAAAGGCAGGGCGAATGGTCAGATGCAATCGTATCTACTTTGCCCTTGAGAACAAGCTCCCATAATTCTTCTACATTTTCACGCGATCTGATTGGTGGAGCACATTTTGCAGCTGGGCCTATCTCTTCAAAATCATCAAGATCGAATACCAAGTAATGCGGGCAGGTTTCCGAGGTGACATTGATGCCTTGATTTTTAGCTTCTCCAACAGCCCTTATCCCATCAGGTATTGTGATATGAACGATGTGCAGATTACCATTAGACACGCCTGCCCAGTAACATGCCCTCTGAATCGCTTCCAATTCAGCAGCTGGCGGTCTCGACTCGTGCCATGCTGGGCGATCTATACGTCCGGATTCTCGCAACAATCTCCCAAGATATTTTGTTACATATTCATTCTCGGCATGAGTACCAATCAGGGTGCCTAATTCGCCTGCAAGCTTAAGACCTGCATACAGCAGATCGTCATCCACTCTCTCAAAATCAACACCGCTGTTGCTCATGAAAGCTTTTAAACCAACCACACCTCCTTCATGCAGCCCCTGGAGGTCAGCAAGGTTATCATCCACCAAACCGCCCCAGTTTCCATAATCGATTAAAGCTTCACCCTTAACAACTTCGCGTTTTTTCTCCAACAGTTCTAGGTTAATGGTCGGTGGAGTCGCATTCAAAGGCATTTCCAGTACGGTGGTTATGCCGCCAGCAGCGGCAGCCATGCTTCCGGTTCTGTATCCTTCCCAATGT
>Ga0316577_10001086_pt1 | contig 12314 bp, 10 predicted proteins | sample S5NA_FD_203073 | JGI IMG/M metagenome (GOLD analysis project Ga0316577, IMG submission 203073) | Rhizosphere microbial communities from salt marsh grasses in Alabama, United States - S5-7_050615r2r1 | ecosystem: Host-associated > Plants > Roots > Rhizosphere | place: USA: Alabama | collected... | reverse complement strand
GTCGCCGGCGTCCCGGCCCTCGCTGGCCGTGCATCATCATTCCGTGAGGTGGGGCCGACGGCGTAAATCGCTTGTAGACCTCGAAAACCGGGGGAACTTGTGGGCGCTTAACAATACGGGCCTTGACGGTGGCAGGATCGGAAGTTGCCGGCAAATCGATGATTCCTGCATGAAACTGTCCGATTTGCCGGGTGTCGCTGTGGGCCAGAATGAGTCCATCGGGATTGACCACCATGATATAATCGATATCCTCCAGCTGAACTGTCTCGTCGATCAAGCGCTGCAGATGGGGCAGGCTCCACTGGGATGCCATCATTCCCGCCCGTGTCCCGGCTTCAAAGGAACGAATCAGGGCGGCGCCCTTCTCTTTAAGCAGCCGGACGCTGATCTCCTCTTGTCGATTGATATTGGCCACGGTTAGAAAAACGAAAACCGGCAACAACACGACCAGGGAACCGATAAAAATCCGAAATGGGAAGGTATCCCGATCATTTCGAAAAAGGATTGCAGGAAGCTTCATGGTCATTTTTTCAGCAAAACAAATGCCAATTCATATTAATTTAGATCTCCATGGGCACCTTAACCCGTACGTCGTTTGTTTCGCTCTAAGGTGTATCTTTTTTACCCTATTGGCAACTTTTAAGACGGCCCCTGTCTCCATTACACCGCAAGATTTAGGGTGACGCCTGACAAATCTGTCGATATGAACTCCCCAAAAGACCCGGTAACGCGCGTCAGGTGGCACTGTCTCAAGTCGCCAATGACACTTTCTGTTAAAGGTAAGAGGGGCTTGGACGATAAGGTTCTAGAAATCACAAGGCATCCAGCACAAAAAGCCTTTTAAAATTTGTAAAAAGACAATACCATCGAATCCAGCTACATGGCGGTGACGTATCGATGCGCATCTCCATCGCATGAACAGACGTTGGAGGAGTCTCATGGCATATAAGATTCTGACTGTCGACGATAGCAAAACCATCCGCATGATCGTCAAGAAGGCGTTTTCACCTTACAATTGCGACCTCTACGAAGGCGAAAATGGGGTCGAGGGGTTGGCGATCGCCGCAAAAGAAAAACCGGATCTCATCATCCTGGACATTACCATGCCGGTCATGACCGGCATCGAAATGCTTGAAAAGCTCAAAGCCGAGAAAGAACTCAAGGAAATCCCGGTGATCATGCTCACCGCCGAATCGGGCAAAGATAATGTCATGAAGATCGTCAAGATGGGTGTCAAAGATTATATCGTTAAGCCATTTAAGGGTGACCAGCTCATCGAACGCACCAAGGGGATCCTGAAACTGGTTCCCAAACAGTAGCCCGATGCCAGCGTCCAAACCGTCGCCAGGTTCAGATGGATTGAATTGGCCCACATTGACCGGCGGCACGCTGATCAAACGCTACAAACGGTTTCTGGCCGATGTCCGGCTACATGACGGCCGCGTTGTGACGGCCCATTGCCCCAATTCCGGCAGCATGAGGGGCTGCAACAGCCCCGGGAAGCCGGTATTTCTCTCCTTCCATGACAATCCCAAACGCAAGCTCAAATACACCTGGGAACTCATCGAGATGCCTGACTCCCTGGTGGGCATCAACACGATGGTTCCCAACCGACTGGTGGCCAAGGCGATTAAGGCCGGCCGCATACCCGAACTGAGCGGTTACGATGCGATCCAGCCTGAAATCCGGGTGGGGTCTCACTCCCGTATCGACTTGCTGCTGACCGCTCCATCACAAGCAGCCTGCTATGTGGAGATCAAGAACTGCACCCTGGTGGAAGACAAGATCGCCAAATTCCCCGACGCGGTAACCACCAGAGGCCGCAAGCATCTGCAGGAGCTGGAACAGCTGGTCTTTCGGGGGTATCGCGGCGTGATCTTCTATCTGATTCAACGCATGGATGCCCATGCTTTTACACCGGCGAAGCACATCGATCCCGCCTATGCCGAACAGCTTTCCATCTCCACCCGCAAGGGCGTCCAGGTGATGGTGTATGACGTTCTCATCGATCTAAAAGGCATTCGACTTCGCCGCCGACTGCCGCTGCTGTAATGCCTCCCGGCGGCCACTCACCGATCGATCACCGAGAATTGCTATCAAATCAAGGCGAAGATTGACATTACCCAGTGGTTATTATACCTAAAGCAGGCTATAGAAAACAGTCTATAATCGACTCGAAAGACCTCTTCCTACATTGCATATCATGGATCAATCGTTCATTGAGCTGTTGGCCAGCCGCGAAAACCTGGAAAACGTTCTGGACAGCCTCAAGCTGGGAATCATCGCCCATGACTTGAAACGCCGGGTTTTCTTCTTCAATGCTGAAGCAGAGCGAATCACCGGTTACCGCCGGGATGAGATTCTGGGCCGGGATTGCCACGCTGCTTTTAGCGCGCCATTTTGCGGAGAGCGTTGCGGGTTCTGTGACGGTGATCCAATTCCAACCCGTAACAAATCTTACCCACTGAATATATTTGCTAAAAATGGTGAATCCCGCAGATTGGAAATTAACGCCACCATGATCCGCAACAATATGGGCGATCCCGTGGGCGTGCTTGCGTCTTTCACCGATATCACCCAGCTGACCCAGCTTCAGCAGCAATCCGGAAACGTCACCGGATTTGATAACATCGTCGGCCATGACAGCAAAATGCAGATGGTTTTCCAGCAGATCATCGATGTGGCCGAATATGACTTTCCGGTCCACATTTACGGTGAAACAGGGACAGGCAAAGAGTTAGTGGCCAATGCCGTTCACAACGAAAGCCGCCGCGGAGGAGGCCCCTTTGTACCTATCAACTGCGGTGCGCTACCCGAAGGCTTGATTGAATCAGAACTGTTTGGTCATGTCAGGGGGGCCTTTTCAGGGGCGATTCGCGACAAGAAGGGCCGCTTCGAGCTTGCCCATCGGGGCACCATCTTCCTTGACGAAATCGCCGAACTCTCCAAACACCTCCAGGTCCGCTTGCTGCGCTTTCTGCAGGAGGGCACCTTTGAAAAGGTCGGCAGTGAAAAAACCCAAATCGTCAACGCGCGCGTAATCAGTGCCACCAACAAACACCTTAAACAAGAGGTCAGCAAAGGCCGCTTCCGGGAGGATCTCTATTATCGGCTCAACGTGATCCCCATCAATATCCCCCCCGTCCGGGAGCGTAAAAACGACATCCCCTTGCTCATCGAGCATTTCCTGGATCAGGCCACTCGCGATGGCGCTGCTAAAAAGGTGACCTTCTCCGAAGAGGCCCTGGCGGCCATGATGGACTACAGCTGGCCAGGCAACGTCCGGGAACTTCAGAACGCCGTTCAGTTTGCCATCGTTCGCAGTGCTGGGGACTTGGTACGCCTAAACGATCTGCCCCTGGAACTGCGCAACCTCACCTGTTACCCCACCCGAAGGGGCCCGGTCCGTAAACTGGATGCGGCTTCGGTTCGTGAGGCACTCTCCAAAACAGGCGGCAACAAGGCCAAAGCTGCCAAACTGCTTTCGGTGGGACGGGCCACGTTGTACCGCTTTCTGGCCGACCACCCTGACGCGGCCGCATTTTAGAGGTCGTGGGAGGCCCGGTGAACTCGTACAAGTCCAAGATGGACACTATTTGGATTCTAATATGAATCCTCATACAAAAAAAGAGTTCCTATCCACACGAGGTCGAGTTTTCCTTTAGACCGCTTGCCAAACGCACCGACTCAAGACAATCATCCGCACCTGTTTATCAGAAACCGTTTAAGAAACCGGGTGTTCCGGTCAATAATGAATTGAAAAACCGCGGTGGGGCTTCACACTGAATATAGAAGGCTCATGGACACGGATAGGCAAAAAACAGCCTGTCTATTCCATATAAATTCGATAAAATAGGTAATAGGAGCAAAAAATGCAACGGTTTCGTATTCCCTTTGGCTTTGGCCTTCGTTTTGTTTTCCTTGTTTGTTGTCTGACTGTATCTGGAGCGACGGCACTACCGGCAGCAGCGGATACTCCTTACAAAATCGGCGTACTCGCAAAAAACGGACCTGTCAAAGCCCTGAAAATGTGGAAGGCCACCGGTGACTATCTCACTGCAAAACTTCCAGGCAAGCACTTCGAGATCGTTCCCCTGGATTTCGAGGCCGTCAACCCAGCCATAGAGGAGGACAAGATCGATTTCTTCCTGGTCAACTCCTCCATGTTCATCACTGCCAAGGTTCGCTATGGCGCCAAGGCAGTTGCCACTATGATCAATTCGCGTCAGGGCCAGCCCCTCAAAGCATTCGGCGGGGTCATTTTCACCCTCGCGGACAACGACGCCATCAATAGTTTGGCGGATCTGCGCGGTAAAAGCTTCATGGCGGTAAAAGCCAGCTCCTTCGGCGGTTGGCAGATGGCATATAAAGAGCTCAAGGATGCCAGAATTAATCCGCACCAAGATTTCGCAAAAATGATCTTCGGCGATAAACACGATAACGTTGTCTATGCGGTCATGAACGGCGCCGTCGAGGCCGGCACGGTGCGCACTGATACTCTTGAACGTATGGCCGCCAACGGTGAAATCGACATGGAAGAATTCAAGATCATCAATTCTAAGAACCATGCGGATTTTCCCTTTGTCTGCAGCACCCCCCTCTATCCGGAATGGCCGCTGGCCAAGGTTGCCCACACCGATGATGCCCTTGCCACCGAAGTGGTTACAGCTCTTAAATCCATGGGTGCTGACGATCCCGCCGCAAAGGCCGCCAAGGTAATTGGATGGGTGGATGCCTTGGATTACACACCGGTTGAACAGCTGCAGCAAACCCTCAAGGTGGGGGCCTTCAAATAGATTCGGTTCAAGCAAACCCTCCCTGTACAGGAGGAAAGACATATGTCTACGTGGTTTAATGAATTGAAAAACAGCCTGCGCTTCAAGCTCTTGGCGCCATTGACCGCCATCATCATCGTGGCCTTCATTATCCTTTCCGTAGTGATAGGAATGGTACAGGAGCGCGAGCTGACCCTATTGGGGAACCAGATCGGTGACGGGCTGGACGAGCAACGCAAGGTGATGACCTCCGAACTAAATTCCATGAACGACCAGGTCGATGACCAGATGACGAGGATGAAGGGCTCTGTCACGGCACTCCTCGATCAGCATACCAGTCAAACTCTGGACGCCGAGAAGGCGAGGCTTGAACAGGAGATGGTCACGAGCCTGAAGGAGAACGCCAATAGCCTGGCAACGCTCCTCGCCCAGGTGGCCCCCAAGGCGATCCTGACTAATAGTTATACCGATCTTGTCACCTACGTGAAGTCGGCCACGGATAATCCCGATGTGGTCTTCGCCATCTATATGCGGCCCAATGGGAAGGCATACACTCGCTACCTGGATCTACAGCATCCCAAGGTGAAACACTATCTGGATATCGGTAATGGCGATCGTAAGTATGAGAAGGTAATCGCCGCCGCTCAGCCGGATAACGCAGTTATCCTGATAAAAAAACCCCTCGTCACCGAGGGCAAACCGCTGGGCAGCATTTTCCTGTGCATCAGCAAGGATGCCGTGAATCAGAAAATCGCCGCATTGACTAAACGTTTCGATGCGCTCATTAAAACCAATTCAGATGCCATTAACGCAACGCTAGGCAACGAATCGGGGAAGGTGACCACCGCCATCGCCGCTGCTGTTAGTTCCTCGGAATCCAAAAGCGATGCAATAGTTCAGTCGACACGTCATCTCATCGCTATGGCCAGTGAAAGTGCTTGTCACGAAATCAAAAAGGTACTGCTCCTGACGGGTATTGTCTTTGCTATCGTGCTGCTCGCCTGCGTTGGCATCTCGGCGGTACTCATGGTGATTCAGCCCGTCGAAGCAGTGGTGCACAGCCTCAAAGATATCGCTCAAGGCCAGGGTGACCTGACCACCCGGCTGGATGCCAATCGAAGAGACGAGGTGGGTCGCCTGGCCCATTGGTTCAACGTCTTTGTGGAAAAACTCCAGCGTATTATCACCGAAATAGCTGAAAATGCCCGTACCATGGCCAATGCCGCCCAGGGACTCTCCCAGGTGTCCCAGAAGCTGTCCAGCGGAGCCACCGCCATGTCCAATAAAGCCGAGGGAGTGACCGCCGCCTCTGAAAGTATGAGCGAGAACATGAACTCTGTCGCGGCGGCCAGCGAACAGGCTGCAACCAATATTAACATGGTTGCCACCGCCACCGAGGGCATGAGCACCACAATCCATGAAACCACCCAGAATTCGGAAAAAGCGAGGCATGTCGCCGAAGATGCCGTTGGCAAAGTCACCCATACTGCGGAGAAGGTCTCCGCCCTGGGCAAAGCCGCTGCCTCTATCGGCAAGGTGACGGAGGTGATTACCGAAATTTCAGAGCAGACCAACCTGCTAGCACTCAATGCTACCATCGAAGCCGCCCGTGCCGGGGAAGCCGGCAAGGGGTTCGCTGTTGTAGCGAATGAAATCAAGGAGTTAGCTAGCCAGACGGCCGGTGCCACTAGCGATATCCGTGCCAAGATAGAGGGGATTCAAACCTCCACAAATGAAACCATGGCCGATATCGCCCTGGTCTCCGAGGTGATTGAAGGCGTTAACGCCACAGTTACCAGCATCGCCAAGGCGATGGAGGAGCAAAATGACACCACCAGAGAAATCGCTATCAACGTGGCCCAGGCCTCGGACGGTATCCAGGAGGTCAGCCGAAACATCGCCCATACATCTACCGCCGCAGGCGAGGTGGCTGGCGATATAAGCGTGGTCAATCAGGAAGCCGCCCAGATCAACAGCAACAGCGGTATTGTCGAGACACGATCCCAGGAACTCGCCTCCCTGGCGGACAAACTCAGCAGCCTGGTGGGGCAGTTCAGGGTGTAATTTTCGATGCGCATGTCAACGTGCGCATCGCTGTCGAGCAGGACCCCAATGTTGCAAAAAGATGAAGAAAGCCTCTTCAGAAGAAATTGTCGAGGTCACGGTTAGCAGCCAACTGTTATACTTTTTCCATATTGTTTCATTAAAGTTCAAGGCGATGATTGGTAAAACCCCGGTGGCGATACAGGGAGGTGGGAATCTTCGTGCCCGCGCAGACGAACCTCCGCGGGCACGAAGGGATTGGGTGAGAAATTTCGCTATCGTTGGGGTTTAGGCGGCCGATATCTCGCGCCGGTCGGACATGTCCATCAAGACCCGCTCCCTGGCTTTGTCAATGCCGAGCTCCTTGCGTTTCTGGTCGATATGAGCGATCATCATATGGGCCATCTCATAAGGATCGACGGCAAAGCCCCATTTGCCAAGGCCCTGCTTTTCGAGTCCGTCGGTGAGCAGTTTGTGGAACTTGGTCTCCTTGACGATGGGGAAAGTGACCCCGAATACCGTGTAGACGCCCGAAGCCACGAAATAATGACCGATACAGACCGCTTTTTCACTCATCCACTCGGGTGCACAGCCGGCCACTGGTAACTCGGCGATGCTGTTGCCCAGACCGCCCACCTGCACCATCTCAGATGCGGCGATCAGGATCCGGCTATTGTCCACGCAGGAGCCGAGTCCCAGACAGGGGGGCATACCCACCGTTTCACAGACCTCCTGCAATCCCGGACCAGCCAGATGCGCGGCTTCGGGGGTGTAAAGGCCCGCCTTGGCTAGGGCCACCTGGGAACAACCGGTCTGCAGCACCAGAACGTCGTTTTTAATCAGTTCCTTGACCAATTCCACGTGCACCCAATCCTGCTTGACACGCGGATTGGTGCAGCCCACAACCCCGGCCACGCCACGGATGCGGCCGTTGATAATGTTGTCGTTGAGGGGTGTATAAGATGCCCGGAAGGTACCGCCCAGCATGTAGTTGATATATTCATACGAGAAGCCGTGAATTCCGGTGTTACGAATGTTGGGGATCTCGATCTTGGCCTTACGGTTCTTGAAGCGCGTGATCGCCTTGATAACCACCTCGTCGGTGCATTCCCTGGGTTCGTGTTCGTGAAATTCGATGTGGGTGGCCCCCTCGATCTTGCACCTCGGGTTGGTGGTGATCAAGGGTGTGCTGTAACACTCGGCCACTTTGGCCAACCCCTGTTTAATGCACTGCACATCCACGCACATGGCATCCACGGCCCCGGTAACCAGAATCGCCTCGGTGGACATGAAGTTTCCCGCGTGGGGAATTCCGTGTCGGGAGAGCATCTCGGCCCCCGAGCAGCACATGCCCACCAGGTTAATGCCATCGGCGCCGGCATCTTTGGCGGCCTGAATAAGGGTTGCTTCATTGACCGAAGCCAGCATGGATTCGAACATGTTGGGCTCATGGCCGTGGACGATGATATTGACCATTTTTTCCTTGAGCACCCCCATGTTGACGTCAACGGCCACCGGACTGGGCGTTCCGAACAGGATATCGGATATTTCGGTGGCCACCATGGAACCGCCCCATCCGTCGGCCAGCGCCGTGCGGCTGGACTGGCGGGTGACATTCTCATAGTGTTGATCGACACCCATATGCGTCCGATGCATCAGTTCCATGATCTCGCGCATGGCGCCGCGGGGCACAATCCCCAGCTTACGCCAGGCTTCCAGGGTTTTCTCAGGCACTCTTTTGGCAAAGGGGATTTCACCTTCCACTTGGGTGTATGTTCGTTCCAGCTCTTTGTAGAGGTCGGTGGCAATCTCCTTGACGCTGCGCCCCTCCACCTCAATACCGATGGATCGGGCCACCTCCTCGAGTTTGCCCACATCCTTGATGGTGTAGTCCTTAACCTTGCCGTTGACAACCTCACGGAACAGATCCAGCATACTCATGCCATGGTCCGTATGCGCCGCGCCGCCGGCGGCGACCATGCGGGCGAAATTACGAGACATAATCGTATCGATGGTGGCACCGCAGACGCCGACCTTGCCGTAGGGATCTTTGGCGTTGAGCCGGCAGGGTCCCATGGCGCAGTGTTTGCAGCAAGCCGAATCGGCACCAATGGGGCATGCTTTCATGCTAATGGCGCGATCAAAAGCCGTTTCGACACCGTCTCGGCGCGCCTTTTCCAGCATTTGAGCGGTGGCGTCGCAGCTGGTCAAGTCGCGTACTGCCACTTCCTTCTCTTTTTTTACAACGAGCTTTTTTTCCATTACCGCCCCCTTAAGTATATAAGTTATTTATATTATATAGCTTAGATAAAATCCCATGGCCTTCGATTTCGTTGACTGTTGGTTGTGCCGCGCCAAATGGGTGTGTCGAAACGATGGTGTCGGATCATGATTCACCTTAGTAGGAATAGTTACTATTAGCCTATAAGTCACCAAAACCCCTGTCAAGCATAAAATGAGTGCTGCACAGAAAAATATCGCCGGCCAGGGCTGGATGATCAGAATCTGCACAACACCGGTTATAGAAGTGAAACTTCGTTGTGGACAAGTCGCGCCGCAACCCGTGAGCTGGGCAGGGACCGCCTGGTTGACCCTCACCCCATTCTAAGTTATACTCGCAATCTAACGAATGACCGGCGATTGTTGATCCCATCCAGTTCACGGGTGGGTTCACATTCATGGCCGACCCCGGAAAGGAGTTGGGATATGACCCCAAAAAATGTCAAGATTTATTCATTGAGCACGTGCAGCCACTGCAAATCAACCAAGCGTCTGCTATCGGAATGTACCATCAAATATGAATTTGTGGACGTCGATCTCCTGGAGGGCGAAGAGCGCAAGGCCATTCTTGAAGATGTGAAAAAATTCAATCCCAAATGCTCGTTTCCAACCATCATCATCGGTGAGAAAGTCATCGTCGGGTTTAAAGAAGATGAGATAAAGGAGGCGCTGGGACTTTAATGGAGGTGCAAGAGCTGTACGAGATACTGAAAAAGGTGCAAGAGCCCAAGGGTTACTACTTCAACAACCGGCGGGAACAGGTATTTGATTTGCTCGAATCCCTGATCATCAATAAAAACCGTTACGGCTACATGGTCTGCCCCTGTCGATTGGCCTCGGGAGACAGGGAAAAGGATAAGGACATCATTTGCCCCTGCGTCTATCGGGCAGCCGATGTGGCCGAATTTGGCAGCTGTTACTGCAACCTGTACGTTTCCACAGCATGGAACGAGGGCCGAGTCCCGCATGCCTACGTCCCGGAAAGAAGACCGCCTGAAAAGATGCTTTTTTAGCCCTGCTGTTTGGGTGATTGGTGAGGATCCAGAGGCTTTTCAGCGAGCAGGCCTGCCATCGCTTTTCCGTAATCCCGGCCTGCCGCGATGCCCGCTTGGGTATCAATGAGCGGCTCCTTCAGGTTGAGCGCCCCTCAGAGATCATCTCCATTTTATAGTTTTCATTTCAATCAATTCATGATAATCATTATCAATAAGGAAAAAGTCTGCCATTTGGCGGACCATTTCAAGAATCTGTTCAAGAACCTGGCCACAGCGCCAGACAGTATTCAACGGAGCTGACGGAGGAACACAATGGAAGTTTGCAAACCGATTCAAAATACCGGTCTGCGAGGCGTTACCATTGCCAGCACCAAAATCAGCGACGTCAAGGGTGACGAAGGCAAGCTGATCTACCGGGGCTACCTGGTTCAAGATTTGGCCGAAAATGCCAGCTTCGAGGAGGTCGTCCACCTGCTTTTATTCGAGAAACTCCCCAACGACGATGAGCTGTCCTGGTTAAAAGCCAAATTGATTGAAACAAGGGTGATTCCCGAGGCGTTGGTGGCAGCCCTTCAAACCTGCCCCCGGGATGCCCTGCCCATGGACATTCTCCAGGCCGCTACGGCCATGCTGGCTATGTATGATCCGGAAATCAGCGATCCATCCTACGCCGCCAACAAAGCCAAGGCCATTCGGCTGGTGGCCAAGCTGGCGACGGTGGTGGCTGCCTGGGAGCGCATCCGAAGCGGCAAGTTGCCCCTGGACCCCAACCCCGAGCTCTCTCATGCAGCGAATTTTCTATACATGCTGACAGGCAAAATTCCCGACCCTCAGGTGGCGCGCTTTTTTGATATTTGCCTGGTGCTGCATGCCGAGCACTCCTTCAACGCCTCCACCTTCGCCGCCCGGGAGGTCGCTTCCACCCGTGCCCATATGTATGCTGCCGTTTCGGCGGCCATCGGTTCCCTCTCCGGAGATTTGCATGGTGGCGCCAATGTCCGGGTAATGCAGATGCTACTCGAAATCGGCGAAATCGACAAAGTGGAAAGCTACGTCAATAGAATTCTGGATGAAGGCAAAAAGATTATGGGTCTTGGCCACGCGGTCTATAAAACCGACGACCCGCGGGCGCATATCCTGGCGCCCATGTCCAAAAAGATGGGTGAGCTGGCCGGTGAAACCAAGTGGTACGAAATATCCAGACGCCTGGAAAAGACAGGCAAAGCGGCCTTCAAAGCCCACAAGGGAACCGACATCTGGGTCAATGTGGATTTCTACAGTGCCTCACTGTACAACGCTATGGGTATCCCGGTGGATCTGTTCAGCCCGTTGTTTGCCATTTCACGGGTTTCAGGCTGGGTGGCACACGTGCTGGAGGAGCAGTTCGCCGAAGCTGCCCCCAAACCCATGCTTTACCGTCCGAAATCCGATTATGTGGGCGACTATTGCGGACCGGACGAATGCGCTTTCGTTCCCATACAGAATCGCTAACACGGGAAGGAACCATCCATTTTGCACGCAGCGCCAAGACTCCGCATGACGCGCCAACGAAAGGTTATCCTGGAAGAGCTTCGCAGGATCAACAACCACCCCAGTGCCGATGAACTCTACGAGCGGGTGAGAACGCAGCTACCGCGCATCAGTCTCGGAACCGTGTACCGCAATCTGGAGATTCTGACCGAACTGGGCGAGATTCAGACCCTGGAATTGAGCGGCAGCCAAAAAAGATTCGATGGCAACCCCAAAAAACATTACCATATCCGTTGCGTCCAATGCGGACGGGTGGATGATGCACCCATCGCCCCCCTGAACCAGATCGAAGACGATCTTTACGGCGCCACGGTCTACACCATTATCGGGCACCGCCTGGAATTCATCGGCCTCTGCCCACCCTGCTCCCGCCAGACAGCCGCGACGCTTTCACGAAAGCAAGAGATGGGCTGATACCATCCATCCCATAGACTTCAAGATAATGTTTTCAGGCTGTGCTTTTAGCCATTATAAGTTTTCTGAAATCTCTCATGTCCACCATTATTTAAAATGCTAACTGCGAATAGCTAAAGGCTAACCGCTCACCTTGTGTGTCTCTTATTTTCAATGAGACACAACTGTCTCGTGTCTCTATGCGAGACGTCTAAAAATGCGCCTTGACACTATGATTTCGGTAGGTTACAAATAATTTGGATACGGTCCTGACATCATCGAATAGCTGGTGTATCAT
>Ga0316577_10001085_pt1 | contig 12320 bp, 9 predicted proteins | sample S5NA_FD_203073 | JGI IMG/M metagenome (GOLD analysis project Ga0316577, IMG submission 203073) | Rhizosphere microbial communities from salt marsh grasses in Alabama, United States - S5-7_050615r2r1 | ecosystem: Host-associated > Plants > Roots > Rhizosphere | place: USA: Alabama | collected... | reverse complement strand
GCCGCCCGAACCCCCCATCCTCCCAACTCGTTTGAAACACGCCCAATTGAAACAACCTGTAAAACAATCGCTTTGGAGGGAACTATGAACAAGACTCGACTCATTCTGCCGCTCGCGGTCGTAGTGCTGGCACTTGACCCAATCCTGCCCGCCGCTGCCGACGTCGCTCCTCCCTGGTACGCACAGGGAGCCTCGGTGGAGACCAGCGAGGCGGCCACTAACGTGCAAATGGTCTCGGAGTAGGCTGACGCCTCTACTGGTGCTCTGTGTCGTGTTAGGTGTTCTCTTCATCGGGTGGAGAACTGTCTCGTTGCGGAGCAAGCGTTAACACGAAAAGTCCAGGGCCCTGCTGTCGCAGGGCCCTGGATGGCAGTGCAGTCTTTTCCGCTGTGCCCACTCATTATAACGAGTTCACAATGTTGCTGAAAATGTTACCGATCGCTGGGCCTAGCAAAGCTAGAACAACGATTACCACGATAGCAACTAGAACAAGAATCAAAGCGTACTCGACCAAGCCCTGCCCCTCCTCACGAGGTAAAAACAACATCTGTATCACCACCTTTCGTTTTGGTTTTTCTGAGATAATTATACTTGTTCCGGTCAATATATACAATAGGATTTTAGTACTTTAGTACTTTTACCGGCCAATTCATCTCAGCAGGCCTCGAGGATGTATCCACGGTCTAAACGTCTCGACCGTAGGGCAGAAAACTCGCAAGCGCTAGTACAAAAAAGGGGGGAAAATGACCGTTTTTGTGTCATTTTCCCCCTGAATTGCGGGAGTGGATGGGAGTCGAACCCACCGCGGCCCGCTCTGCGCGACCCGCCACCGGTTTTGAAGACCGGGGAAGCCACCGGGCCCCAACCACCCCCAAGACCGGCGTAAGCATAGCGCGTTTCGCGCAAATCGTCAAGCTGCCTGGTCCAAAGATTCCGCTTCAACTTTCGGCTCTTTGGATACCTCCTCGGGCGCAACTTTGAACACGCCAGCCTCGCCGGGCTTGCGCCTGAAAACTAGCCCCTCTTCCTCCGCCTCAACCACGACCAAGTCACCTCTCTCAAATTCGCCACGCAACAATTGGACGCTGAGAGGACTTTCAACGTACCGCTGCAGCGCGCGTCGCAGTGGCCGAGCGCCAAACTGCGGGTCGAATCCCTGGCGGGCCAACCACGCGCGGGCGCCATCGGTCAACTCAACCGCCAATCCCTGTTCCGCTAGACGGACAGATATTTCATCCATCTGCAAGTCCACGATCTGCTCCACATCCTCAACCCTGAGATCGGCAAAAATGATGATCTCGTCGATGCGGTTGAGGAACTCGGGACGGAAGGTATCCTTGAGAGCCCTTTCAATCTCCCGATTGGCCTCATCCCCATCACGACCCTCGCCAGGCCGAAAGCCCAACGAACCGCTCTTGTGCGCAAACTCTGTCCCTAGGTTCGACGTCATGATGACTACCGTGTTGCGGAAATCCACCAACCGCCCTTGACCGTCGGTCAGCCGGCCGTCGTCCAGAATCTGCAACAGCGCATTCCACACGTCCGGGTGGGCCTTTTCGATATCGTCGAACAGGATGACGCGGTAAGGCCGCCGCCGCACCGCCTCGGTCAACTGCCCTCCCTGCTCGTAGCCGATGTAGCCAGGCGGCGCACCGAACAGACGACTGACGGTGTGATGCTCGTGATACTCGCTCATGTCGATGCGCAGCAGGGCGTCCTCATCGTCAAAGAGGAACCAGGCCAGCGTTTTGGCCAGCTCCGTCTTGCCCACGCCAGAGGAGCCCACAAAGATAAAGCTGCCGATGGGGCGGCGCGGATCCTTGAGCCCAGAGCGCCCGCGGCGGATAGCGTCAGAGACGGCGTCCACCGCCTCGTCCTGGCCGATGAGGCGTTCGTGAATCGCCTCCTCCATACGCAGCAGCTTTTCCGCCTCCGTCTCCAACATCTGCGCCACCGGAATGCCCGTCCAGCTCGCCACCACCTCGGCGATGTCCTCTTCCCCGATCGTCTCATCGAGCTGGTATTCCTGCTGCCACATCTCACGCTGCAGGTTGAACTCGGCCTGGACGTTGATGCGCTCCGTCTTGAGTTCGGCAGCCCGCTTATAGTCCTCCACAGCACTGGCCGCCTCGATCTCGGTCTGGAGTCGCTGGAGCTCTGCGCGCAAATCTTTAAGCTCGGGAGGGAGTGTGTGGAGCGCCACCCGCCGCTTGGCTGCTGCCTCGTCCATCAGGTCAATGGCCTTGTCGGGCAAATGCCGGTCGGTGACGTAGCGATGCGAGAGGTGCGCCGCAGCCACGATGGCCTCCTCGGTGATGTGCACCTTGTGATGCGCCTCGTACCGGTCGCGAATACCCCTCAACATCTCGATGGTCTCGTCGACCGTCGGCTCCTCCACAAAGACCGGCGCGAAACGCCGCTCCAGCGCGTCGTCGCGCTCGATGTACTGGCGGTACTCGTCCAGCGTCGTCGCACCGATGCACTGCAGCTCGCCCCGTGCCAAGGCAGGTTTCATCATGTTGGAAGCATCAAGCGCCCCCGTACCAGCCCCTGCACCGACGACGTTGTGAAGCTCGTCGATGAAGAGGATGATCTCTCCCTCGGAGCGCTGGACCTCCTCGATCGCACCTTTCAAACGCTCCTCAAACTCGCCGCGGAACCGAGAGCCGGCGACCATCGCCGCCAGGTCGAGCTGGATCACCCGTTTGTTCAACAGAATCTCGGGCACGTCATCGGTGATGATCTTTTGCGCCAGGCCTTCGACGATGGCTGTCTTGCCCACCCCCGCTTCACCGATGAGAACGGGGTTGTTCTTTGTGCGACGGCTGAGGATTTGGATCACGCGCAGTATCTCGGCATCCCGCCCGATAACGGGGTCGAGCTTGGCCTCGCGCGCCATCTCTGTCAGGTCGCGGCTGTATTTTTCCAGGATGCGGTAACGCGTCTCGGCCTTACGGTCGGTCACGCGCTGCCCGCCGCGAACGTCCTTGATGGCATCGTAGACCCGCTCCTTGGTCACGCCCAGGTCACGCAGGAGACGAGACACCGGCGTGTTGTGCTCTCCGGCGATAGAAAGGAAAAGGTGCTCCGTCGAGATATAGTTATCCTTGAGCTTGTTCGCCTCGTCGTTGGCTTGGTCGAGCACGCGCCGCACGCGCGGCGTGATAAAGACCTGTCCCACGCCCCCGCCGCCATAGATGCCGGCTTTGGGGCTAGCCCGCAGCAGATCGTCGATCCGCTGCTGCATATCGTCGAGGTCCACGCTGAGCCGCTCTAGGATTTGCGGGATCACACCTTCCGGCTGTTCCAGCAGCGCCAGCAGGATGTGCTCGGTATCAACCTGTGTGTGTCCGTAGCGCGTCATGATCTCGACCGCCCGCTGGGCGGCATCTTGCGCGCGTTCGGTGAAACGATCCAGTCTCATCATGGCTCACGACTCCAGTCTGTGCCTTTATTACGCTTGTCATCTCGAGAAGTTGCGGGGCAGTAACAGGGAGTAGGGAGTAAGAATTTTCTCCTACTCCGTACTTCCTACTACCTACTCCCTTGCTTCGAAAGCTTCTCTTTTCAGACCACTCAATAAGTCCGTACCTTACCCGCTCGAATTATACCGCACATTGCCCTGGCAGAAAAGATGTTTTGCGCGGCGAGATCGCATGCGCCCCAAATACAAACACCCCCGAAATCGAGGGTGCGTTTGTACTTTGGGGCACTTTGGTCTGCTTTGGAGAAATGCGACATCTGGGCGTGCATCTTGTATGATCCTATGCGCGTTGCGCGGTGTTGTTTCTTTCAACTAGGTCGGGCAAACCCATTTTGCCCCAGGGAACAAATGCACCCCGAAATCGACGGTTGCTTGCAGTTTGAGGCCAAAAGTCCTATAATTAGAAACATCAAGCAAAGGAGCCGATACCGGACGATGCCTGCCGAACGAATCGATTCTTTGGGAAAATCTACCATAAGCGAGGAGAATCCGATGGCAGCGATGCTCGATCGTTATCTCTGCCACCAGGAGATAGAACGCGGACAGCTCGTTCCAGGGGTCGTCGTCCGAGTGAACAACAACGAGATCATTTTGGACATAGGGGCCAAGTGCGAGGGCATCGTGCCGGGACACGATCTGGAAAAGCTCTCCCCTATGGACCGTGAGGCCATCCGGGTGGGGGATGAGATCATGGCCTATGTCATCAACCCCGAGGATACCAACGGCAACATCATCCTGTCCCTTTCCCGAGCCCAATTGGCCAGCGATTGGCGCAAGGCGATGGATCTTTTCAAAAGCCAGGATGTCGTCGCGTTTCCGGTAGCTAGCTGCAACAAGGGGGGCGTCATCGTATTGGTTGGAAAGATACGTGGATTCGTGCCAGGCTCGCAACTGGCTGTGTCGCGCATCGCCGACCAGGGAGCATCCGGATCGGATGGCGACAACCGGTGGGAACACCTGATCGGAGAGTCTCTCCAACTCAAGGTCATCGAGGTCGACCAGAAACGCAATCGGTTGATTCTCTCTGAAAAAGAAGCCTTGCGCGACAAGCGTAAGGGCAGGCGCGACAAGATGTTGGACGAACTGACCGAGGGCGACGTGCGCCGGGGCAAGGTCATCAACCTGGCCGACTTTGGCGCGTTCGTCGACCTGGGCGGTATAGACGGCCTGGTTCATCTATCAGAACTTTCTTGGAAGCGAGTGGCTCACCCGCAAGAGGTCGTTGCAATCGGGGAGGAACTCGACGTCTACGTGTTAAAAGTGGACAGGGAACGCCAGCGGGTGGCTCTAAGTCTCAAGCGCCTGCAGCCCGATCCATGGCTCTCTGTGGGAGACAGATACCAGGAAGGCCAAGTGATCGAAGGTATGGTCACGCGCCTCACCAAATGGGGAGCCTTTGCCAGCGTCGTTGGCGATGAGGCCATCGAGGGATTGATCCACATATCTGAACTGACCGAAAACCCGGTGGTTCACCCCCGCGAGGTCATCAAGCCCGACCAGGTCGTCGCGCTGCGCATCATCGGGCTGGATACAACGCATCATCGTCTCTCGCTGAGCCTAAAGCGCGTCGACGAGGAGGAATACAGAGGAAAAGATTGGAAGGCGGCACTCGCGGCAGAAGAGCAACCCGAGCCTCAAAGCTCGCTCTCCGCCGCGCTCTCTGACGTCATCGAATCTTCAGAGGAGGGGCTTCCGAACACCAAGTAAGGTGCCACGCTGAAAACGCGTCTTACAAGAGTGCGGCGTACAGGAGTACGCGTACTTTAGTATGCGTACTTTAGTACGCGTAGACGGCACGAGATAAAATTTGGTGGACGATGGAGCTATGGACAAGTTAACGAAATTTTTTACCGAAGAAGCACGGCGCGTGCTAAAGTGGGCACAGCGCGAAGCTGACCGAATGAACCACGCTCAACTCGGCACAGAGCACCTTCTGCTGGGGCTCTTGCGCGAGAAAGAAGGGTTCGCCAGCCGCGTGCTGCGTGAACTGGGATTGCACTCTGGCGACGTACAGCACATGGTCGAACGACTCAGCACCGCCAGATCAAAATCCCCCTTGACCAGCCAGGATATCGATCTCTCCCCCCGCACCAAGCGGGTGCTCGAGCTGGCAAAGGAGGAAGCTCAGCGCCGGGGTGATCCGCGCATAGACACACATCACATCCTGTTGGGCATGGTCCGCCAGGGTGATGGCACAGCCTTGGAGGTACTTAACCACCTGGGCATCACGGGCGAACAGGTCCGTCTCTACACCGACCGTCTGCTGCAGCGCCAACCGATCACGGTTGGAAAAAGAAGTAGGCCGACCACCAAGTCTGCCAAACCGCAGCTGATAGACCAACTGGCGATCGACCTGACCGCACTGGCCGAAGAGGACAAGCTGGACCCCGTCATCGGCCGGCAGCAAGAGATCGAGCGCGTGATCCAGATACTGGCCCGCCGGACAAAGAACAACCCGGCTCTCATCGGAGACCCCGGCGTGGGCAAGACGGCCATCGTCGAAGGGCTGGCCCAGCGCATCATCGCCGGCGAGACGCCTGATCCCCTGTTGGACAAGCGCGTGCTTCAACTAGACGTCGGCTCCCTGGTCGCAGGGACGATGTACCGCGGGCAGTTCGAGGAGCGCCTCAAGAAGGTCATCGCCGAGCTCAAGAACAGCGACAACATCCTCTTCATCGACGAGGTTCACATGCTCGTCGGGGCCGGGTCGGCAGGCTCCACCGTAGATGCGGCCAACCTCCTCAAGCCCGCCCTCGCCCGGGGCGAGCTGCAATGCATCGGCGCGACCACACTGGAGGAGTATCGCAAGCACATCGAGTCGGACGCGGCGCTGGAGCGGCGCTTCCAGCCGGTGATGGTCGATGAACCGACAGTCGAGGAGACGATCGAGATACTGCACGGCATCCGCTCCGCTTACGAGCAGCACCACGGGCTGCGCATCAGCGACGAGGCATTGGACGCCGCCACCCGCCTCGCGGCGCGCTACATCTCTGACCGCTATCTGCCGGACAAGGCGATCGACGTGATCGACGAGACGTCCTCCCGCGTGCGAATGTACAAATCCCCTCAGGCCAAGGGCCTGCGGGCGCTGTTCATCGAGCTCAAGACCACACAGCGAGCCAAAGAGGAAGCCATCGAAGATCATCGCTTCGAGGACGCCGCCGCACTGCGCGATCGGGAGGTCGAGCTGGAAGACAAGCTGCAGTCTCTGCGCGTCGAGCGAGATGCAGAAAATGACATCGTCGTCACCCCCGAAGACGTGGCGGAAGTCGTCTCGATGTGGACGGGTATCCCGCTGACCCAGTTGCACAGCGCCGAGTCCGAGCGGCTGCTGCACATGGAAGAAGAACTACACAAGCGCATCGTGGGCCAGGATGAGGCCATCACGGCCATCGCCAAGGCGGTGCGGAGAGCGCGGGCCGGGCTCAAGGACCCGCGTCGCCCCATCGGCTCCTTCATCTTCTTGGGGCCCACCGGCGTGGGCAAGACGGAGCTGGCCAAGGCGCTGGCCGAGTTCATGTTCGGCAGCGAGGACACACTGGTCCAACTGGACATGTCCGAATTCATGGAGCGCCACAGCGTGGCCCGGCTGGTCGGTGCGCCTCCAGGCTACGTGGGCTACGACGATGCAGGCCAACTCACTGAGACCGTCCGCCGCAAGCCTTTCTCCATCGTCGTCTTTGACGAGGTGGAAAAAGCGCACCCCGAGGCCTTTAACATGCTGCTGCAGATCATGGAGGAGGGCAACCTATCCGACGCCCGGGGGCGGAAGGTGGACTTTCGCAACGCGATCCTCATCATGACCTCCAACGTCGGGGCGGAGCTGATCAAGCACCAGGCCGGCCTGGGGTTCGCCATCCGCCGCGACGAGAAAGCGGACGCCGAACAAGATCACACAGAGATGCGCGAAAAGCTGCTCGACGAACTGAAACGCGTCTTTCGCCCCGAGTTTCTCAACCGGGTGGATAGCGTCATCGTCTTTCACGCCCTCAGCCGGCAGGACATCAACCAGATCGTGGATTTGGAACTGGCAAAGGTGCGCGAGCGCCTGCTGGAGTGCGACACCACGATGGAGGTAACCGACGCGGCCAGGGATTTGTTGGCCGAGAAAGGGTACAGCGACGAGTACGGCGCGCGGCCCCTGAAGCGCGTCATCCAGAACCAGGTCGAGGATGCCCTCTCCGACGCGATCCTAGAGTGCCGGTTCGACGAGGACTCGGCGATCGTCGTGGACGCCGAGGACGACGAGGTCGTGTTGCGACAGGCCAAAGTCGAAAAAGAAGAGCAAAGCGAGGAGCCCTCCGAGGAACTTGTCGTCGCCTGACACAGTAGAGACCTCCAGGGCTTGCCTTGGAGGTCTTTTTTTCTTGCGAACGAAATTCTTGTGCAGCAAGTAGGGATTTCACCCGGAGACACGGAGAGCGCTGAACTTTCAAGCGGTTTTTCCTCCTCCGTGCCCTCTGTGGCTCTGTGGTTCATAAGTCCAACTTGTTGGGGCTAGGAAAGAGCTATGAAAACCACCCGCCGTGAGTTCATTCACCGTGTAGGAATCGCGCTGGGATCGCTGATGGCCGCGCGCTGCGTGACAACCTGCTACGCGCCCGACCCGCCTACATCCGCCCCTACCCCTCCCGTCACGCCACTTCCTCCCGACTGGGCCGCGCTCCGCGCGTGCTGGTTCGACCTGGACGACCCCAAACTCCAATCCTTCGAGGATACCGACTTTTCGCACGAGCTGCGCCAGCGTCACGAAGACACCCTCACCGCACTGGTAGACAGCGGAGAGCTTGACGCTGCCGTCGCCGACGAGATCGCCGCCGCCTTCGAGGAGGCCATCGCCCACGTGCAGCGCCAGCAGGCTTCTTGCTACATCGCCCTGCCACCCGAGTTCGCCCCGCGCGACGACCTGGTGCGGCAGACCGATCTCTTGGAGGACCTAGCCGCGGCAGGCGACATCGACCCAGGCACTGTAGCCCAGGCCCAGGAAGCGCTGGAACGGGATATCACCTGGCTGGCCCAGTTCCACGCCGGGGAAATGCCGGGAGAACTGGAAGGAATCGAGGTCACGCCAGAAGCGGCGGAGGCGGCGCGGATACTGGTCGCGTTGCTGCTGGGCACTCAGGGATTCGAGGATTCGTAGGCCGCTTCCACCAGCGGCACGATGACGCGCCAGTCGTACCGCGCCTCGACAAAAGTCCGCCCGGCCTGCCCCAAGGCCTCGCATCTCTCCGGCGCGTTCAGCAGCGACACCACCGCCTGGGCAAACTCTGCCGGTTCATCGGCCAACAGCAACTCTTGCCCGTGCGTCACCGGGAATCCCTCTGCCCCCAGGGTCGTAGAGACCACCGGCTTGCCCATCGCCAACGCTTCCAGAATCTTGAACCGCGTCCCCCCTCCCATCCGCAGCGGCACGACGTACACCGCAGCATCAGCGATGTAGGGGCGCGGGTCGTCCACAAAGCCGGTGAGCGTCACCGCAGGGTCGCCCCGCAGTACGTCCAATCGCCGGTGGGGCCGCTGCCCGACGGCCAGGAAACGCACGTCCGCCACCTGCGCCCCGACCTTGGGCAGCACCTCGCGGGCGAACCACAGCACGGCATCGACGTTGGGGCGGAAATCCATCGTGCCGGTAAAGACGAGTGTGGAGGTATCGACGCGCGTGAGTGCGGGAGCGTAAGCACGTGTATCGATGCCATTAGGGACGACGATCACCTTCACGCCGGGGACAAGCCTGTGAAGGGCTTTTGCATCGGCCTCGGAGACGGCCAGCACACGGTCGGCGCGGCGGCAGGCTTGCGCCTCATAGCGCCGCAGCCGGAGCCACTGGACGAAGGAATAAGCCGCACCCGGCCAGCGGGCCGGAATGCGCGCGTCGGTGAGAAAGGTGCGCTTCTGAAGCAGGTATTCGCAGTTGTGATCGTCAAAGACGATGAGGGGGCGAGACGACTCCCCCCCCCTCTGTCCCCCCCCGTTGGGGGGGGATGAAAGGGGGGAAAAAATCATCTCGATAACATCCAAGTACGGCGCCAGCTCGATCCCCTCGACGTGCACCACGTCAAAGGGCTCCCGCGCCAGCCAGTCGGCCAAGCGCCGGGCGTACGCATCCGAGGCCAGGCGCAGTGCCATATCGGGTTTGGATGTGAGGAGCATCTCGCGCAGGCGCGTGCGCATAGAGCGCAGCGGCGGCTCGACAACCTCGACGCGGCAGGCGGCTGTCAGCACATAGTCCAGATCGGGCGGCTGCCCAGGGTCAAGGAAGGAGAGCACCGCCACCTCGTGGCGCTCGGCCAGGCCGGAGATGAGGCCCCAGTTGCGCAGCGCCGTGCCCTTCTGCGGCGGGTAGGGAAGTTGGGGAGTGAGGAACAATATCTTCATGGTTGCTTTTTCGCGCAGCAGTTGTATACTGGCATTCGTTCAGGCGAGGGTGATTTTACCCGATCTACCTCGACACGACAAGCTATCCAAAAGGAACGATCAATGGACAAATTTCCCAGAACCACCGTCGGCGACGTGAGCCTGCCGCGCCTGATCATCGGCACCAACTGGTTCCTCGGCTACTCGCACACGAGCCTGGCCAAGGACAAGTTCATCAAGGCCCTGCAGACGCAGGAACGCATTGCGGAGGTATTGTCCGTTTTTCTGGAGCACGGCATCGACGCGGTGATGGCGCCGCCCTCCCAGGACCTGGAGGCGGCGATTCGCGAGGCGGAGAACAAGACCGGGAAACAGATGATCCGCATCCTGACACCCATCTTTGACCCTCTACCTGACGGCGATCCCGAGAGCACCCCGGAGGCAATGTTCGATCAGGCCAAGGCCCTCGGCGCGACCTTCTGCCTGCCTCACCAGTGGGTGACGGACACGCTGGTCGACCGGATGCACGGCGTGATTCGCAACATCGACAGGTACACGGCGATGATCCGAGAGCGGGAGATGATCCCCGGTCTCTCGACCCACATGCCGGAGACGGTCGTCATCGCCGACAAGACGGAAGCCGACGTCGAGACCTACATCCAGATCTATAATGCGGCGGGGTTCCTCATGCAGGTCGAGGCCGACTGGGTTATGCGCATCATCACCAACGCAAAAAAACCGGTGATGACGATCAAGCCGCTGGCGGCGGGCAAGCTGCTGCCAGTGGTGGGGCTGACGTTCGTGTGGAACACAATCCGTGACCAGGACATGGTCGTCATCGGCACGACCACGGCAGACGAGGCGCAAGAGGTGATCGATCTCTCGCTGACCCTGCTAGAGCGCCGGCTGCCGGATAACGAGCTTCAGCGGACGCGCAGCAAAAAATCCCTAGAGTAGGCGCGGTTTGCAACCGCGCGATTCTCCGAATCGCGCGTGCTTGGCAACCCGATCTACCGCGCCAGTACTTTTTGGTAGACCGCCAACGTCTCGCGCGCTGCCTTTTCCCAGGTGAAGCGCGCCGCCTGCTCTAGCCCTCGCTCGCGCATCTGGACGCGCAACGTCCCATCGTTCAAGGCACGGTCCAGCGCCCGGGCGATGTCCTCGGGATCGTCCGGGTTCACCAACAGCCCAGCCCCCCCTACCACCTCTGGCAGGGAAGCCCGGTCGGAGACGACGACGGGCGTGCCAAAGGCCATCGCCTCCAGCGCCGGGAGACCAAACCCCTCGTAGAAAGACGGCGTGGTCAGCACACCGGCAGCGCTGTACAGTCCTGGCAGGTCGGCGTTCGACACGTCGTGAAGAAAGCGCACGTGCTCGGCAAGATGCAATGCCTCCACGCGCTCAAAAATCTCGTCGTAGAGCCATCCCTTGCCACCAACCAGCACCAGAGGAACGCTCGCCGCTCCTTCGTCGCGCAGCAAGCGGTAAGCCTGCAGTAGCCCCGGCAGGTTCTTGCGCGGCTCCAGCGTGCCCACAAAGAGCAGGTAACCAGGCTCCAGATCGTACTTGACGATGACCTCCCCGGCCTCCTCCTCGGGCAGCGGGCGGTAGCTCGGGTCAGAGGCCAGGTGCACGACGGTGACCTTGTCCGGCTCTACACCGAGCATCGAGACCAGGTCCGCCTTGGTGGCGTGGGAATCGGCCAGGATGTGGTCGGTGCGGCCCACCGCCCACGCGATCTGATCGTTGTAGTAGCGCCGGCTCTCCGTGGTGAGAAACTGCGGATAGTAGAGAAAGTTCAGATCGTGAACGGTGATCACCGAGCGGCGATAGCCAAAGGCGGGCGGGATGAAATCAGGGCTGTGAAGCAGATCGAGCCCCTGTCGCGCTGCCTCCATCCCCAGTGCCCAGCGCTCCCAGCGGTGGTGCGCGGGCGTCCAACAGGCGACCGGGCGAAAGTTCGGCCCTGGCAGCGGCGGGCGCTGGTCCTTGCGGCTGTGCAGGACGCAATAGTCCGTCTCCGCGTCGAGCGCCGCCAGCGCCGGAAGCAGGCGCAGCGCATAGTTGCTGATCCCGCCGCGCGTGTAGTAGGTAATGCGAACGTCGATGCCGATGCGCATATACAACCTCAACGTGCTGCTGTTGGCCTGGCACAGAAACGTCCAAGACATCAAGCGCCCTGAGGGGCCCCCCGAGCTTGCCGAGGGGCCTCGTCGAAGGGTGCGGGGGCACAAGGATGTGCCCTTGGCAAAACTGTCATCCTTTGACTGGCTCAGGATGACTTCTTGATCTTCAGACTGTGTATTGATCCAAAGGTCATTATATAAGCGCTCGATAGTCTGTCAACCAAGCCAAGCTCTGCCTGTGGATAGCACTCTTCTCTTTCATCTTGTGCAACGAGATTGCCTTTGCCTCAAGCCCCAAGGTTGTGTATCTTTGAATCAGGAAATGCGGGGCGGCCCCCCACCCCCACCCCCCCCCC
>Ga0316577_10001084_pt1 | contig 12321 bp, 9 predicted proteins | sample S5NA_FD_203073 | JGI IMG/M metagenome (GOLD analysis project Ga0316577, IMG submission 203073) | Rhizosphere microbial communities from salt marsh grasses in Alabama, United States - S5-7_050615r2r1 | ecosystem: Host-associated > Plants > Roots > Rhizosphere | place: USA: Alabama | collected... | reverse complement strand
GGCCCTGCCGGACCGGCCCAGGCGACCGCGACACCGACGCCCGCGACGCCGACGCCCAACCCGACGCCAGAGCAGGGGCAGCAGCAGGGTGGAGAACAGCAGCCAGGACCGAGTGGCAACGACCCGGGCAACAATTCGTCGCCCGGCAACAAGAGCAACAGCGGGCATTCCGGACACCCATAGAGCCAGGTCGCAGGAGAAAAAAGATGGAAGTCAAGCGAGTCATCGCCCTCTTTGGCGATTCATTGCTCATCGATACGGTCGAAGCCAGCCTCCAGAGCAGGCAAGGTCTCGGCGTGGTGCGGGTGCAGAGCACAACGGCCGATGCCCTGGAGAGGCTCAAGGCCCTCTGTCCCGACCTGATCATCTTTGACCTGAACGATCCCAACTCGCAGTTGGTGGTTCCCTTTTTCCGGGATCACCACAGCACGCCGTTATTGTGCCTGGACGTTACCTGCAGCAAAGTGCTGGCCCTCTCCTGCCACCACTATACGGCGACCTCGGCCTGCGACCTCGAGCGACTTATCTATCAGGAGACGGCCCACGTCGCCGCTGCCTGATCCCTTTCCCATGCGGCCCGGGGAACTGGCCCAGCCCCGGGCCGCAAAGAAAAGCCGGCGGGGTTTTGTTTCCCCCGCCGGCTTTGTCCTCCCCGGCCCGACCTGCCCTTCCCCCTTACGGCAAGCCAGAGATGACGCTTTGCACAAAGTCGAGCGTCTCGGGGATGTCCACCCGGTAATCAAACCCCGTGGCGACGCACTGGGCGTCACCCCACGAGGTGATGCCTACCAGAATCTCGGACCCATCGGGCGCCGTCCAAAAGGCCGGCCCGCCCGAATCGCCAAAACAGGTCCCGCCATCGTCCGCCAGGCGGTTCTGGAACATGTGCAACCACACCTGGGTCAGGGCCTTGTACTCTGACTCGGCGTACTGCCGCACGTCGTCGTAGGTGATCTCGGGCGGGGGCCAGCTCAGCGTGCCCCCATAGCCCACCACCGTGAATCCCGCGTCGTCAGGTCCGCTGCGCAGCTGGCCCGACCTCTTGAGCTCATCCAGCAGGCCCTCGGCCGGTAGTTGGGCCGGCGCAATCCCGTCCACCGGCTCCGCCAGCACCAACAGCCCCACGTCATGCGGGTTCGCCCCACCCCATGCATAGTCGGGATGGGTGATCACCTGGGCCACGGGCAGCAGGGTGTCGGGGTTCACAGCGTAAGGGTGAAAGTTGACCCACACCTGCTCGATGCCATATTCGTCCAGCCCCTCGGTGCAATGGCCCGCCGTCAGGAACACCTGAGGGTGCACCAGGGTGCCCGAGCACCACTGGTACGGCCCAAAGTCGGGCCAATCGACGACCATCGCTCCTACGTTCGTGTGATCAAAGTCAGGCTGTCCCCAGGTGATGGCCGACACCGGCAACACCACCAGCAGCAGCAACCCGACCACGATCGCCAGTATGCCGATCCCTGCTCCGCGCCTGCTCATTGTTTCCTCCTCTCTCTCTCGCGACATTGCGGGAATGTAGGGCAAATTGACAATTTGCCGCACATCCCTGCCCCTGCACGGCTGGTTCTCACTCACTAGACGGATCTGCGGCTAAAAGGTTACGGGTAGTCGTTGTCGCGGACTCTGATTTGACAATATGGCAAGCGACGTGCTATACTGAAAGGGAGCCATCACCGTCGATCTCTTGGCGCCGAAGGCGCCTCCCGCCGCAAACGAAATTCAATCTGCCGCCAAGTCGGCGCCCGGCCGTACCGGGCGCGATTGACTGGCGCTTCTGCCGGGAGAATGGAATGAAGAGACTGTGGAACAGCCCCAAGGCAGGGGCATTGAACAGCATTCTCTTGCTGATCATACTTGCCTCTTGGGCCGCCGCTCCGGCCGTCGCCCGGGCACAGGAGCTGCCTATCGGCACGCCTACGCCCACCAGCGAGGAACAGCCCCCCGTGGCGCCCGAAAGCGTCGACGTCCAGCCCACAGCCCGCGACGAACAGATCCGCGCCCGGCTGCAAAGCATCCTGGAGGCCACCGGCTGGTTTGTAAACCCCCAGGTGGAGGTGCGGGAGGGCGTGGTCTTTTTGCGGGGCCAGGCCGAGAACGCCGAGTTCAAGACCTGGGCCGGCGACCTGGCCCGCCGGACCCAGGACGTGACGGCCGTGGTCAACAAAATGGAGGTGACCGAGCCTTCTATCTGGGACTTTCAGCCGGTGCTCAACGGCTTGCGCGAGCAGGGCCGCACCGTGGTCCGCACTGCGCCCATCATCGTTTTTGGTCTGTTGGTCCTGCTCATCTCCTGGGCGGCCGCCCGTCTGGCATCCGGCGCCGCCCGCAACTCGCTGCGCCGCCGGCAGTGGAGCCCCCTGCTGGCCGACCTCGCCGCCCGAGGCGCCGGCTTTGTCATTGTCCTCGTCGGGCTCTATATCATCTTTCAAGTGGCCGGGCTGACCAGCATCGCCCTGACGGTCCTGGGTGGCACCGGGCTCCTGGGCCTCATCCTCGGCATTGCTTTTCAGAACATCACCGAGAACTATTTGGCCGGAATTTTTCTCAGCATCGCCAATCCGTTCGAGAGCGGTGACCTGGTCGAGATCGCCGGCATCCTGGGCTATGTGCAGCGACTGACCACCAGGGCCACCATCCTGATGACCCTGGACGGCAATCACGTTCAGATCCCCAACGCCACCGTGTACAAGAGTACCATCCACAACTATACCAGCAACCCAAACCGCCGCATCGACTTTGTCGTCGGCATTGGCTATGGCGACAGCGTCTCGGCCGCCCAGGAAATGACCCTGAAGGTCCTGCAAGATCACCCAGCGGTCCTGGACGATCCCGAGCCCTGGGTTCTGGTCGAGAGCCTGGGCGCTTCAACCGTCAACCTGCGCGTCTTTTTCTGGCTGGACGGCACCCAGTATAGCTGGCAAAAAGTCAGGTCGTCCCTCATCCGCCTGGTCAAGGGCGCCTTTCAGAACGCCGGCATTGCCATGCCGGGCGAGACGCGCGAGCTGATCCTCCCCGACCGCATTCCCATCGAGCTGTACCGGGCCGCCCGCGCCGAGCGGCAAGCGCCGCCGGCCCACCCGCCTGCGGTCGAGGTCGCCGAAGAGTCGGAAACGGTATCCACCAATGCCGAGGGCGGGCTGCATAGTGAAGCCCAGGACATCGAAGAGCAAGCGCGCCGCGCCCGTATGCCTGAGGAGGGAGAGGATCTGCTCAAGCCGGCCGACGACTAGATCCTGACGACCCGTGAAGAGATCCGTACCCCGCCTGCTGCTCTTGTTCCTCGTCTTGAACCTGCTGGTCGCTTGCGGCCTGCAGCGGGACACCGGTAGCCTGCCCACCGATGTGGCAGCACTGCCCACCGCCGCCAACACCCCGTCGCCCACCGCCTCTGCCACTCCCCCGCCCACCGCCGCCAACACCCCGCCGCCCACGCCGGCCCAGGCCCAGACCGGGGCGGCCGGCATCGGCGATCCCTATTTTCCCGGGGCGGGCAACGGCGGCTATGACGTCCAGCATTACGACATCGACCTGACCGTCGACATGGCCAACCGCCAGATCATGGCCCAAACCACCATCCAGGCCCGGGCGACACAGGCCCTGCGCTCATTCAACCTCGACTTTGCGCCCTTTGACATCGGCGGGGTGCTGGTGAACGGGCAGCCGGCCCAGTACCACTACGAACAGGATGAGTTCGTCGTCACCCTGGCCGAGGCATTGGCCCAGGGAGCGGACTTTACTGTCGAGGTAAACTACGAGGGCTCGCCGGGGCCGGCAGATACCTATGACCTGTCCTCGGGTTGGTTTTGGCAAGGGGACTTTGCCTACGTAGCAGCCGAGCCGTTCGGCGCTCACGCCTGGTACCCGGCCAACGATCACCCCCTGGACAAAGCGACCTACACCTTTCGGGTCACGGCGCCGGCCGGATTCGTCGTGGCGGCCAATGGCCTGCTGGCCTCCACGACGGAAGAAGGCGACCAGGTCACCTACGTGTGGCAACCCGAGGCACCCATGGCCAGCTACCTGGCCACCGTCAGCATCGGACCGTACGAGGTGCTCCGCAGCGAGACCGACGGCGGCTTGCCCATCATCAACTTTTTCCCCGCGGACGAGGCGCCGGCATTGGCCCGGACCTTTGCCGCCACGCCCGACATGATCGACTACCTGGTGAGTCTTCTGGGCCCCTACCCCTTTGATTCCTATGGGGCCATTGTGCCCGGCGGCTCGACGGGGTCGTTCCTCGCCCTGGAGACGCAGACCCGCTCCCTCTTTCTGGACGAGTACCCCCTGGATGACGATGTGATTGTCCACGAACTGGCCCACCAGTGGTTCGGCGACAGCGTCAGCCTGGAGCGCTGGCAGGACATCTGGCTCAAAGAGGGGTTTGCTACCTACGCCGAGCTGCTCTGGCTCGAACACACCTCCGGTCGGACGGCCGTCGAGCAGCGAGTTGCCGCCATGCACCAGCAGCTGGCCCAACAGGCCCGGGCTGGCGGGGCCTATCGCCCGCCCGGCGATCCGGCAGCCGATAACCTGTACACCGATGCCGTCTATGATGGCGGTGCCGTCGTCCTCTATGCCCTGCGGCTCCAGATCGGCGACGACGCTTTCTTTCAGACGCTGCGCACCTACGTCGAGCGCTATCAAAACGGCAACGCCGGCAGCGACGATTTCATCGCCGTCGCCGAGGAGGTTAGCGGCCAGGACCTGGGCGACCTTTTCGACACTTGGCTCTACTCGCCGGAGGTGCCGCCCCTGCCCGGGCCCGGCAACTAGCCCAGGCGCCGGGTTGCCCCTTTGTTCGATCCCCATTATAATAGGGTCGAGATATCATCTCAGGAACGTGGGTTAGTGTGTGTGCGGACTCGGCACACACACTAACCCCCAACGCCCGAGATGATACGGGGAGAGGATTCGAATGTCCAGCTTCAGGCTGTTCCTGCTCGGCAGCCCTCGACTGGAACGTGATGGGCAGCCGCTACAATTCGATACGCGCAAGAACATGGCCCTCGTAGCCTACGTGGCTATGGCGGCCCGGGAGGCCGCCGCCCGCCCCGTCAGCCGCGACAGCCTGCTGGCCCTGCTCTGGCCCGAGCTGGAGCCCAGCCGTGCCCGCGCCGTCCTCAGGCGCAACCTCTCCCTGCTGCGCAAGGCGCTGGGGGATGAATGGCTCGTGGTCGACCGCCAGGCGGTGGGCATCGATCCCGGGGCCGATTTCTGGTTCGACGTGGACGAATTCCTCCGCCGGGTGGGCGCCTGGCAGGCCCACGGCCACGCCGGGGACGAGGACTGTCCCGAATGCCTCTCAGCCCTGGCCAAAGCCGCCGACCTGTATCAGGACGATTTCATGGAGGGCCTGAGCCTGCGCGATAGCGTCGAATTTGACGATTGGCAGTTCTTCCAGACCGAGGAGCTGCGTCGCGAGCTGGCCGCCGCCCTGGAACGGCTGGTGCGCGGCCACCGTGGACAGGGCGAGTACGAAACCGCCCTGGCCTATGCCCGGCGCCGGCTGACGCTGGATCCCCTGCACGAGCCGGCCCACCAGCAGCTCATGCAGCTCTATGCCCTGGCCGGTCAGCGGTCGGCCGCCTTACGCCAGTACGAAGAGTGTGCCCGCGTGCTGGACGAGGAAATGGGGCTGGAGCCGGCCGCCGAGACTATGGCGCTCTACGAACAGATCCGCACCGGGGCCTATCCGGCCGGCGGGCCGGCAGCCGCGCCCGACGTCTCGCCCGACACGGCACTGCCTGTGCGGGCAGCACCCCTGCGCCACAACCTGCCGGCTCAGACCACCCCCTTTGTAGGACGCAAAGAAGATCTGGCCACCATCGCCGCCCGCCTGCAAGAGCCGGCCAGCCGCCTGCTCACCCTGTTGGGCCCCGGCGGCATTGGCAAGACCCGGCTGGCCCTACGCCTGGCCGAACAGCTGCTGGAGGCCGGCGAACCGGAGCAGGGCGTCTTTTTTGTGCCCCTGGCCCCCCTCCAGAGCGCCGAGGGCATCGTGCCGGCCGTGGCCGAAGCCCTGGGCTTTGCCTTCTCCGAGGAAGCTCAAAACCGGGGCAGATCCACGCCGCGGCAGCAGTTGCTCGACTATCTCCGGCGCAAGCGCCTCTTGTTGATCCTGGACAACTACGAGCACCTGCTGGCCGAGCCCGCCGGCCCAAGCGACAACGACGGTGTGAACGCCAGCGACGGGGTTGGCTTTCTGACCGAGCTGCTCTCCGAAGCGCCAGGCGTAAAGCTACTGGTCACCTCGCGGGTGAGCCTCAAGGTCCAGGGCGAGCATCTCTATCCCCTGGCCGGGCTGCGCGTGCCCGATGCCGCGCTGCCCTTGCCGGCCGACGCCGGCCAGCTGCGGGGCAGCTACAGCGCCGTCGAGCTCTTCGTACAGGGCGCCCGGCGGGTGCGCTCCGACTTTGAGCTACGGCCGGCCGAGTGGGCTCACGTGGCCCGCATCTGCCGCCTGGTGCAGGGTATGCCGCTGGCCATCCTCCTGGCCGCGGCCTGGGTAGAAATGCTGGCTCCGGCCGAGATCGCGGCCGAGATCCAGCACAACCTCGACTTTTTAGAGACCGATCTACGCGACGTGCCGGAGCGGCAGCGCAGCATCCGCGCCGTCTTTGATCACTCCTGGCAGCTCCTCGAGCCGCAGGATCGGGAGCTGTTCCAGGCGCTGTCGGTTTTCAAGGGCGGATTCACTCGGGAGGCAGCGCGGGAAGTGACGACGGCCTCACTCCATGGCCTGATGTCGATGGTCAACAAATCGCTACTGCTGGCCTCGCAGCCTGGCCGCTACGAGCTGCACGAACTGCTGCGCCAGTATGGTGCCGAGCGCCTGGACCTGACACCGGATCAAGGGCAGGCTGTGCGCCATCGGCACTGCACCCACTATTCAGCTGCCCTGGGACGCTGGGCCGAGGAGCTCAAAGGCGCCCGCCAGCGTGAGGCCCTGGCCGAGATGGACCTGGAGATCGAAAACGGGCGGGCCGCCTGGTATTGCGCAGTGGCCGAGCAAAAGCTCGACTGCCTGGGCCAGGCAATCGAGGGAATGTGGCTTTACCATACCTGGCGCCTGAGGCACCGGGAGGGAAAGGCGGCGTTTCAGGCCGCGGCCGAGAGCCTGCAAGGCAGCGAGGTACCCGAGGCGCAGAGGCTGCGGGTCAAGTGTCTCATCCTGTGGAGCAGCTTCCAGCTCGACTTGGGCCACCTGAGGGCCGCTATTCGCACGGCGGAGGAAGCCTGGGTTCTGCTGCGCCGGTTGGAGCAGGCGGGGCAGGACGTGCGCCACGAGATGGCCCTGGCCACCTTTCACCAGGCGCGCATCGCGCGCTACACCGAGCCCGATCCGTTGCAGGCCAAGGGGCAGTATGTGCAGAGTGCCGCACTCTACGAAGAGGTGGGCGACCGCTGGGGCCTGGCCCGAGCACTGGCCTACCTGGGCTCGATGGCCGAGCAGATAGGGCACTTTCAGGAGGCACAGGAGCTGTGCCAACGCAGCCTGGCCATCCGCCGTGAACTGGGCGATCAGCGAGGCATGGCCGACGCCATGCTCAACCTGGGCATCATCGCCTGGGTGCAGGGCCACTTTGACGAGGCCGATGTCCTGCTCCGCGACAGCCTGGAGATCTTTCGCGCCCTGGACGACTGGATCTATGTGGCGCGCACCATCAAGAGCCTGGCCGAGGTGCTGGTGCGCCGCGGCCTGTTCGACGACGGTCTGGCCCTGTTCCAGAGCAGCGGCGATATCTACGAGGATATGGGATCCGCATTCGGCAACTGGGGGCTCTTGCCCTTTCTGGCCGAGGCGCGCGTCCACTGTGGCCTATACGCCCAGGCCCTCGCCGAAGCGCAGCAAAGCATCAGGCTGAATGGCAAGCTGAACCACCGTTGGGGAGAGGGCTTTTCCTGCCTGATCGGGGGCCTGGCCGCCCTGGCCGGCGGCCTGCCCGGCGAGGCACAGACCTTGTTCGAGGAATGTCTCGCCGCCTTTGACGAGGTGCGCCAGCGCGAGAATCGGGGCTGGGCGCTGGGCCCCTATGGTCTGGCCGCCCGCCAGGCCGGGGACCCGGCCGCGGCCCGCCGCTACGTGACCGAAGCGCTCCAGATCGGCGTCGAGCTGGGCGCCGTCATGCCCCTGCTCTACAGCCTGCCCGTGGCCGCCCTGCTCCAGCTCGACGAAGGGGAGGCGGAGCAGGGTGTAGAACTCTACGCCTGCGTCGCGCGCCACGGGTTCGTCGCCAACTCGACCTGGTTCCGGGACCTGATCGGGCAGCCCATCGCGGCCGCCGCCGCGTCGCTGCCCGCGGGCGTGGCTGAACTGGCTCGCGAGCGGGGCCGATCCCGGGATCTGGAGGCCACCGCCGCCCGCCTGCTGGCGGCCTGGTAGGTCCGCCCCTCCCTCTCCTACGACAGGCTCCCGCGCCGGCCCACCACAGCTAGCCATCTGACCAATACCAAATTCTCCAGGTGGCCGATGCGCGCGCCCCTCGTCTGTGCTATACTGGACCCAGATAGCCGCTCCCGCCACCGTCGGGTACCCCAGGTTCTCAGGGGGGCTGTACGGAAACGCAGCGATGGCAGGCACAGACTGGAGAAAGGAGACATCGGACAGATGCATGACCTGGATGACCATCCGTCGTTGAAACGAGGCCTGGGCCTCCTGCTGCTGGTGGCAAGCATTGCCCTTCTGGCTTTTCTCCTGTTTGCCCTGGGCAAGGATCTCAGCCTGTGGATCTTTGGCCGGCCCGCCACCGCCCAGGTGGTCGACTCCTGGGCCAAAGCCACCAACAGTGGCGAGCAGGAGGAGCTTGCCTTCCGCTACTATGTGCGCTACCGCTTCACCACGCCCGAGGGCAAGGTCGTCGTCAGCACCAAGACCGTATCGGCACAGGAGTGGGTCGGCGTGGGCCACGGCAGCCGCGGCCAGGGTGGGGTCGACTTTTACAGCGGAGAGGCAGAGGGGCCGGCGGCCCCCGTCTACCAGGAGCAGGAGCACCTGTCCGAATTCGCCGAGGGCGGCATCGCCACCGCGGCAGAGGTGGCCGTCATCTATTTCCCCCTCTATCCGGCCCACAACCGGCTGGAGGAAGCGCGATTTGTCCCGTTGCTGGCCTGCACCTATGTGCCGCTGCTGGTCATGGCCGGCCTGGCCCTGCTGGGCGCCCGCCACCTGCTGGGCACAGAGGCCACGCACGATCGCTGGCAGATGCGCCAGGTAGCCGAGGTACGAGTCGAAAACTGAGTCCGGCTACAGCCGAGATCCCAAACTCGGCGAGCGTTTCGCCCCATCGCTCGCCGGGGAACGCCAGTTCCCCAGCTGGGCCAACCACGAGCGAACTGGCCTTCCCTCCAGGGCAGAGCGGATTGGGCTCCAGCCCCCCCTGTCCGGCATACGTAGAATTTCTGCCGGCACAATCCCGAGACTTGACCTCGACGGCATTCTCCTATATCATCAGCGACCTAGGGTCCGGCCCGCTGCGAAAGAGCCGGCCGTCCCCGGCCCCTATGCCCGATGGGCCGAGACTGCCATGAGGAGCGACCCAACAACATGCACCGAGCACAGCCGAAATGGAGCAGGATAGCCCTGTTCGTCATCCTCGGATTGGTCGCGGGAGGCGCACTGGGGATGGCCCTCAGCCGCGCCATCGCATCCCCCCTGCGGAGCGCCACCTGGGCCGATATGCCGGCCCAGGCTCGCGAGGATTATGTCATGTTAGTCGCAGCCGCCTACAGCATTGACGGCGACCTGGACCAGGCCCGCACCCGCCTGGAGCGGCTCGACGCGCCTAACGTCGGGCAGTGGATCGCCCCCCTGGTCGACCGCCACCTGGCGGAAGAACCGGACACCGCCGACACGCGCGCCCTGGTCACACTGGCCCACGGACTGGGCCTCAACAGCCGACAGGTGCTGACCTACCTGGCTACCCTTACGCCGCGGCCCACCGATACGCCGCCCCCTACCCCGGCACAGACGGCCACGATGGCGCCTTCACCGACGCTTCCACCCACCGAGGCCCCTGCCACCGCCCCACCCTCGCCCACGATAGCTCCGCCGCCGACCGACACCCCCGCGCCCGAGCCCAGCGCCATCATCGAGGCATCACCGACCGACACCTCGATCCCGCAACCGACAAACACGCCGCGCCCCGCGCCCAGCGCCACGCCCCGGCCGACGAACACTCCGGCCGCCAAGTGGTCGTGGACCGCGCGCCTGGTCGGCCCCGGCCAGGAGGGCCAATCGTGCGCCGAGGGCCACAAGCTGATCCGCGTCACCGTGCTGGACGCCGCCGGGAACCAGATCCCGGGCGTGTGGGTACACGAAAAGTACACCGGCTGGTACCGCGTGACGGGCCATAAAGGGGACGATCCCTACTGGGGGCCGGGCGAGGTCGAGCTCAACAACCTGGACGGCGGCCAGGTGTGCATTGCCATCGGTGACGGCGGGGCGTGTGAGAGCGAGTTCACGCGCAACCTGTCATGCCACGATGCGCCCCCCTTCGAGGACCTGTGGGCCGCGGGCTATTGCGACTGCCGCGAGGAAGGCCTGACCAAGGACGCATGCCGCGAGCTTTATGAATCGGGCCAGTGGCTGGCCATCTCGCACTATTACTGGCGGGTCGAATTCAAGCGCGCCTGGTAGCATACCAGATCAGAGCTTTTTGAAGTAGCGTACCAGGGGCAGGCCGGTGTAGCCGGCCTTTTCGTACGAGCGCCGGGCCGGCGCGTGTGATGGATCGCCGCCCGTCTCGACCCGGACCAGCTCGATGCCGCTCTCCTCGATCTGCTCCAGCGCCACGCGGTTCAGTTCAGTCCCAATGCCCCGGTTCTGATAGGCCGGATCCACCGCCAGCAGGACGACCTCGGCAGTTTTGTCTTCCCGATGCAGCTCGTAGGCTACAAAACCCACAGGCCGCCCGTCGACCTCGGCAACCAGGACCTCGGTCTTGGTGTCATGGCAGACGCCCTCGATGCTCTCCCGCTGGCTCTTCCGCCACTCGGGCCAGATGGCGTGATAGATCCCCTCGCCCAGGATCTGCCGGAAGGAATGGAAGACCGGCACCCAGGCGGCCAGCGACAGCCCCACCACCGCCTCGACGTCCTCCTCGTGTACCGGCCGAATTCTCAGGTTCAATGTCACCTACTCCTACTCGCCCTGCCAGCGCGCCAGCACGTCGCGCACCTGGTCACGCACCTGCCACCGCGCGTCGTGCCGCTCGTACCCCGACATCAGCAGGCGATCGTACGGCGTCTCGCGGTGCCGGACGTGGGCCGCAACAGCTAGCTCTACCGCCTCGGCGTCCAGCGCCTTGGCCGCCGCCGAGCGGCCCACCCGCCCGCTGTACTTCAGGCAGGCGTGCTCGGCGATCTCGGTCTCGCGGCCCGGCGGCAGGTGGGGATACAGCTCTCGCACCCGTGCGGCGAACTGGGCCACGTACTGCTCATCCAGCTCGGCGCGGCGTTCGGCCGCCCGCTCGCGGCGCCGGGCCCGCACCTCCTCGTCGGCCAGGCACTCGGCCTCGGCCTGCTCCAGCGCTTCCGCCTCGACCAGCAGCCCCTGCCGCTCGTAGCGCTTGCGCCGCGTGGCCCAGCGCAGCACCACGGCCGACAGGTTCGAGTACTTGCGCGAGCGGCGGGTCAGCGCCGCGTTGCCGGCGGGCAGGAAGACCAGGTGGTCCAGGTCGGCGCACGACAGGCACAGCGCCCCCCGTTCGCCGGCCAGCGTGATCCAGGCCTTGCGCCCCAGGTCCTCGCCGCACTCGTCGCACACCACCTCGCCGCGGGTGATGAATACCAGGAGATCATCGGCTTTATCTGCCATCCCTATCCTCCAGGCCCACGGGTTAACGACATCGGTACTTGCCATGTGCATTATACTCCGCCTTGCGCCCAAGGGCAACCTTGTTCACAGCCCAGCCTCCCACGCCAGCTTGCCTGACCGTTCAACGCACCTGGGCACTTGCCCCCCATCGCCATGCGTGCTATACTCTTCGAGACGAGAACGACACGGTCCAGAGGCAGAGATGCAAATCGGAATGCCCCAGGTGAAAACGAGGTCAGGATGAATCTCATTCGGCCATGGCTCTACATTGGCAAGTACGCCGACACTGTGAACCACGCGCTCCTGGCGAGCCGCGGCATTGGAGCGATGCTACAATTGGCCGAACACGCCCGGCACCCGCAGATCCCCTCGCTCTATCTGCCCGTCCAAGATGGCCTGTCCCTGCCCCCCGAGCTGTTGCGTCGCGGCGTCACCTTTGTCCGCGATGCCTATCAACGAGATCGCACGATTCTGATTGCGTGTGGCGCCGGCATCAGCCGCTC
>Ga0316577_10001083_pt1 | contig 12321 bp, 13 predicted proteins | sample S5NA_FD_203073 | JGI IMG/M metagenome (GOLD analysis project Ga0316577, IMG submission 203073) | Rhizosphere microbial communities from salt marsh grasses in Alabama, United States - S5-7_050615r2r1 | ecosystem: Host-associated > Plants > Roots > Rhizosphere | place: USA: Alabama | collected... | reverse complement strand
AAACGGATTTGCAGCGGATATGTGTCATCGACGGGCAGGGTGGAGGTATTGGAAGCGCGGTTATTAAGAAGCTAAAGGAATTTTTTGGAGAGACCGTTGAAATTATTGCTCTCGGGACCAATGCCATTGCAACGGCTCAGATGCTGAAAGCCAAAGCCAACAGGGGTGCATCTGGAGAAAATGCCATTGTTCAGACGACAGGAAAGGTTGACATTATTATCGGAACCGTTGGAATTATAGTGGCCAATGCCATGATGGGAGAAGTTACACCCAAAATGGCGGAAGCCGTGGCCAACAGTCCGGCGAAAAAACTTCTTATACCGCTCACCCAAGAAAATGTTGAAATTATAGGTTTACCGCCTGCTCCGCTCCCGCATCTTATTGAGGCTCTTTTACAGGAAAATTTAAAAAATTATAAAGGAAAATACGATGTGTGAAGCAAATGCATACTTAATTGAAGGAGATGAAAAAATACTGGTAATGGAAGCCGTTGATACTGTCGAACCCGAAGATGACGGCATACGATTGGTCAGTATTTTTGGAGAACAAAAATTTATAGATGCTCACATTCATTCTTTGGCCCTCGTAGACCACTATATTTTTTTAAAAAAATAAAACCCAACGGCTGAGTAATCCCGCCTGGGCGGGACTGCTTTGCGCTTCATTTCGTGTTCACTGCGGCGTACATAGGTACCGCCTCATTCCACCAAATTTGCGACGTCTTTTTATCTCGTGGATTTTATCGGTGGGACTTCAACTTTTTACTTTGCCGTTTCAATTTTGACTTGCTACGAAACTTTTAACCCTTAATTGAGGTTGAATTTTCCATTCAATTTGTTTGATATGGTTTGATTGTGTAAAAAGGTAAGGGCAGCACGAAAGCTGCATGGTTAAGATGAAAATATTAATTGCTAAGAACGCCGGTTTTTGTATGGGGGTACGAAGAGCAGTTGAGATGGTTCTGGATGCTCCGAATAAACACGAAAATCCGATCTGTACGTTTGGACCCCTTATCCACAATCCGCAGGTCTTAGATCTGTTAAGAGAAAAAGAAATATCAATATTAGAACATATACCGGAACAGGCAACAGGCACTGTTTTAATTCGTGCTCACGGCGTTCCTCCACAAACCAAACAGAATCTTAAAAAAGCGGGCTACAGGATTATTGATGCCACTTGTCCCCGGGTTATTAAAGTTCAGACCATTATTCGGACACATGCAAAAAAAGGTTATGCATCTATAATTATCGGAGACAAAGATCATCCTGAAGTTATCGGGCTTTTAGGATATGCAGAGGGAAAGGGGTTTGTCGTTGATAATTTAGATGATCTTGATACCCTACCACCCTTTGAAAAAGCGATTATTGTTGCCCAAACCACTCAAAACACACTTTTTTTTGAGGAAATAAAAACATGGGCAAAAAACAAATTCCCCCACTATAAAATCTTTGACACGATTTGTGATTCTACGGCAAAGCGTCAGGCCGAGGTCCAAAACCTGGCAGATTCGGTAGATGCCGTTATTGTTGTTGGCGGACAGAACAGCGGAAATACAAAGCGGCTCGCTGAAATTTCACAAAAGACAGGAAAACCAACATATCACATTGAAACTGAATCGGAAATTGATGTCAACGCTCTTTCTGAAGCCAACTGTATCGGGATTACAGCAGGCGCTTCTACCCCGAACTGGGTTATTAAAAAAATTTACAGAACACTTGAGGCCCTGCCTTATAAAAAGAAACAAGGATTACAACGGATTATTTTTCCCATTCAACGCGTGCTGCTTCTCACCAACATCTATGTGTCCATCGGTGCCGGCTGTCTGTGCTACGCCTGTATAAAAATTCAGGGGATTAAAAATAATTTGCAGTATGTACTTATATCGATGCTTTATGTTCTATCCATGCACATTCTCAACAATCTCATAGGTACAAAGGCAGACCGATATAACGATCCGGACAGATCCTCCTTTTATGATAAAAATAGGACATTGCTTGGTTTTCTTGCGCTTACTGCCGGCGGCATTGGTTTGATGATTGCGTATTCAGCCGGCTGGATTCCTTTTTTGATCCTTTTCGGTATGAGCCTAATGGGCCTTTCTTACAATGTAAGAATTATCCCTAAACGTTTGGCGTACGATAAATATTTGCGGCTTAGGGATATTCCCGGATCAAAAACGGTTCTGATCGCAATGGCATGGGGAATCGTGACGTCTGTTCTGCCTCAATTGGGTGAATCTGGAAATATTCATCTGGATACAGCTATCATATTCTTATGGTCACTTAGCCTGGTCTTTGTCAGAACAGCATTTTTCGATATTCTCGACATGCAGGGTGACCGCATTGTGGGCAAAGAAACGATTCCCATACTGGTAGGAGAAAAGCGAGCCCTTCGCCACTTAAAAGTGATATTAGCTATTAATTTCGGAATCTTATTCGTTTCAAGCGCGTTTCAACTCATACCAGGTTTAGGGTTTTTACTTTTGATCTGTCCGGCGTTTGTTTTCATTATGCTATCAGCGCATGAGCGAGGCTATATGCTTCCCGGCATACGTCTGGAATTTCTGGTCGAAAGCAATTTTGCTATGGCCGGCATTATGACATTGGTCTGGTCGCTGTTTTAATCTGATATATCCTCATTTTTCCAAATAGCAGGTTCCTTGCCTGCAATAAGCCTTTTGATGTTATCCACATGACGAAAATAGATGAATAGGGTTGTTACAACGGCACATCCAAGCATGACTTTCGAGCCGGTTGCTTTCCAGATTGCGACGGGCAAGACAGCCGCGGCAGCAAGAGAGGCGAGCGAAACACGGTTCGACCAGCAAACAAACAGGATAAAAACCAGAATCAGAATTACCAGTGCAATAGGTGAAATGACGCCAAAACACCCTGCTGCAGTTGCAACCCCTTTTCCTCCATTTTTGAATTTCATATAGACAGGGTAAAGGTGTCCCATAAAAGCTGCAAAAGCCACCAGAGCAATATAGAGATCACCCCATGCTTCATTGGGTGTTGCCATTGATACAGCCAGCCAGACCGGAAAGGCTCCTTTTAGGATATCACCGGCAAGGGTCAGGATGCCGAGTCCTGGTCCTGCCATGCGAGCTACATTCGTTGCACCGATATTTCCGCTTCCCACCTGTCTGATGTTGATAGGCGTAAATAGACGGGTAAAAATAATTCCCCAGGGAATGGATCCCAAAAGATAACTGAAGATAGGTAGCACGAGGTACTTGATCATTTAATATCCATTTTGCTATTGAGTGTTGAATATTCTGATACCCTAATTGGGCGTAAACAAAACCGAGAACGATCATAATATGTTTATTTCAAAAAGTATTTTGATGATGCGATTACATTTTAATTTCTCTATCGTTGGTGAGATATGAATTCTGTTATTTTATCTCGATTTTGTTTACCTTTCAGGAAAGCCGAGGATACCCTATCTTCGGCGTTGTCAAGGGTTCGCAGTCCCGCCAACGGCGGGACGGCTTCACCCTTTCCGCCTTGAATCTGAGGCATCACAGCCAGAGGCGGGCAAGCCTCGACTTTCGCTTGTATAAGCAAAACATAAATATAATTTAAAAGAGATGTGGGTGTTCTCCCACACCGGAAATTCAACATGACATCCGAGCTTTCTTTTATTCGGTAAAACCTTTAGGCTTGGAGGAAGAGAAGGGCCTTTCGCTGGGCCGCGAGCCCGTAATTGAGTTTCTTCCTTCCGCCAGGTTTAAGTCGGTGATTAACATGGTGCATGACACCGGATTCTCACAAGCTTGATGATTCCTGGTACCATTTTTTGCCGTAAAAGGAGGCTTCATAATGAAACCGTTTTACATGGGCATTGATGTCAGCAAAGGTTATGCCGATTTCATGATTATTAACGCTCAAAAAAAGCCAGTCATCCAGAGTTTCCAACTCGATGACACCTTTGAGGGGCATCAGACGCTGTACAACATTGTTGGCCGCTTTTTGGCTAAGCACCCGAATTCGATGCTGTTTGCCGGCATGGAAAGCACCGGCGGATATGAGAACAACTGGTACAACTCACTAGTTGCCTTTCAGGGCTCTTTAAATATCCAAACGTCTCGGTTAAACCCTCTCGGGGTCAAACGTAACAGCCAGGCGGATTTAAAGAAAAACACGACTGACAAAATCAGCGCCCAAAACATTGCCGAATATCTGGTGGCCCATCCTGAAAAAGTGGCTTATCAGCAGCAAGATCAACTGGCCGGGTTGAGAAAGCAATGGGGATTTATCCAGATGCTCACCAAGCAGCGCACTCAGTTTTTAAATCAATTCAAGGGATTGTTATACACGAGCAATCCTGAACTGTTGGGCTATTGTCAAAGCGAAACACCGGCCTGGGTACTAAAGCTTGCCATCAAATACCCCAGCGCTTCCAGACTAAAAAGAGCTAATGTCAAGTCTGTGGCCAACATACCTTTTGTGTCTAAAGAAAAGGCGCAACAGCTTGCCACCAATGCCAAACGCTCTGTTGCCTCGGCCACCGACACGGAAACAGAACAGCTCATTATCGCTACAGCACGGCAAATCATCCATTTGAACCAAACAATTGACACACAGTCTCAACGGATGATCAATACCTGTAAGTTGCCTGAAGTCGAACTGCTCAAAACCTTTGACGGTATCAGCGATAAATCTGCCATCGGGCTGATCATCGAAATACAGACCGTGAAGCGTTTCGCCACTGCGAAAAAATTGGCCTCCTTCTTTGGTGCGCATCCGGTTTACAAAATCAGCGGTGATGGTGTCGGGGGTATAAAGATGAGCAAACAGGGACGCAAACAACCCCGGCACATTCTTTATATGATTACCCTTGCGGCGATCAAATGCAATCCGCTAATCAAGCAGATCTACGAAAAACACCAGAGAAACGGAAAACACAACATGGCCGCCATGGGCATCTGTATGCACAAAATATTGCGAATCATCTACGGCATGCTCAAGCACAACAAGCCGTTCGATCCACGGATTGATATCGCAAACAGGCAGCTGAGTGCACAAGCAAAAGAAGCTGTGCCGAAGAAAAATACGAGCCGTCGTTTTCAGGAATATGACACCAAGGCTCCCGTGTCCAGGCGCCAGAAGAAAAAGAGACTGGAACGAGGCAGGTCCCATAGTGTTCCTGACACTAAATCCGGGATCACCGCACCCGTTCCATTGAGAAACATTATAGCAAACATTTTACCGGAATTGTAGGTTTTACCGAATTTTCAAAGAACAGCTAACAGGAAAGCAAATCTTTACTTGACTTTCCTCGGATTAACTCAATTAGGGTGATACTATACCAGATCAATATAGAATTAAAGTTTAAATATTTTTGAGATCGAGGTATTTTATCTGTTAAATCGCTTTAGGTATAATTAAATTTTTGCTGAAAGATCACGCCAAAGGCGGATAAAACTCGTGAATAAAGGCTCGTAATGAAAGAACCTGCCCGCTCAATTAAAAAAAATATTAAGAATGAAACCCGTAAAAATACCCATAGAAGATGTTTTGGATCTTCATACCTTTAAACCCCAAGAGGTGCCGGATCTTCTTGAAGATTATTTTGCCGCCTGTATTGATGAGGGAATATATTCAGTGCGAATTATTCATGGAAAAGGCCGGGGAATACTGAAGGATCGTGTTAGAAGGCTTCTACAGAAAAATCCGATGGTGGCATCATTTAGTGATGCACCTCTTGAAGCCGGTGGTTGGGGAGCGACGCTTGTTGAACTTAGACATAAATGATGAAGCGGATGTGTCTATGGAAAAGAGCTAACTATATATTATTTCTTGCGGTTTTTCGTGTTACATGAATTTCCCAATGTGTAAGAAATGTAACAGAAATTGTGATATACATTTCATAATTTCTATAACCGTTATTTATTAATATTCGCTAACTATTTGAAATATATGAAACTAAAAAAAATGATTTTTCCTGCATGATTTTTGCATAAAAACAATAAACAATTTTAGAGAACACATTATTCAGAAGCTATCTGAATTATAAACATCAATAGAAAATTTTTGAAATAATCTGTATTTATTATGATTCAAATCTTGCCCGATAATGGAGGCCGGCGGTCAGGTACGGATAGGAGGGAGTTTAGTTATACGACTCACATACCCGAACGAAGATCCGGCAAAGATAGGAGGAGTGGTTTAGATCGAAGGCAAAAACCAAGGGCCCATAAGTAATAAAGGTAGTTGTAGCGTAAAATTTAAAACTAAAATAAACAGAAGTTAAAAACAAGTCCCGTCAAGAAATGGCGGGATTTTTTTTTGACTGTTCGGCCGTCCCTTTTGTTTGTGTTTAATGATCTGTAACGGCTAGGGAATCGTATCTATGGACGCAAATTTTGGTTCATGGAGTGCAATTAACATATCGGTCATCTCTTTAATCTTAATCATTATGTCGTATGACTCATATACATTAATATGGGTGCCGGGAGGAATGACTTCCATTTCCATGGCCTTAATCTGGGTCGGGGGATTGAAATTTTCGTCGATTACACAAAATCCGGTAATGGCGGCCTTGCCGTCGGAAGTATCAATGAGCACGGTCAAACCACCATCTGTATGAACCGGCGTATGAATTACCCGGAGTCCCGGTAAAATTTCCGTGTCCTCGTAGATTTTTCGAATCTGCCCGTTTTCCTCTGCATCTTCGATATAATCTTCAACATAACGGTAATCCAATGGATGAGGATTATGAATTCTTTCCAGTTCTTTTACATGGACAAAAATTTCAGCATTTTCACATTTATAATCATTTTCACAGTGATCGTTGTGCAGGTGGGTGTGGATGATCATATCGATATCCATTGGGCTTAAATTCCAGCGGGCCAATCCTTCTTCAAACGTATAAATTTTACCGCCAATAGATTTTTCACGGGTTTCGGATTGAATCGGGTTCATCTCCCCGGTATCCACAAGAATTTTTTGGTCGCCCCCTTCTAAATACCAGCAATAGATGGGGATGGTATATTCCTGACCGGTTCCATACTGATATGTCATCATACTTTTATCAAAAACTTTTGTTCCCACGACAATGGGGTGGATTTTGTACATGGTTTTATCCTTTATCGTTCGATTCCGGTTCGCGCTTTAATCCCCTGGTTATAATAATGTTTAATTTCTTTTACGTCACTGACCAGGTCGGCGATTTTTATTAACGCTTTCGGAGCACGGCGACCGGTCAAAATGAATTCGATATTCTTCGGTCGCTCGTTAAGGAGTTCGAGCACGTCTTCGGCTTTGATTAAATCAAACCAGACCGCTACGTTTATTTCATCGAGAATGATGATGTCATATTGATTGGTAAGCATCACTTCCCACACTCTTTTAAGTCCTTGTTGTGCCTGGGCGACATGCTTTTGCGTGATGTCTTCTCGATGAATGCAGTCGAAATCTCCATACTGCTCGATGGTGATATAGGGGTGATCCCGAAGCGCTGTCAATTCACCATAGTGCTGGCCTTTCATGAACTGGCCGATATAGGTTTTCATCCCGTACCCTGCGGCACGTATGGCCAAGCCTATTGCCGCGGTGGTTTTTCCTTTACCGTCACCGGTATAGATGTGGATGTATCCTTTTCTATCGGTCTGATTCCCCATTTGATATTTTCCTTTATGTGACAAACTGTCACGAGAGGTTATCCCGCTCAGGAAAAACCTTTTGAAGTTCCGACTGAACAAACTCCGATCCCTGTTTTGTTCATAAAGCTGCTGGCGTTTAACAGTTTTTTCACCTTATTGTCATTGCATTTCGGGCAAAAAACTTGTTCATCATCACCTTTAAAAGTGAGTTTTTCAAAAGAATGGCCACAGTTATTGCATTGATATTCGTAGATCGGCATATGTACCTCATGAGTTTAATTTTACCTGAACGCTAGGAAAGGCATTAAGGTCGGTGTGCGGCAGAAAGAGTGCCGAGGTAAATTCATCCATAAACTGACTGTTGCTGCTGAAATCGATGTAGGTCATGTTGTTTGAAATTTTATGGGCCTCATTTCTGTAATCGTCCGACAAAAGCGCCATATATGCACCGCCAATGGAGCTGTTCCCCAGGTATTTAAATTTGTTCCGGTCAATATCGGGAAGAAGGCCGATGGTTATGGCTTTGTTAATATTAAGATACTGGCCGAACCCACCGGAAATGAGAATCTGATCGATGGTTGAAAAATCGAGTCCCGCCTGTTGGAGAAGGACCATAAATCCGGCATAAACCGCTCCTTTGCTCAAAATCAGGCTGTGAATGTCAATTTCAGTAAAGACAATCTCCTCTTCCATGGGTGTTTGCTCTGCAAATGCCAGTATATATGCCAGATCTTCTCCATCCAGCTTCATTCTGGGATGACTTGAATCGATTTTAAATTTCCCATTTCGACCGATGATACCGGTCAGCATCATTTCCGATATTAAATCGATCATGCCGGAGCCGCAAATTCCGCGGGGTGCAACATCACCGACCGTAGAAAACGTCGGTTCATATGTTTCCGGATCAATGGATATTTTGTCTATAGCGCCTTCCTCAGCACGCATTCCCCAACGTATCCCACCTCCTTCGAAGGCCGGACCAGCCGAACAGGATGCCGTCATGAGCCAGTCTCGGTTTCCCAAAACAATTTCACCGTTGGTTCCAACATCGATAAACAGGGTGGTCGGATCATTTCTGTGAAATCCGGCATAGAGGAGACCGGAGACAATGTCGCCGCCCACATAACTGGCCGGATCGGGCATGATAAAGACCGCAGCAATGGGATTGGCCTTGATACCAATATTACCGGCTTTCAAAATGGGAAATTCCGAAACAGTAGGGATATAGGGTTCACGTCGGATATATTTTGGTTCGATTTTCAGTAATAAATGGGTCATGGTGGTATTGCCGGAGATGACGATATTTTTTATTTGATTTTTGTCGGCACTCACAGCAGCAAGGGCTTCACTGATCAAATTGTTAATGGTTGCAAGGGCCATCCGGCTTAATTTAGCCACACCATCTTTTTCCGCGCAAACGATTCGATTAATGACATCATCCCCGCAAGCGGCCTGCCGATTGTGTCCGGAAGTTGCCGCTATTATGGAACCGTCAGACATGTCTACAAGGTATACGACAATTGTTGTTGTGCCCACATCAATGGCAAGGCCCAGCGATGTTGCTTTTCCATCCCCCGGTGTCACACTTACAATATTCCTCGTGCCGTTTCTGCGAATGACGGATGCTGTTACTTTCCAGTTTTCATCCCTCATGGCTGCTGACAACTCCCGTATTACTTTAATATCCGCAGTCATGTTGGCAGTGTCGCATCCAGTTTTTTTCAACCCGCGTTTCAGGCGATCCAAATCGCTTACCGAGTCATCCAGCGTCGGCGGTTCAAGTTCAAGAGGAATTTCTTTGAGCATCGGCTGAATGTCTTTTACCAATCCTTTAAAGCGGGAAGTGACTTCCTGTCCCATGCCGGCAACTTTAAGTTTGCGTTCTATGGTTTCATCTGGAATCCTGACCATTACATCGCCGAATATCTCGGTCTGACATGCCAGAACATAATTCTTTTCTTTTTCCCTGGTGCTTAGAAGGGAGGTTGGCTCGCTTTTGATATTGCCGGAGTCAATGATGAGTTTGCACTTGCCGCAAGAACCTTTGCCATTGCATGAGGCATTGATGTGAATATCCGCTTCACGCGCAGCATCCAAAAGGGTACTTCCTTCAGGCGCTTCAATCTCTTTGTTTTCGGGTTTAAAAATAATCTTATATTTTTTTATACGTTCTTTGTCGTGTTTTTCTCTTTCCCAACGCGCTTTTCTTCTCTCCATGAACCAGATGGGACAAGCCGATCGGAATTTACAATATAATTCAGGATCATTGCACTTAAGACATTCCTCACACATATAAACATTATGTTTTGAACATAAATAGCTGGTTTCCCTTTCCGGATGGTTTCTGCATTTTCCCATTTATATGATTTCCTTCTAAACGCTTATAACATGCTGAGTCTATATTTTTTTTAGAAGCTGATTGGCTGCCGTCAAGGTTGGATCCCATGTGGGGCCAAAGGGCGGTGCATATGAGAGATCGGTTTGACAGTAATCTTCAACGGTCATTCGATTGTGTAAAGCAACGGCAGGCGCATTAATTCTATGTGCAACACCTTCCTTGCCCACCATCTGGGCGCCTAATAAACGCCCGGTTTTTGTATCACCGACCATATGAACATGAATCATTGAAGCGCCGGGATGAGCATGGGCCCGGGACCGGGTTTTGATGGTCACTTTTACAGGGTCGAAACCAAATTGTTTGGCTTGGTCCACGGTCAATCCGGTTCGCGCCACTTCCAGATCGAATACTTTAAAAACAGCTGTGCCTGCAATACCCGAAAGCTCCATCGATTTTCCGCAAACATTATCCGCAGCCGCCCATCCGGCCCGATTGGCCCTCAAGGCCAAAGGTATCCATGTTTTTTCGCCCGTGACCACGTGATAGGCATCAGCACAATCGCCGGCGGCATAGATATTTTCATCGGAAGTCTGAAGTTTTTTGTTCACGGCAATGGCGTTTTTTACACCAAGATCAAGACCTGCCTGTGCAGCCAGGTCACTGTTCGGTTGTATTCCAATGGCAGTCAGTACCATATCAGCATCAAGCATAATGTCAGGACATATGACCTTTAACCGTTTGTTTTCAAAGTCTATTTTTTCAATTGTGTGGCCCGAATATAATTTTATTTGATGGGCTTCTACTTCATTTTTAACAACATCAGCCAGTTCTTTTTCCATCCAAGGCAAAAACACCGGTCGGGGTTTGACCATATCGACGTCTATGGATCTAGCCCTGAGGGCCTCACACATTTCAAGGGCAATATAGCCCATTCCGATGATAACGACTTTTTTTACATGATTGGATTTTATATACGCTTTTAATTTTCGACCGTCATCCAGGCTTTTCAATGCCAATACCCCCGGAAGATCAAATCCCTCCAGATCCGGAAAGATCGGAGAACCTCCGGTTGCAATCAGCAATTTGTCAAAGGAAACGTCAAAGGTTTTTCCCTGCAAAGATGTTCCGGAAACAGTCCTGCCGACCGGATCAATGGATTTAACACAATACCCGGTCAACAGATTAATGTCCTGTTTTTCCCTGAATACATGGGCCTGTCGAACAACAAGGTCTTCAATTTCTCTTTCTGGATCCGCAATATTATACGGCATGCCACAAGCGCTGTAAGAAACATCCATGGTTTTTTCCAGCACCGTAACGTCGAGATCGGGATTATTTCGCTTTGCCCTGCTGGCAGCACTCATTCCGGCAGCGTCACCGCCGATAATTACAAAATTCATTAAACCCTCTGAATCGGAAAAGGTTGGTTCGAATTGACTTTGATGATTACCTTCATTTAAGTTATCAAGATAGCAATTGCCCAATACGCTAATCAACCATTTTATTTGAGCTTAGAAAACCACGTTCTCTGTAAAATATATAAAAAAATCGGAGCGAAGCGACACCTTAACTTTAGGCATTTTAGATCACTTTAGGCACTTTTAACTCGTACAGTTTTAATTAAAATATCCCTTTCAGGAGCAATACAATGCCTGGTTCTTTAGTCCTGATTTTACCATTGCCCTTCAACATTTGCCTTGTCGGCGAACGTCAGCTTTCCTTCATTAAAAGATTTTATGGCATCTCTAACCGTGCCTGCAATTTCATTGGCCACCCGAATTTTTGCAGCTTCCAACGTCATAAATGCCTTAGGCCCGCAATAACCGGTCAAAAGAGCCTCTACACTTTTGTCACTTACCATTGAGGCAGCCTGAATACCGGCGCCTTTGAGTGCATTTGCGTTTTCTTTGTTGTCCAGCACTTCAAATTCAAAGGTTTTCGTGTCCACGATGAGGATGTAAGCAGCCCGCCCGAAGCGGGGATCGACCTGTGAATCAAGGTTGGTTCCCTGAGATGTAACAGCTATTTTCATTATTTAATATCCCCTTGTTTTTTTGTGTTATAAGGATCGACCAAGACGAAATGAATGAATGTAACTTATTAATGTAGTTAGTGTTCATCCATAAATGAAGATTTTTGTTTGATATCAAGGCTTGCGAAAAAAATAACCACAGGCATATGATTGATATTCCGAGGATTATTTTTTGAGCATAACGCAGAGATCGAGCAAAAAGACCATTTGTGGATGGACACTGGTTAGTGTCCGCCTCCGCACACCTGATCATCTGAAATTATAGGCAGACGACCGGCAATCAGATCTTCCACAACCGGTCTGATTTCAGGCCGAACAGCATCGTGATATACATCGATCCCC